>Ga0307431_1002213_pt1 | contig 10246 bp, 20 predicted proteins | sample SalMarWE160170MG_FD_202155 | JGI IMG/M metagenome (GOLD analysis project Ga0307431, IMG submission 202155) | Salt marsh sediment microbial communities from the Plum Island Ecosystem LTER, Massachusetts, United States - WE1603-170 | ecosystem: Environmental > Aquatic > Marine > Intertidal zone >... | reverse complement strand
CTGTTATTATTAAGGCATCTTCACAAACGCATCGGGTGGTAGAAGGTTGCGCCAGCATAAGGCACGGACAGAGTTTCTATAAGGTAACTAGACACAAGTCGGTTAAGGTTATTGGCCGTAATCTGCGTTGGGAAAAAGTTATCTATAAAGGTTGGGATTTATTTGGTCAAGTCTTACAGCATGAGATTGACCATCTTGACGGTAGAATGATTGATACACACGGAAAGCTAGTGGAAGGAGGTTAAAATGGCAGACATAAAGACATTCATAGTCCATGTTTCAGTTGATGCAGTATCCAGTGATAGAGCAAAGATGCTTGTTCGGCATTGTATTGAGGCTGGTTCCGTAACAGGTTGTATCAATTGCGAAGAGGATGAGGTAGCGGTAGTAACTAATATTGTGGATGAGATTGAGGAGTAAGATGAACATAGACAAATTTCTAGGGAACACTGAAAAAGAAAAAGACACTCCTAAACCTTCAAGGTGGGATGAGGTAATTGTCCCGGAAGCCTCGTATTTACTAACCGGTGATATGGGGGCTGGTAAGAGCGCGCTAGCCTATTTTATTATTGAGAGGTATAGCAAGAAATACAATCTAAGGCCAGCGGTTGTAGGATTACCTAAAAATAAGAAACATCTATTGCCTGATAATTTTAAGTTCCTTGAGGATATTAAGGAAATAGCGTCAACTGAAAGTGCCATAGTCTTTATCGATGAGGCTGACATTCAATTGCCGCTGGACAGCAACAAGGACAAAGAGGCGGTTATTAACTTTTTGAGCTTACCAAGACAACGCCAGCAGATTTTTATTCTAGCCTATCATTTCCCCAGGTTGGTCAAGGGGACATACCTTCCGTTTTTTGGTGGCTTCCTGTTTAAGCGCCCACCTTATTTGCGTGAGTTTGCCTCAAAGCAAGGTTCTGGTGAAATGAAAGGGATGATGGACAAGGCTGGTGAGCGGTTTGACGAAATGGCGACTGAAGATGAGGTAAAGCAAAATACTTACGTTGTGGCACCAAGAATAAGGTGGCAGGGATTACTGGAGAATGAGCTACCTAGCTTTTGGTCAACAGAGTTATCTAAAATCTGGAGCGGTATCGGTGTTGATGTTGCGGAAAACGAAACTTTACAAACTGTCCTATTTAATGGTATAAAGGAAGACGAAGAAGGCAGTAGCAGTATGATTTTCTTTAACATCCCAGAGGAACGCCAGCAGTTAATAAATCAAGGCTTTGTCTATACTTTACGGCCTGAAATGCGTCAAACCGGGCAGACTACAGCGACGTGTAGTTCGTATTACCGGCACAAAACAATAGGCGATGTGGACATTCAATTCATCAAAGAGGTAACAGGGATAGATGATATTAGGGAGTATGTTTCTGGTTCGGGTTTTCACAAGGCAGAAGATTGGTGGAATGGAGCAGAGAATTCAAGGTTTTTGTTTAAAGTTACCTTGCATGAAGATATTACAGTAACTAAAATGAGAGAAGAGGCTGAAAAGACAGAGGGTAGCTGTGCTGTCTGTGGCAAAGAAGGAACGCTATACAGCGGAACTTGCGAAGAGTGCTTTAACGCCTGGGCTCGAGAAGTATTACTAAATCGCCAGACAAGGGAACGGAGAGCTATACAGCGGTTGAGGTTTTAGCCTGCGCCTTTGCAGAATTAAAGAAAGAGGGGGTATGAACCCCCTCTTTTGCATCCCAACTTCACCCCTTATCCCCGGCGCCCACAACTTTTGGCAGCAGAAGTAAAGGCAGACTGAATACGCTTGTCCTGTTGTCCGCCCATTCCTACGGGTGGCGTTGGATAAGTTTTGCCCCTCAATGACGCACCGATGCACGCATTGAAGGCGCTAGGTCTGTGAGCGGGAATCCCAACCATCCGGCGAAGGGTCCTCACTGGTAGACCTGCTACCTGTGCCATACGTATCTTGGCCATTGGCAACCTCCTTTTTAGTATTTGGGCGGCTCTTTCTAAACTAAAAAAACCAACGGTTTACCCGTTGGCTCCTTGCTCTCTGGCCTTAATGTTCTCTAAGGAACTATTAGCCTTTACGAGCCTTTTGTCCAGTTGCAAGAATCCTATCATACATTGCTTGCCCTGTCAAGTGCTTCTCTGCTTCCCCACCTAAAACTACTGTCCAGTTTTTACAGTTTTTGCATTTAAGATAGAGCTCCCCCTCTGTAATATTACCCATGCCCAAAAATCTACCACACTCTGAGCAGCGTATTTGCCTTAACTCGTTATTATTACTATTATTCTCCATCTCCATTTCCTTTGTGTATTTGGGCATAGCAATCGAATTCCTTCAGCCGTTCCTTCACATTGCCCGGGACCCTCTCTTTAACCTCGTCAAACTTTTTGGCCATTAGCAATGGATCACCACTCTCTACCGCAGCTTTTATTTGGCTGGCAAGATTATCTAGCCCCTTTTCCTGTAGCTCGTCTCTATACCATTGAATGACCGGAGGCAAAAGGCATGAGCGGCATTCTTCACCCTCATCCTCATTTTGTATCCACTCCGTCATACTTACGCAACTGGCGCACGGATCTTCATCTGCCATTTCGTATTCTCCTAATTTCTGATTCTATTATACCTAAAATTACTTCGTGTGCATAGGTTTCCGGGTCAAGTAATTTATCTATGCCATTTTTTATGGGCTGCGTTACTTTATCACTCCCAAGCGCTTGAGATAGCTTCTCAGCAGCTTTATCTCTCTCGCCCTCTCTGAGATTATTTTGGGCTTCTACATAAAGGTCTATTGGATGTTCCATTATCTATTTTACTGCTTCAGTTTCAAAAAACTTATTAAACTCATCCTCAGTCATAGGCTTCGCAGTTCTTACTGCTGTTGCCCCTGGTTTAAACCTTCCTCGCCAATATAAGAGAAAATCATTAAGTTCCCCATAAGTCATTCTTCCAAATCTTTCAGGAGATATTTCCTCTAATAAACTCTCAAGTTCATTTCGGGTAATAGTTTTAGCTTCATAAGCTGTAATAACCTTATCAATAGCCTCTGTTCTTGCAACCTCTACCCCCGGTCCAAGCTTCGTTTCTGGAGATGGCGTGCGTTTTAAAATGTCATACACATCTCTCAATAATGTGGCATACGGCCCCGTAGGAGCTTCACCATAGATTGCCTTTGAGGCAACGGCTTCAGGAGTTTTGCGTTCATAAGCGTTAATTACTGGCTCGACAAAGCCTTTTGCTTTAGCCTGTCTTTCCCACTTTTCAAGGGGTGTTTCTATCACTAAACTATACCTCTCTCTAAAACTTACCTAAGCCCAGCCTGCTTTTTCCATTGATCGAGAGGCGTTTCACTACTTCCTCCTTCTAGCGCCTCTAATTCTTTTATTGCTTGGCGAGCTCGGCTTTCAACCTCTTTGAAGTGTTGAATCATTTGTCTAGGCATGTAGGCGGGTGACAGAGCCCAGTTAAGTGCGGTCTTTATTTCTAGGGCAGTGGCACTTATAGCGAATAATGGTGCCTCCTCAAAACTTATAAAATTATGGGGGTTGTCAACTTGCCTGTATTGTTTTAACCTATCGTCACGGTAATAATCTATTCTACAGATTTTTACGATTGGTAGCTGTCTAGGTTCCGCCATTCAACCTCCTCATCATATCTCCTCTTTGGTTAACATAATTACCTCATCTTTGCCATATTACTTACCTACTCGCCAAACTCCAGCAAAAATCCCGATGATAAATATAGCAGCAGCAACTTTAAATAGTCTTTTCCCTTCTCCTACAGTCATTCCCACCTCACAATACTTGCTTCGCCAGTTTCTACATTGAAAACAGCTTTATCGCCAAGGTTTGCTAGAGTTACATCTTGGTCAAAGGCAGTAGGCGCATCGTTAACTGTATAGTAGCCACCAGGAACTTGGACATTACCTAAACCTGCTCCCATCATTGCGCGGCAGGCAATAGGTCCTTTTATGATAACATGGTGCGTTCCTAAGCTAGAAACAAAAGTTGTTGTTCTTTGGTATTCCATGTGACAAATTGTGGGCATAAAGCCTACACAAACATATTTCCAGCCGAGCACATGCCATCTGATATAGCCACGATATCCTGTTTCTCTATCAAAATCAGCAAAATATGTGACAGCATCACGAGTATTTATGTTTATTTCTGTAACAGGTGGCTCTGGCACAATTACCTCTATATGGCATCGCGGTATAGTTAATGGATTGTTAGGATGAGAACTTTGAATATGATCAATGAGGGCGTAGGCTGCTCCTATTCTTTGTCCGCTTGTGCAGCTAAGGCCTGCTGAACGAGTGCAAATTCTGAATTCCTTGCCACAATAAGGGCAAGGAATGTATTCATAGTATTTACCAGCGCCAATAGCAGGTTTACTACTGTGGTGTTGCGATCCAACATGAGCAGCAAGGGCATCTATACTCTCATACTCAATATAACTACCGAATGGGCAGTAGTAAACTCCAGGCTCCTCTTCTCTAACCTCAAACGAAACAGAGCTCGGGCAATTGAACTTTATACCATCGCCGGGAATAGTAGCGGTATAAGTCCCAACACTTGTTGGAGTGTATTCAAAGGTAATACTCCCATTACTTGCATTGATAGTCCATGTGTGTTGCAAAGTCGTTCCATTTATCATACACTGAAGGCTGAATGTTCTCTCTATAAGCCCGGGATTTGGGCAAACCCAGGTAACTTTAATGCTTACCGGATTACCCAATACAACTACAGATGGCTCAGCAGTTATTTTGTCTATTTCAAAGCCTTCAGGCAAAGGTGGAGGTGGGCCGACTTTACATGATGGAGAATCTGATTCTGTTAATTGCCATTCGCCACCAACGCAGGTATAAAGGTCTGTGTCAACACATTTAGTATCGCCTTCTTCACATTCGGGTGGTTGCGGACATTGCGGAGAATTTGTTTCCACCAATTCCCATTGGCCACTAATACAGGCATAGAGATCCCCGCCTTCACACTTAGTTTCACCTTCAGTGCAGGACACCTCAGCTTTTTTAGTGAAAAGATATAAACTTAGCGCCCCTGTGAGTAACCCTAATCCTACTGCTATTCTTTTATTCATAAGAGTCTCCTGTTATATGGGAGGTTTCATATTTGTTGTGCTATCATCCCAAGTATTAAATGGGTACTTACCTATCCATATATATATTCCATACGGAAAACGCCTGTGAATTATTTCATTTAGCACTATCGGCACAGGTGTCGTTAGACTTTGTCCAGCTTCAGCCCAAATGTCTGTTACATAACCGAAGTTGGCAAACGACCCAACAGCAAAAGCAATATCTCTATACCCCGCAGAACCTATATTTTTCCAATTAACATGGCAAGTTATTTCCGTGCCTAGTGGTTTATATACGGAACCACACCACCTTTGAGAATCTTGAAGCTTACCACATGGTCCAATTCCAAATATCCAATCTTTGGAACTAGCTTGCCCGTATTGTGGCACTACAGAGAATCTAATATGGTGATAGCCAGCATACAGAGCAGGATTAAAACTACCCTCATACTCTAATCCTTGCCAAATATCGTATCCCTTTGTTCCTGAAGAACCAGTACCGCCCACTCCATAATCACTAAGGTGAACACGGCAGTGAGTATATGCTGGGAGGAGTCCTCGAATTTTGAAGTAAAGAATATGTTCCTGATTTGGTTGGAAGGTAATCGGTTCAGCATCCCAGTATGCTTCAACTATCTCAGCAACTACTTCATTCGGAGATATGCACTTCTCAGATTTCTCAGTAACAGTCCAACCACTACCATCAGAAGCACACTTGTATAGATCGTAACCCTCACATCTCGTATCACCTGGCGTACAAACTACAGGCACATAACCACATTCTTGAGCATTCGGCTCTATCAGTATCCACTCACCTTCCTGACACTGATACAGGTCTACACCAACGCATTTTGTTGTTCCTTCATCGCACGGCTTTGCCTTGGCTTTTAAGGCATAAAATAAGGTCGCTACGACACCAATGATAGCTCCAATGCCGAGTATCTTCTTATTCATACTACCTCCATGGAGATAACATAGGATTCTTCTTTTGGCAAAGCGTTACCTCTTTGCTCTATTATATAGCCATCTCCCGAAGGTGTTACCCACAAATGGTGTCCGGGAACAATCCAAGCCATTATTGAAGTCTTATGAGGCGATACGATAAATACTCTATCAGCTACCCTTTCCATCTCATTAAAGGCAGTTTTTGCATCCTCAATAGTAGATAAATGCTCAACCACATGGCTGGCAAAGGCTGCCCCGAAATAACCACCGGGATAAGGTATTTCCCTTATATCTGCTATCTGTCCATCACAGAACCTTGCCCTTTCAGGAGATATATCTATCGTTACATCACCACAAGGATGACTGAACCTCCATTTTGGAGTTCCTACTACCAGCAGCGGCTTCCCAGCGCTATCAGCATAATCACGTGCTTGTTTGAATACCTGCCGGCGCTCTTTTAACTCAATGACTTGTTGAATGCCTTCGCCAGTAGCGATGCCTGCCAATAACCACTTAATCATTTTACTACTATGTTGGTCCTACAGAATACATTACAATAGTGCCAAGCCCTACTGCATGTTCAAGGGTAACAGTTACCGTTCTATTCGTGGTGGTGTAGAATGTTTTGATAAATGATACAGTATGTTGACCAACAGGGAGGCCATCCCTAATAAAGAGCCCGTAGGCATCAGTAACAGCATCCCTATACCATTCTTCACCATCTACATACCAAGTAAATCGGACTATCACACCTCTTAATGGCTCTCCCATTTCATCAACTACTTTACCAAAAACTTGACCACCAGAAGGCTTCCTAGTAGCGAGAAAATATAGAGCTAAAACTCCCCCAATTAATCCAATGCCTATTCCTAGCTTCTCCGTGGTTGTCATTTCTTCACCGCCTTTTTAGGCTTAGGAATTAGTAATATTACGCCTCCAATAGCCGCACCAGCGATAGCAAGCCATTGCCAGGGGAATGCAGCTTCCTTCTTAACACATTTGCCAGCCTTACATATATATCCCTCTGGGCAGTCAGTATTAACTCTACATTCCACACATTTACCATTCACACAGAAAGGTTTATCTGCTGGGCAGTCTGCATCCGTTTCACACTCAGGTGGAGGTGGAGTCCCTGTTGGAGTTAGGGTAACATCAATAGTTTTAAGCAAGTTCCAGCCGCCAATTAACTCGGGCGCGAGCGTAACATCAATAGTTTTGAGTAATTCCCACCCACCTGCTTCCTCCGCCACCTTTATAACAAAGTAAAACTTCAAATCTGTGACTGCGTTATCGAGCTTTGCGACTACAGACCAACTACCTGCCTTATTCAGAGTAACTGGGTCTGTTGTCGCTGTCTTATATCCGCCTGCGGGCACCCAGACATTAGTATATATTTTCTCACCTTGGGATTTATTATCAGGGTCAATAAACTCTACTTCACAAGTCATTGTCCTAGCAAATTCGGTGTCATTGTGATAAAGAACTGAAGCTAGAACATTATTGCCAAGAGGGATATTTATAGGCAAGTCAGATTCATAATAGATACTCCATGGTGTTACCGTGGTATCTAATATGTTATAAAACTCAAGGTGTCCTACTGCCATTTATTACTTCCTTTGTTTCTGTAAAGATACAACTGGCTCAGGAGCCCGATAATCATGGTTAGCATATATGTTTATTCTTAAAGTAGTTGGCTCGGTTATCGCGTCAAGCTCCAAACTCTCCCAACCTTCACCTTGTTTGCCACCAGCATCAGACCTTTCCCAATCCACTTTCTTGTCGTGAGTAATATCGTAAACGGTAGCACAGCCATCCCATGCTAGGTCCATTGTTACGCAGTTGATAATCCAGCCGATATTAAACAGGTGTGCCTTTTCCGGGTCAATCTCGATTACGTCGCCATCCCCGAAGTATTGGCCACCTATCAAAAATCCCGCTATCCATTTCCCATCCATGTTGCATTTAGGATCCGCCGCGAGTGAAAAATCACCACTATTGGCGCTAACTTGACCTCTCATATTTAACACCTCCTCTGGAGTGCTTATAAATAGCATAGCCTAAAAAGCCTGCTACGGCAATTCCAGCTATTGCTAATACACTTACTGTAATAGGTCCCGCTACATCAGCGAAAAGTCGTAATTCGTGAACTATCCAAGCGATTCCACCAATAGCTAAAACAACACAAATAGCTATGATAATCGGAACAACCGGAGAATAAGCTGTGCCATAGACAACAGCTTTATTCCAACCGGCACTATGCACCTCGGTTACATCTACACCGCTGCTCCACATCTTGTCAACCACCCACTCCATGCCCCATAAGTCAAATACCGGTGCGATTGGAAGCGTAGTTTGTATTTCCAATCTTATAGGTGTTCCAGCAGGCAATTCAGAGATAGTAGGCGATGCCGTTTCAAATTCATCGGGTGAACCACTGGCTAAAAGCTGCCACATATTACCTCTTCCTGTTATTCTTCGGCACACAAGCGCTAGGCTCTATGCCATTCTTTTCGACCAGCGCATCCATTTTACACTCCAGGTTAGTCAACCTATGCTCAGCTTTAATCCCAAATACCACCATTCCGGCTGTCATTGTCCCTAGCAAGCTTAAAATTACTGGTTCAAGCATGATTGATTACCTCCTAAAATGTGCCAGTGAAGGTGATTATATGCTGGATGCCCCTGCTTTTTGCGGAACTTAATATTATCCCCAAAAACCTCTTTCGCTACCATCTCCATGTGGCCAAGTTCAAAATTATTTGCTTTCATTTTGTGTTCCTTTAGGACAACTAGCGGATGGCCTGCACCACAAGTAAGACAATCCACTATTATAATCAGCTTGTCCTGATAGTAAAGCTTCGTTTTTATTTTGCCTGCTGCAAGTTTGCATAATGGGCAACCTTTTTCCATATCAGTCCAGCAACAATGCCTCCTTGACATTCCTAAACTTGTTTATTATCGCGATTGTATCGCTTCCAGCGAAAAGTAATCCAACGACCTTATTATCTTCACTTAATACTGCGCTTCCGGAATCTCCGCCTTGAGCCATTGGAGTTGTTGTGACAAGTTGATCTTCAAAAATAGCAACGCCGGCACTATACTGAACTTGAGCAACAGCATCTACTAAAGCTATCTCGCTGTAATTAAGGCCAGATGTCCTACCGCTCTTTTTTATCTTCATGCCTATTTCTGCTTCAACCACTCCATCCGGTGTGCCAATCTCCAGGATGCTGTCTAAAACATCTTCGTCTTTATTAGGCCTAGCTAAAGCACAATCAACTGTATTTACAGTAGAACTAGGCACTACAGCCTGTAATCTGGTTTTCCTGCTTAATACTCTAGCGATTAAGTTAAACGCTTTAATTGTAAAGCTTGCTACTGGACAGTCACTTGGCGGTGGAATTGACCCTCCATTAAACTCAATCGGAACAAACTCGGATAGCTTTGCTATCTCATCCTCAGCAGTTCCACCATCCGCTTTCCCCGGTTGCAGAATAGCATCTTCTATTTCCGCTTTGTTTTCGTTGGAGAGCACATGATTGTTTGATAAAATATGCCTTATCCCACCTTTCTTTACTACCATCCCAAGAGTGCCAGCAGTCACTTGGTAATGCCCGATGGATATACCTCCAAATGTAGGTCTATGCCTTGCCTTTCTGTCAGTTTCACTATTATTATTTAAAGCACGGATTTCCCCGACCTGAATCACATCCGTTTCAACACCCTTTATCTTTTTAGGAACTACATCCTTTCTGCTTAATGTTTCTATCGGCACTTTTTTGGTTACGCCAACTACAATTGCATCCCTACCAGTGTTAACGCCGACAGTTATCTTCTTACCTTTGCCGACAAGGACAACATTTTGCTTTTTAAGCAGCTTTCTGGTTACATCATTCATATTATCGTCCCCACTAATTTTAATACTAGCATTACTATACCGCCGATTCCAATACCCCAGAGCAGTCCCTTTAGATCAGTGTAAGCGCCATTCCGGATATGAAAATCTTCGTCAACTTCATAGACCACGAAGATAGCAGCAAATATCATCGGGAGCCACCACTCAACCCAACCAAGCAGACAGATTAATAAGCCCAATGGCATGTGCATTAAAACCCTAGCTAGCTCTTGCCTGGATATTTTAAAAAGGCTTTTCATTTTATTAAATTAGGCGAGGTGCAAACCCTCTCTCCGCGCACCAAGAGAGGGGAAGGAGGCGGTGAAAACCCTAGCCACCCT
>Ga0307431_1002211_pt1 | contig 10256 bp, 8 predicted proteins | sample SalMarWE160170MG_FD_202155 | JGI IMG/M metagenome (GOLD analysis project Ga0307431, IMG submission 202155) | Salt marsh sediment microbial communities from the Plum Island Ecosystem LTER, Massachusetts, United States - WE1603-170 | ecosystem: Environmental > Aquatic > Marine > Intertidal zone >... | reverse complement strand
TATAGTGGTAGCCGTTCGGCCTGCGATCACCTTCGTCCTGGACTGTTATCTGTGCGCCGGCCGAATACGATGTGTATTCCCGGTAGCCTTCGAAGCCGTTGCTGGTTATAGTTACCGATTCACCATAGCTGTCGTATTGACTGGCCGTGACCGAAACGACCTTATTGCCACCTTTTGACAGGGACGCATCTTCCATTGCCTTAACAAGTGCGTGACGGGATTCCGTAGTATAATTTTCGTAATCGGCATCTCTGATACCAAGGTCTCTATCGGCTCGACCCTGGTAGTACTTCGGGTCGGGCAGGGTCCGGAAGGGGTCTTCTGCAAGAAGCTTTGTTGTGACAACGGCGTTGGAAATAAAATCCTCAAGGGCATCTTCTCGCAAATCCGAGGTGCTCTGCCCGGAGTATCGATTGTTTGTATAAATTTCTATATAGAGATTTTTGGTGGACGCTTCTTTGATGGTCTCGGGTTTTCGCTGCCGGTAGCTTATTTCCACAAATCGCCTGCTGCTGATACCCACCCGACAGTCATCGGCGCCTGCTGCTTTTGCCTTCTTGATTGACCATGCGGCCAGATCATACATTTGCTTGTTCATTTTTATCGCACCTTTCTTTAGGCTTTAGTACCACCTACAGTCATTGATTTAACCAGAACGGTCGGCAGTCCGAAACCAACCGGGACTCCCTGTCCGTTTTTGCCGCACATGCCGGCGCCACCCTGGTACATTTGGAGGTCGTTGGCCGCCATCGTGACATTCCTGAGCATCTTTGGGCCGTTGCCCATTATGTTAATGTCCTTGATTGGTGCCGTCAGCTTGCCGTCCTCGATCATACGTCCCCGTGATACGTAGAATGCAAAATCTCCCTCACCAATTTTAACCTGGCCGTTACTTACATCCTGGACGTAAATGCCTTTTTGGGCGCTTTTGATGACTTCCTCCGGCGTGGACGGTCCCGGGAGCATATAGGTATTTCTCATGCGTGGTATCACATAATGTTGGTAGCTTTCGCGCCGGCCGTTACCGGTTGGATTCACTTTATACTGTTTTGCGGAAATCTTATCGTGCATGTAGCTGCGGAGAATGCCGTCCTCCACCAGTACAGTCTTCTGGCCCGGAGTGGCTTCATCGTCAACATTCAGCGAGCCTGCAAGTTTGAAATTGGTGCCGTCGTCGAGTATGGTCACAAACGGCTCAGCCACTTTCTTGCCTATCATTGTGCTGTATGTCGAAATCCCTTTTCGATTGAAGTCGGCCTCCATCCCGTGACCGATTGCCTCATGCAGCAGTATCCCTGTGACACCCGGACCAAGCACGACAGGCATCTCACCTGCCGGCGGCTGAACCGCATCGAAGAGGATGAGGACACGGTCTACTGCTTCCTGAGCGACTTCGTCGACCACCTTCGGGCTGTAGTAAGAGAAATCCCTTCTACCGCCGAGATTCCACCCTGCTCTTTCACGTTTACCATCCTTTTCAGCCACGACCGAGGCATACAGGTAATTCTTCGGCAATAAGTCCTCGGCCTTTTTGCCGTCGCTGGTTACTACCATGATTCGTTTTTGCTCATCACTTAAACCGACATTGACCTTGATAATAAGAGGAGAAAGGGCGAAGCATTTATCATTTGTGGTTTGTACTATCGGGAGCCTCGATTCGAAAGGTATCGAAGTCAGGAGCTTTTCCAGAGGGTAGTGGTTTTTGAACCGGGCTTTGACGAACTCGCCGGCCGGTTCGTTCGGTGAAGCATCTGCTATTGTTGCCGCCGTCGATGCGGCTGCCATCATGGATTTGACGGTAAGCTCCTGAGTGAATCCGTAACCGACCTGGTCACCCTTGACCGTTCGAATACCCGCACCAAGTGACACGTCACAATATGCCTGGTTGACTTTGCCGTCTTCGAGTATCACCCAGTTGCTAATCGTGTGCTCGAAATACAAGTCGGCGAAGTCGCCTCCCTTTGACAAAGCTTCGGCGAGCACCTTCCGGCACATACTATCTGTGACGCCGAACTCGGATTCGAAGTATCCGGTTTTTCCTGTATGCTTCGTATCCGACCAGCATGAAGTTAAGGTCGGTACCATAGCGGCGGTGATAGTTGTGCCCGCCGCACGCTGAAGAAAGGAACGTCTTGTTATCGGCTTCATTTTATGTTCCTTAAAGTTATATAAATTACTGCATTAGTTTGGATCGAATAATTCTCTGGTCTGAAAATTTACATAATATGCGAAGAATCTTCAAGGAAAAAATATATCACTTATTTGTCTCAATTCGGGATACTGCTCTGTCTAACAAAATCGACCAGATGTGATTTTTCATAGGATGTCAGCTTTAATGCTTTGTTGAAATTGGTTGCATGTTTCGTCATTCCTGCGCAAGCAGGAATCCAGAAATGTTAATATACTGGATTCCGCATCGAGTGCGGAATGACAATCTACACAAACGTAATTGACATTCAATAAATAAAATCGGGGAGACAAGATTTGAACTTGCGACCTCTGCGTCCCGAACGCAGCGCTCTAGCCAAGCTGAGCTACTCCCCGATAACAATCGACTAAATATACCACATAGCCCGGATGAATGCAACCTATAATAAATTAACCAGATTAACTTAAAAAAAAGATTCGTAACTGTTGACAGAAAAACCATGTTTAAAAAAATTTGTGGCAGCCTCATCCTGATTGTTTTTTATCATGTTTATTAGGAACAGTTACCATTTTCTGTGTACCGTTACTATCCATTAATAGGTGGCTGTCCCTAGTTTCTCCCAGAAGGTGATATGTTTTTATTCCATGCGATCCTTTTTATTTTTTTGATATTTTTTGAATTATTTTTCATTTTTATTATCCTTTTCATCTAAAGGATTGCTCAGACTGAAAAATGCACCGCACACCTTTAATTTCCTGTTTTATTATGGAGTGTAAATATCTGTTAATTTCCCATCTACAAAGGTGAGAATGTGTTGAGGTGGGCTATAAATGCCTATGCTAACAGCCTCGATTTCCCCATAGTACCATTTTTCTATGGTGCCATAAGTTGTTATGTTTCTTGTGGTTCTGCCTTTATCATCCCCCCAGCTTGCAATGACCATGTCCCTCGTCATCCCAAGCATAATTTCTCCATTAAGAATACAATCTCTTTGCTGTGTGTTTAATGAAGTGTGGTTTCTTATATATTCTTGACGCCTAAGAATAGGTCGAATCTCTTTTTTCCATTTATATACGGTACTTGCGGGTTTTTTAATGAGACCTTCTGGGTCATTATCTCCGGATAACGTATAAATTCTTTTGAATAAATCAGAACAATTACCATATTGACCATTCTTGATATATGTATCCGCCTTTATATTTATTTGCGTTCTCAATTTTTCAATATCTTCGTCAAGTACCATGGCTTTTTCATGCCATTCGAAAGAATAATTGTTAGATTGCATTGTGGATATAAGTTCACCTGCTTGCTCGTTGAGACTTTCCCATTTTGTGATATCTGCTTCAAGGTCAGTTCGTATCTGCATTACTGCTTCGTTGCAACCAGCAAAACATAAGCACAAGAGTGTCAATATGGCAGTATTAATCATGGTGAAGTTTATAGTAAGTGGTTTCATATTCTCCCTTCCGATAGAGTTTATTATGTACAGTTACCGTTTTCTATGTACCGTTACCATCCATTAATAGGTGGCTGTCCGTGGAGCGATTTGTTATGCTTTTTTAGCTTCTTCTAACTTCTTGCGGCGTTTTTCTGCATTTGCAAAATCAGGCTTAATTCCATCTAAATGGATTTGTGATTTAGTAAAGTTATGTAGCTTGCAGTTAAATTCTAAGTGTAAGTGCATATAAGATTGGTTTTTATCATGCATTAGTGCAATCTGATCTGCCTTGGCTGACTCTATATCTCCCTGAATATACAAAGTAGCAATCTCTCCTGGGCGATAGGTTTCTTTCTTGATATATTGCGAAACTAATTTTGTGCCCACACAACTGAAATCTATTTCTGCTCGATCAAGTTCAATTTGAAATGGCGTCATATTGATGATTTGGAAATAAACGTTGTAGTAAGATACATTACTTAGATATACACTTACTGATTCATGACGAGGCCGTATATCAATAATGACAAGATCGGCTAGCCTTTTCTTTGTGAATAATCTTTTCATTACAAATTTTGGCAACCATGTGAGGTATTGCCATATTTCGGTTATTGAAAGGTATTCCATGTCAATTCCTTGGTGAGTATAATGCTCGGTTCATTTACATCTTTAATCTTTATTAGGAGCTCTATTAGGGATAGTTATCGTTTTCTGTGTACCGTTAACATCCATGAATAAGTTGGCTGTCCTTGGTTTTCCTATAGGTTCATCAATTTCTTTATTCGCTCTTCGATTTGCTTCTGAGATTCTTTTGATACTGGGATATCGATTTCAATTATAGTCTCTTCCTCGACATTTCCCTTAATAAGTTGTCGCTTTGAGATCTTAATTCTTGGCGGTTGTTTTCTATATTCTTTTGAAAGGCTCTTAACGAAGGTTTCGCTAATGCTGTTGACGCTGTTGCTAAAGCAAGGTAAACGATGATTTCTGGTCCACTCTCATGGGACTCAAGCACGAACTTGTCATCACCGTCACCAATCACCGCATCTCCTTCATGACAAACATGACCGTAAGGAGATATAAAGCTATTTACTGCTCTCCACGTTTCGGGCCAACAATGTGAACAGCAACATCCGTGAGGAGGGTATAGTTTGATTGACAGATACTTATCGTACTCTTGTGGAGTGCCCAATAATTTGACAGCGCGATTTATGCTTCTCTCCATTTGTACTTCCATTCTGGCCAATAACATATTATTCTATGGTTTCTGTATTTCTTCTGACATTTCATCAATTGACCTTTTCTAATTCCTTTTCAATATAATACAACAGGAGTGAATCATCCAATAAATCTAATGGCAAATTGGGAACATCAATATATATTGGCGATCCTCCGTCATTAGGAATACATTCAATTGATAAGATATCTATTATACGACTTTTACCAATGATATTGTTGTTCTCAATGATATCAGTGCTTAGGCTCCATCTTGATGTTTGGTTTAACCTCCACTCTACTCCGTTCTTGTCGAGAATAGTTTTCATATTGCACCTCTTTATACCTTTTGTGTTTATTAGGGACAGTTAGCATTTTCTGTGTACCGTTACCATCCATTAATAGGTTGGCTGTCCCTGGTTTCCACCTTGTTTCCATAGTTTCCAAGCTGTTATCTAAGTACGCCTCTTAAGCCACTCTCGATTAAATTCATTAAACCTTTGGTAAACCCCAGGAAATAGCTTTTGATAATTATTAATAGCTCTATCAATCAATTTGCCTGCTTCAATGTCAAGATTAACTTCGAGAGACTTACCAGAGCACAAGTGTTTAAACTCATTCCTGATTCCGTTTCTCGCCATAGCATATTTCTTAGGATTTGGTTCATTTTCAAATACCTCTTTATGTATATAACAAAGAATTTCAATTATATCTTCAAGGGCGTTAGATTTGTCTTGTTGTTTAACGAGTTTACCTAGTATCTCTTCTGCTGCACCAGCAAGAGTAATAGCAGAAATCATATTTGATTTATCCAAATAAAATCGGATTGCGGTATCCAATTGGGCTGTGGCTATGTCAACTTTAGATACCTCAATAATATCAGTCATTTGATTTATCGCCTAACAAGTCATTATGTTCTTTTACCGTTAATATTCCCTAATAAAATAAGACAATTTTGGAGCCTTCCATATCTAAACCGAAAATCTGGGAAATACATCTCAACAGGCAATATATATTTTGCCGGTAGGATGTGCAAGAGAAAATACGAAGGGTTTATGAGGCAAAGAATAATACCAATTGTGTATATTGAATGCGCTTATTCGTCATTTCGAGCGTAGCGTAGCGGAGTCGAGAAATCTGTTTTAAATAGATTTCTCCACTTCATCCGCCAATGGCGGATTCCGGTCGAAATGACAAAAGTGCACTTTTTAATTGTAATTAATATAAGATGAATTAAGTAAATCCAGCAACATTAAGAACATAAGAAAAGGCTCGTACGTAAAGCGCGTACGCGCTTTACGTATGCGATGTGTATAAAAAGGTATATAGTCGTCGGCTGGATGCCTCGCTTCCGCTCAGCATTACAAATTCGTGGATTCCTGTTTCCACAGGAATGACAAGACGGGTGGTTTTTATTAAATCCGTGAAAATTTATGCCCAAAGTATCGGTGGCTAAATAAAAAATGCAACCTACAATAAATTAACCGGGTCAATATCTATTGCAATTTTAACAGCCGGGCGAACTGGCGGTTCGGCTCGCAGACCGGTAAATAATCGCTGCATGGTTGCAGCTTCCGGAGACTGAATTATGATTTGCATCCTGTGAAAACGCTGAATGCGATTGATTGCTGCCGGCATTGGGCCGCGAATTTTCAGTTTTAATCCTTCCCGCGTGACGACTCGGTCGATTTTCTGTCGCATTTGTGCGCATGCGGCTTCGAGCTTCTCGAAATTCATGTCCCGCATAACGATAGCCGACAGTCGCCAGTAGGGCGGCAGGTTGCAGGCCTTGCGATGTTTTAATTCCTCTTGTATAAAGCCGTCAAAGTCGTCTTTGACTGCATATTGAATAGCCTGCTGTTCGGGCAGAAAAGTCTGAACGAAGACGGTTCCTTTTTTCGCGGAGCGTCCAGCACGACCAGCCACCTGGGAAATCAGTTGGAATGTCCTTTCGTTCGCTCTGAAATCAGGAAGGTAAAGACTGGTGTCAGCGCTGATAATGCCGACCAGTGTGACATTCGGAAAGTGCAATCCCTTGGCAAGCATCTGCGTTCCGGCCAGTATATCTATGTGGCCCTGACCGAAATCCCTGAGAAGCCGGTAATAGTCTCTGCCGGCCATCGAATCGCTGTCGATTCTTGAGACGCGGGCCGTCGGGAATTTTTTAGCCGTTGCGAGCCGAGCCCTATCATTGCTAATCCTTTGCCGCACAGGGGACATTTTTCAGGTACAAGTGTTTGCGCCAGGCAGTAGTGGCATATTGCGTAGCCGGAGCGCATATGTTTGCCTGAAATCGTGCTCATTTTGTCCCTGCGTGGAGTACTCGCTCTGTGAAAAGTCAATGTGGCGTCGCAGTTTCGACAATGCAATGTGTATTTACATGAAGGACAGAATATAAAATTGCTGTAACCTCGTCGATTGAGAAGTAAAATGGCCTGTTCCTTTCTTTCAAGCGTCACTTTTAGCCGCTCGGCCAGGGGCTCACTTATTAGGTCGATTCCCTTTTGTGTCACCCGGCTTTGTCGCATATCGACAAGCTTCATCTGTGGCATTGGCAGGCTCATTACTCTTTTCGGCAGGCGCACTACGTTGAAATGTTTTTTACTTCGACAGTTGGCGAGGGTTTCGAGTGACGGCGTCGCACTTCCTAAAATGCAATGTGCGTTTGCCAGTTGTGCTCGTTTTATCGCCACGTCTCTGCCGTGATAGCGGGGGGCCGTGTCCTGTTTGTAGCTGGATTCATGCTCTTCGTCAACGACGATAAGGCCGAGCTTCGCCAGCGGTGCAAAAACCGCCGAGCGTGCACCGATGACGACGTCGGCCTGGCCGGATTTTATCTTTTGCCATTGCACGTTACGCTGCGATGCGGTCAGGCCCGAGTGCATGACAGCAATTTTTTCGAATCTTTCATTGAATCGCTGAACTGTCTGGGCAGTAAGTGCAATCTCCGGAAGCAGGACGATGGCTCTTCGGCCTTTTTTCAGGACCGCCTGTATGACCCTAATGTAAAGCTCGGTCTTGCCGCTGTCGGTCACTCCGTATAAGAGCGTGACGCCGAAGCGGTCTGAGTCTGTTCCGTTTTTTATGGACTCGAGTGCTTTTTCCTGGTCCTGATTCAGGACGATTCGCCCCCGCGTTCTTATCGACATCCCATCCGGAATAGCAGGGAGGGATTTCATTATTGTTTTCTGGGCGGTTTTGATAATCTGTTTTTGTGCTAAATTCTTTAGAGGTTCTCTGCCGCTTTCGACTGCATCCAAAAGAGCCTGCATCTCCAAAGACGATTCTTTGTTAAATGCCCCTTGATTTTTGAGGTAAGTGACAATTTGCTTTTGCTTTTTTCCTCTTAATTGTTCAATGGTCTTTTCGAAATCGGCGGCTTTAATATTCAGGTAAACACTCTTTTGCGTTTTGACCCCGGCCCCGCGTTTAACCGCCGATGGTACTATTGCCGCCAGGACCTGGCCGAGCGGGCAAACGTAGTAACTACTGATCCATCTGGCCAGTTCCATCAGCTCGGCATTGACCAGCGGCTCTTTGTCGATTACTTTGGTGATTCTTTTAAGTTTGTATCTTTTATTGTCATCCTTAGCGAAGCGGAGCGGAGTCGAAGAGCCTGCCCTGAGCTTGTCGAAGGGATCTGGCTTGCTTTTGTCAATATCAACACAAAATCCTGTATGGAGCTTATTTTTCCTGCCGAAGGGGGCCTCGACTCTTTGTCCGATTTCCACAGGCCAGATTTCATCCGGCAGTGCATAGTCGAACTCGGTATCGGCCGCCGACTCGAACGCTACGCGAATTATATGGCCATAGGTCTCCTCCTCAGGTTCTTCCACTGCAAATAAACTGTCGGTTCGGTATTTATTCATCGTCAGGTCTTAGTAGTGCCTTTTTTCTGTCCCTTTGCCTCGGTCGGTATCAATTTTTTCCCAGCTTAAATTGTTCAGTAGCGATTTCATTAATGTAGCTGCCTATAGCTAATGAAGCAGTTGCGGCCGGTGAAGGAGCGTTGAGGACATGAATGGAATTTTTCCGCCTTTCTATTTTGAAGTCATCGACCGGCCTGCCATTTCGACTAACTGCCTGTGCCCGTACGCCCGACTTGCACGGCTTTATGTCCTCATCCTGCAGCGAAGGAACCAGCCTTTGCAAACTTCGGAGAAATAATTTTCTTGAAAACGCCCGGGCGTATTCACTCAGGCCGTATCTCCAGTTTTTGAAGAACATTTTCAATGTCCCTCGATAAGATAAGGCATCCCATGCATCGCTCAGATTAAAATCGGTTTTGCCGTAACCTTCACGTTTGAATGAGAAAACGGCGTTCGGTCCGCATTCAACCGTATCTTCGATTTTGCGTGTCAGGTGGACGCCCAAAAATGGAAACGTCGGATCCGGCACGGGATATATCAGAGCTTTGACCTTTTCTTTCGCCGTCTTGGTCAATTCATAATAATCGCCGCGGAAGGGCACTATTTTTACGCCGGACTCGACTCCATCCGCTTGGGCTATCCGGTCGGATTGAAGACCGGCACAGTTGATAATATATTTGGTTGAGAAGTTGCCCTGACTTGTAAGAACCCTTGTATAAAAATCGTGCTTGTCAAATCCTGTTACCTCGTAGCCGGTCATGATTTGATTGTTGTGACCCTTTGTCACTATTAAGGCGGCTAATTTTTCCGCGACTTTGACAAAATCGATAATCCCTGTACAGGGCACGCGAACAACGGCGATACCGTCACAGAAAGGCTCAATTTCTCGGATTTGTTCGGGGGAGATTTTTTCAATACCTTCGATTTTGTTTTCCAAACCGTTTGTATATAGTCTTTCGAGTTCGGCCAGATCCTTTTGCTGTGTTGCAACGATTATTTTGCCGCATATATCGTGGGGGATTCGATGTTTTTTGGCAAAGGCGATGAGCTCTTTTCGCCCTTTAGTGCAGGTTATAGCCTTGTTCGAGCCGGGCTCATAGTACAGGCCCGAATGAATCACGCCGGAATTATGCCCGGTCTGATGGACAGCGAGTTTCTCTTCTTTCTCCAGTACCGCGATACGAGTATCCGGGTGGCTCAGTGTAATTTTATAAGCCGATGCCAGTCCGACAATCCCGCCGCCGATTACTATGATGTCAAAATCCGTGCGTCCGTTCATTATGCCGAGTCCAAAAGTTTACAAATTAGACTTTCAACTCATACAATAAACCATAGGCTTCAGGTAGTCAATCTTACAGGCCAACTGTGTAGTAAAAAGGCTGGAACCTTAGGCTAAGATGAATAAAAAACTAAAAATTAAAGGTTGAAAACGAAAAACCATAATTAAAAACGTAAAGCCTTCTTTGTTAATTTCAGTTTTACGCTATGGTTTTGGATTTTGCACTTTATGTTTTGCGTTTCTTCCGTGAATATGAGCGGTTTATTATATGTCCGGCACGACTTCGGGATAGAAATGGCCGGTTGA
>Ga0307431_1002205_pt1 | contig 10270 bp, 9 predicted proteins | sample SalMarWE160170MG_FD_202155 | JGI IMG/M metagenome (GOLD analysis project Ga0307431, IMG submission 202155) | Salt marsh sediment microbial communities from the Plum Island Ecosystem LTER, Massachusetts, United States - WE1603-170 | ecosystem: Environmental > Aquatic > Marine > Intertidal zone >... | reverse complement strand
GGGACCATGGCGAAGCAGGCCAAAACTTGCGTCATAACCAAGTTCATTGGCCCTTTCAGCTGCACCTCCGAATGTAGCTATGAAACTGAAGTTGAGATTGTAGCCCAGGGCAATAACCCCATGTCCTTTAAAAAATGAAGGAGCCCAGAAGATCCCCATAGTCGAATCGTTTTGAACGTAGGTGATGAAACCTTCCCTGTCCACAAAGGTCCGGCCGGGGTTCAGGGCTTCGGCGTAAGCAACTGATTCGGGAGAGATTGTTCCTTCCCCGAAACCCAGCGTATCCTGAGTGTGGCCAAAAAATTTGATTGTCCCGGGGACTATCCTTCCCTTGGCCATTTCGCCCAGCATGGTATCAAATCCAAATTGCGCGCAATAGAGCTTCGCGTCATAGTCATTATCATAGACGGGCGTTCCGTAGACCTGATTCTCCTTACCTCCAGGCGTAATAAGTGTATGTACCTCGATGGGAACCTTCAAGGTGGTGTAACCCACTCCCGCGTACCAGCCGAAGGTCATCCCGGACTCATCCGGGCCTTTGTCGCTGAACATGTAGTTGATTTCATAGGATGTAACGCGATGATCGTAATCGAAGCTCTGAGCCATTCCAGGCGCAGTCGCACCTGTCCAATCAGCCGAACCCTTTATTTTCCCTTGAGAATAACGGAAAAGGAAGTTTTTAGTGGCCGCATATCCTGCTAAACGATCCACGTCGCCCACCAGGCTGTCATCTACAACAGCAGTCAGTCCCAAGGTCGTTTTGAGTTTATTTATCCGCACATTGGCTTCGTAAGAAGTAAACGCTACTGCCTCCATATCATAGTCTATTTCGTCAGTGCCATGGGGATTGAGAAAAGAAGGAAAACTCCAAACCACGTGGGGCAGATAGTCGACACCTACGACAGACTGGACTGCATTTTTGTCTTCTTCCGCTCCAAGATAGATCGGAAACAGGAAACAAAACAGAACACTTAAAACCAAAAACCTTCCGAAGAAACGCATCATTCAGCCTCCTTATCTTATTGTTTTAGGCTATAAGAAAGCAAGATACGTACCAAATTGTGCTCCCATTCCCTAAGGAAAGTGCAGTGAAAAAAATAATGGAAAGGTCGGGAAACTGGGGTATTAAAGCTTATAGCTAATCGGTAACTGTGCGCATCAATTAGTGAAACGGCGCGCCTAGAGGGCGGGCAGTGATGGATTAGCTGTTTAGCAGCAGAAAGGACCGGGAAGGTTTTCTGAAGCCCCTGCCCGATCTTCACAGAGCAGGCGCCCTGCGCGCCTATGCAAAGAAAGGGATTTGTTCCTGAACGATGTATGAACGGGTGAGACCTCTGTTCAACACTCGTCAGAAATACGAGATGGAGGCTTCTGTCCGCGCCACGGATAATGATTGGTTTCCTTTCCTCTCTCATCAGCCAAGGATTGATTGGCTTTTTTGTGGATGGAATCCAAATAGGGGTTGAAAAGAGCAACATTTCTATCTAATCTAATAAGCATGGCAAGAGATTTTGAAAAAGATGAATCGCCCTCCATCACCACCGAAAGGCCTACAGGGAGATACCCCTCGAACGAGGACATTGATCATCTGACCTACCTGAAGAAGGAGTCTTCTCTCTTTGAGGATGAAGCGGACGGCAACATGAAGGAATGGCGGCTTGTTTGCGCTCACTGCGGCCATTTTGTAACTGAGGTGGCTGAAAAGATTGAGGTTCGAGGCCGCCATAATCATGACTTTCCCTATTGCGGTCACATTGTCCGGCTGGGCTGTTATCGCAATGCCCCGGGATGCGTGGGCATTGAAAGGATTTCAAATGGGTATTCCTGGTTCCGGGGTTATTCGTGGGATATTCAGCTCTGCCGGAACTGTCATATCCAATTGGGCTGGAAATATATGTCTCAAGACGACAGTTTTTACGGCCTTGTATTCAAGATGCTGCGCGAAGAGAAGCCAGAAGAGGACAACGGGGTCAATAGTTGATGAGATGAATTTCAGACCGGCCCAACCATTGCACTTTTCCGAGACGCAGGGAGTGATCGGCGTTTTGGTGATGAGGCAAAACCTCTTTGAATCCTAAAAAATCAGTGATAGTGCTCGTGCACGGGAGTGAAATCCCGATGCATATTCTGAATGAACTCTCCTCTCGATGATGACTTCCGATTTTTCCTGCAAAAAATCTGTTGTCCTTGCCGGTCCCTTCCGGTCGGAATTGACTGGTGACAGAGCTTTCTTAGTGCTTCGATTCGCAATTACACTCACCTATTTTCTATGATTATCGGGCAGTTCTTTCTCACTCAGCACTAAGTCCTGAGTGAATAAATTCGTGAACGAATTTATGAATCGATGGACTTAGTCATTTGCGTTTCTGGCCTTTTTCAAAGCCCTTTCCACGCATTTCATAAGCGCTTTTGATGAAACGGTTGCCCCTGAAACCGCATCCACGTCCGGGGATTGTTCCCGCAGTATGCGCGGGATCACTCCCAGCCCCTTTTCGGCATACTCATTTTCAGTTCCGTTCTCCAGCACTTCAATATCCACGATCCTGCCGGATTTTACCGTAACCTTGACCCGGTAGAGGTATCGCTGTCTGAACGGAAACTCCCCGGTGTATTCACCGTCGGCAACAATGGCAGGATCAACATGAAAAATATTCATACTCTTTATCTGTTCGACTTCTTCAGAGATGCTCATAGTCCTCTCCTGTTCGGCCTCACTGGTAGAGCATGCGAGGAGCAACAATACGATAAGCACTAAGGCTGCGTATTTGGATTTCATTTTTTTGATCTCCTTTTTTCCACTATGCTTTTATATTCTATCAAGGAGCTCTCTAAATAACAGATATAATACAACTGGTGAAGGAATTGTTCAACGTCACTCCGTACGCAAAAAAAGATGGCCTATAGCTGCCGATTGCGGCAAACGGCAGGAGCGAGGAATCATCAAAACATATTGCAGGTTTAGGTTTTTTAAAGAAAGCTGAAAAATACGAGTTTTGTATCGATGTAGATTCAATTTTGTTTGACCTCGCACGTTGAGGAGAGTATGAGATAGAAAAAGGGTCTGCCATTGTTTAACCTCAGCTGAAGGTCACTCCTTTGGAAAACCCTTCGAGTGGATCAATATAACCCCTGCTTGTAGTGAGAGCAAATAGACGCGCCTTTTTCAATGCATCGCGCGAGAAAGAAGAAGGATTTCTCGTAATTCCTTGATAAACAAAAATGATATTCCAGGGGCTGAATAGGCCTTTACTAGATGTATGCCGGTTCAGGGGATACAGCTCTCATAGCGGCGGCATTGTGGGATTCAAACGTAACGTACCGGTACCGTATATAATTTTGAGATGAAAAGGAGGCCAGAATGAACATCTATGTGGGCAATTTACCATATGGGATAACCGAGGATGACCTGAAAGAGGCCTTTGCATCCTTTGGAGAGGTAGAGACCGTTAAGATCATTAAGGACAGGTACAGCGGAGAGTCAAAAGGATTCGGCTTTGTGGAAATGCCTGATCGAGCAGGCGCAGAGGCCGCGATCGATGGTCTTGACGGCACAGAATTAAAGGGTCGTACGATTAAGGTTAATAAGGCGAGATCCCGTTCAGAAGGCAGTCGAGGCGGAACAAGACCGGGTGTAGGGCGGCGTTCCTATTAGACGGTTCGCATGCCCCTGCCGCAGATCAGCGGCTTTCTTGGATGTTTGCCCGCTAGGCGAGCCGTGATGTTCCAATTCCCAGCACATCTTTGTCCAGGAAAAACGGCTTCCCGGCCCAGGGTTCATAAAGTAGCGGATGTACGATTAAGGCCGCACCGGGGCTTTGCCAGCACCAGGGCTTATCCCCGATCCTAACGGAGCCCCATCATTTTTGCTATCTTCTCGTAGTTGTCCGCTTGAGGGCACTCGGGGGACAATTTATATCCGTGGGGCAAGAGAGAACCTGTCTTTTCTACGTACCTGAGCCCCATTATCAGATCCTCCAGCTTTCCCCTGGGAACGGTAAATACCATCTCCTCATCCCCGGCCATGGCGCTATAGTGATCGCCCCGGCACGGAACGGCAACCTGACACTGTTCGTTCAGGATCGCGGGAATCACTGCGTATACGCATGCTGAATGACTGGAGAGGTTGCACGGAAGGCTGTAGCCGTCCTTCCATTCCCTGGCCAAAAGAAGCAGGCTCAATTGGGCTCCGTCGCAGTAAATCATCGCCACATCCGGTTCAAATGCAGCGAGCTTCAACGGAGCCGATACTATGCCTGTACAGGATCCTGTTTCCAACGTCGGAAACTCGTCTGCATAATGCCGCCCTGCTTCCAGGCTGGATACATCCCTGGGAAAGCGGGTATGCCCCTCGAAAAAATAGTCCGGAGCCTCCTGAAGCCCATAGCCTATCACCGGCTCATGGCACCACATATCCTCTTTCAGCATGGCGACGGTTAGTCCTTCCCGACGCGAGAGCTGAAAACCCTGGCGAAGCATCAAACGATGGCCCAGGTCCCTCTGCGGCCTGTGCGCTTCTTTGGGGATGTCTTCCTCGTTTTTTAATAATTTTACCGCAAGCGAAAAGGTCTTCAGCCTCACCCGACGCTCGATCTCTTCTCCGTACTTATTCCAAACGCTCTTCTGTGACATAAACGTATTCCCTTTCTCGTTGAGATTGTGTGATGTGCCGGGTGACAATCTAATGCCTGCTAAACCCGGTTTCAAGGATTCCATAGCTATCCGTAGATGCAAAACTATCAAAGGTAGTGCCGGTCATACTCCCATACCGCCTCTCCTTGAATAATGATTCGTCCCTTTTTACACATAATGCGTCAGGAAGTAAACTCCATACATGGATGCCACAGATGCCTTCATTCGCTGCAAAAAAGGCATCCCCATGCTCAGCGATACGTTTTTTCCCATATAACCATGCAGCGCCTCTCGGCCTCGAGCCTTTCGAAATCAGGCTCAGGGCCGAGAGGAAGTGCCGGGGTCATGCTCATGATTTCCTATTGACTAAAGAAAAATGAGCAGATATAGTTAATAGCAACGTTTACCGTTATATCTTTCATAAACCACAATTACAGGTGGGGGGTAATATATGTCCGAGGAAAAACTTATTCTAGTGGTTGATGATGATCCCGATCTGGTTGAGGCAATCTCCATGAAATTGGAGAGCAAAGATTACAGGGTCGCGAAGGCATACGACGGTATAGAGGCATGGGATAAGATTCAGGAGGAGCGGCCGGATTTGATTATCCTCGATGTTATGATGCCTCGAAAAAACGGCTACGAACTCTGCGATGAGCTTAAGAATAACCCGGACTATCAAGATATAACCATTGTCCTTTTAACCGCAGTCGGTTCGGCAGTCAGTACTACCCGATATACCCACCGAGACGGAATGAGCACGCTCGCGGATGATTATATAGCAAAACCGATTGATCTGGATAGATTGATGTCCATGATAGATGACTATACAGGCCGGTCGTGACGTAACCCTTCCCTTGTCTCAGTACGCGCACTCCAGCACACTCTGCAATGAATTACCCCCCTTTATTGGGGTGGTTGCCTCATGGATAAGGTAAGGTTAGGGGGTATGAAGCAGAGCCTTGAGCTCTGTCAGTTCGATCTGAGAGGCCCGGATTCCCCGGAAAGGATCGTTCCGAGGGTGTGCAAGCTCCTGGCCTCTCAAAAGATCAATATAGCGTTCCTTACCTATAACCACTTGAAGACCGAATTCCATCAGCTTACCATGTGCCCCAGCCAATCCGACTTCAGCCGCACATCAGGGATCCTCGGTGCTACAGGTGCTTTGCCAAGGGGCTGGGCATTACAGTCACGGGAACATGTGGGCATCCTTACCGTGTATCCCCACCATTCTCCTATCAAGATAATCGGCTGTGTGATGGTGTCGTGGGCGGCGAGCTCAATCCCGATTTACGGGATAGCGACCTCGCTCTCCGCGATCTCGTTTATCACCGATTACCATGCCTTAGACAAGGGCATTGAGGTGGTTCAGAACTTCTTTCAGCTCCCGGACGATCACGCGCCAATAAAGCCCGATCTCACCTACTATCAAGGAGATGAGGTCAAACGGGGCAAGGGGAACTGAGTGTCATGGAGACTATCGCTGTTTATTGGGAATCCAGGATAAAGACCTATGGCTTTCAGAGAATCCCTGAGGTGGCCCTTATTGAACTGTCATGGCCGATCGATGCAATCAAATCCCTGGGCGAGATACTTACCAGCCATGACATCCAAGGATTCCAGGCGCCATTCATAGCAGGTCAGGATGCAGATCGCGAGCTCTCCTTCGTTTTCTGCCTCCCTGAAAAGGCAGGCATTGCTTTCCATGCCTGCCTGGAGCAAGCAGGCATCTCTACATCTCACCGGTATGTCTATCCTGTGGGTATTATTTTTTTCCACGGCCCCCACTTCGGTGACCGCTACGGTATAGCACGGGCAGCCTTTTCAGCCATCTCTAAGGCGGGTATACAACTCATCGCCTCCGGCTGTGCCTCATCCTCTGTGTACCTGATCCTGGCGCAGGATGACCTTGATAGGGCAGAGCAGATATTGACCGAGACTTTCGAAGTCGCGAAATAATTGCTATAGGAAAAGGGAGATGGAAAAAACCGATTGGCGTGACAACCTTTTTGAATCGCTCTCATTTCCCACCTTGCTCATCACCCCAGATATGGTCGTGGCCGCGGTCAACGAGAAATTTCTGGATAAGTATGGTTACCGCCAGGAAGAGCTGATAGGAAAACAATGTAACCAGATCCTCTGTAAGACCGAGGAGCCTTGTCCAAACCCAACCTGCCCTATCTACCGGGTGCTCCAAGAAAAAAGGGGAGCCTCGGAGATCGTCGAAACTAAAGGGCCGAACGGACAAGAGGTGTATGAGGATAGGGTATGCTCACCCATCCTGGATGACAAAGGGGATGTGAGCTATGTAATGGTGAGTTTGCGAGATGCCACCAGGACCAAGCTGCTGGAGCTGGAGTTACGGAAGACGAATGACTTTTTGCAGAGCATCATCGCCAGCTCTGTTTCAGCGATTATTGTCGCGGATATGAAAGGCGTGGTCTTGCTTATGAATGAAAGCGCCCGAAAGCTCTTCGGCTATACCGATCAGATGGCGGTCGGAAAAAGCATTGCCGAGTATCTGTACACTCCGGGCGGGGCCCGGAGCGTTATGAAGAAACTAAGGAGCCCTGACTATGGTGGGGTAGGCAAACTCCACACCACGGAGATGACGGTCATCACCTCCTCTGGTGAAGAGATACCGGTTGAGATGAACGCCTCTATCATCTACCAGGACGGCAAGGAGATCGCAACTATGGGTATCTATACCGACCTGAGACAGAAGATAGCGATCGAGAAGAAACTAAAAGAGGCCGAACGGATTAAGATGATGCAGTCAAACAAGATGGCATCCCTCGGCCACCTGGCAGCCGGTGTGGCCCATGAGATAAACAATCCTCTCACCGGCATCCTGATAGACGCCAGCTTGATTCTCGAGGAATTAGAGCAAAGCAGTCCTTTGCGCAAGCAGATGCAGGATATCATTACTGATACCAATAGGTGCAAGGAGATCGTGAAGAACCTCCTTGCCTACTCCAGGCAGACGGAGTTTAAAAAGGAGGTCTTGAATATTCACGGGGTCATAGAGCAGGCCTTCTCATTTCTGAGAGAACATGCCCTTCTCCAAAATATTACGGTCAACAAGGAGTTTTCCTCATCCATGTTGATCTGTGAAGGCGACAACAACCAACTCCTCCAGGTATTTACCAATATGATCATAAATGCAACCCAGGCCATGGACGGCAAAGGGGCCATCACCATACGCGCGGGCAAGGATAAAGGAAAGGGGAAGATCTATGCTGAGGTCAGCGACACGGGATGCGGGATTCCTCAGGAAAATATACCCAGGATATTCGAGCCCTTCTTTACCACGAAAGAGGAAGGCAAGGGTACCGGATTGGGCCTGAGTACCGTGCGAGACATACTCGAGAAACACGGAGGGAATATTGCGGTAAAGTCTACGTGTCCTGAGGGCACTACCTTTTTCATAGAACTGCCTCTGGTAAAGATAGATGAGGCAACACTGATCTAGAGGGAGACGAGGTTATGGCACTCATAGAGGATCGGGCATATCAGCCGAGGATACTGGTGATAGATGACGAGCAGCGGATCAGGGAAGGGTGCTTTAAGATACTTACCAGGGAAAACTGCCTGGTTGAACTTGCTGAAAGCGGCGAGCGGGGGCTGGAGATGCTCGCAGAAAACTACTACGATATCATTCTCACTGATCTTATGATGCCAGGCATAGGCGGCATGGAGGTTATTGCAGAGGTTCGCGAACAACACCTCGATACGGTGGTGATCGTCATCACGGGCTTTGCCACCCTGGAGCATTCCATCGAGGCCATGAAAAAGGGCGCCTTTGATTTCATACCAAAGCCTTTCAACCCGGAACAGTTGAGGGTCGTTGTGGGCAAGGCCGTGGAGATGACGCGGACCCTCCAGGATATCGCCACGGAGAAGACGCGCTTCAAGACACTGGTGAACTACCTGGCAGGCGGTGTTCTGGTAACCGATAGAAATAAGAATATCATCCTTTACAATCCGGCTCTTTTGAGGATGCTTCACTATGATGGCGAACCGCTTAACGACAAGCCGCTCGTCTCTCTCACCTCCGATGAAGCGCTGACCGGTATCATCGATGGCATCATGGAATTGAATCCGGGTGAGTTCAAGGTCCTGAGTGCTGAGATCGTGCCCCCTGATAAGGGAGACGGATTGTCAGACCAGCTGTACCTTAGGGCACAGGCCGTTCCCTTCAAGAGCAGATCAGGGGAGATACTCGGTTCTGTGACCATCATCGACGACATTACCCATCTCAAGAAACTCGACGAGATGAAGTCCGCATTTGTGAGCATGGTCTCCCACGAGCTCAGGAGCCCGCTCTCCACGATCCTCAGCCAGATCAAGGTCATTACGGACGGGCTCGCAGGAGAACTGAGAGACAAGCAGGCCGATATACTCCAAAAGATGTCGCGCAAGGTCGAGGGACTCGTTGACCTCACCAACGATCTTCTCGACTTATCCCGGATAGAGGCCGGCTTGATAGTGCAGGACAAGGGACAGGTTCAGTTGATGGATATCCTCGAGAAGCTGGTGGAATTCATGCAATCAAGGGCGAGGGAAAAGGATATCCGTCTCATCCTTGAAAAATCAGACCTTCCCCTCGTCAATGCCGACCCGAAGAGCATGGAAGAGGTGTTCAGCAATCTCATCACCAATGCTATTATCTATACCCCTGAAGGGGGAACGGTGAAGGTGGCAGCCGAGCTGAAGGGGGATTTCCTGCAGATACGGGTAAAGGACACCGGCTACGGCATTGCCTCTGATCATCTTCCCCTGATATTCGAGAGGTTCTACCGGGTGAAGACCGAGACAACCAGACATATCGTGGGAACGGGCCTAGGACTTCCCATCGTAAAGAGCATCCTGGAGGCCCACAATGGAACCGTAAGGGTTGAAAGTAAGGAAGGGGTCGGCTCCACCTTCTTTGTCCGCCTTCCGGTATAAAAGCTCTATCGGTCGTCGATTGCCTATTCCTGGGAAAAGCTGACACTAAATTGCAATCATGTCATTGCGAGGAGCGAAGCGACGTGGCAATCTATCATATTGAGCCTGCCCTGGTGCGAGATACTAATCGGCGAGGATATACGGTGAATCATTTCCAGAGCATAGTATTCTATTCATGGCTTCGAAAACCAGGTCTGGGCCAGGGATTGCTTCACATTCGTTCGCAATGACATCCATCGATAATATGCGTTTTAATGCAATTTGGTATGAGAATATGCGCCGGGATGCTTGTGAGGGCCTCATCTAAAAGATATGGACATCAACAGCCTTGAAGGTCAAAAAAACGTTCATCGCCTGTTGCAGTCCCATATCAAGAAATGAGTGTCTGGTGATTGCGGCAACGAGGGGTACGCCGACGTCTACCGTGATTCGTACAATGACACCTGCATCGGAGATGTCTTGCACTCTTCCCTGAAAGGAGTTTCTGGCGCTTGACTCAAGGGGGTTCAGCGACACCAGGATATCTTCCGGTCTGATGGATAGATAAACCTGACCCTCCCTGTTGTCTGTCGATGCAACTCTCAGCCCATACTTGATATTCTGTTCTACGGTCAGGTGGGGAAACAGCATGTAATCTTGATACACCATGCCAATGTTTCTTTTCCTGGGGGGCAATCCGGCAATATCATGA
>Ga0307431_1002204_pt1 | contig 10271 bp, 15 predicted proteins | sample SalMarWE160170MG_FD_202155 | JGI IMG/M metagenome (GOLD analysis project Ga0307431, IMG submission 202155) | Salt marsh sediment microbial communities from the Plum Island Ecosystem LTER, Massachusetts, United States - WE1603-170 | ecosystem: Environmental > Aquatic > Marine > Intertidal zone >... | reverse complement strand
TACCTGTAACGTGGTCACGGCTAACAAGTTTATTGCATTGTGAAAAGCCAGACGCAGCGAAGATAACAGACACGGCTTGCGGTGACTTATTGATTAAAAAAGGTGGTCATACATTAGCGGTAAGGGTAGGCAGATAGGGGGGCTGGTATATGTTAAGAGACATTGACATACGTAATATATTATGGTTAACCTTTTGGGCGTATTTAGTGTTATGTTAGCAATACGTTTGGGTGACGTATCGGCTTTTGAAATATGTTTTACGTTACTATTAACGGGCATAATCGGTTTTTGTATTGGTTTATTATGTTCACGTAAGTAATTGGTTTATATTGAAAGGGTAGAGTTATGGCGAAAGCAGGAAAGAAGGACAGGTCGAAGGAGCAAATACAGAAGGAAAAGATGGAGCATTTTTTACGAATTGCTCCGGTGAGGGTGACGAAAGCGATGAAAGCAATTATGCTTATTGGTAATTGTGCTGGTAGTGGTTACACCTACACAGAGCAACAGGCCAACAAGATAATTATTTCATTAACTAAAGCCGTTGTTGCAGTAGAGCAGCAATTCAAAGGCGGTGGTCAAAAGACGGCGGAGTTTACGTTTAACGAGAAGACATAGTATATACGTGTTAATCATTAACGCCTCCTTAAAAAGTGAGTGTGCCTTGTTGGCGGGTTAGAGGTGGGTTTTTTTATATAAGATGGTTAAAGTAAACGAACAGATACACCTACACAAAGTAGGTGGTAGTCTTAAACAGGCAAGGTGTGGTCGGCGTGTATCTGCAACACAAATAGTAGACGCTACCATATTCGAGTTTATTTATCCATCTTTACGTTGTCGTGATTGTGCTGAAATTTATGAACGTATTAAAGCTAAAGGAGTAAGCTGATGGGTTGGAAGGACAAAGCAAAGGAATGGGGTGGTGGAGATTTCACATTTTTATCGAATGACGGAGAGTGTCTTATATTTGTTGTAGTTGACGAGCCGGTTATGTTACAAGGCACGTTTAAGGGTAAGCCGAATGACCGGATTGGTTGTCCAGTAGTGACGGATGAAGGATTTCAATTATTTATAACCGGTAAGCGTGTGTTCCGTAAGTTATCGAAGTTTGAGCAGCTATTCGGTACAGACGCATTTATGGTTGTCCGTCACGGTGGCGAAGGTGACATAAACGCCAAGTATGATGTTACTATCGTGAGTGACGCTGCGAAGACGCAACAGCTAAAGACTATAGCAGCAACGGATTATAAGCCGGAATTGTTATCGCAGGCGATAGAAGACGCAAAGAAGATAATGGAGAAATAGTTCTCACTCACTCCATTACTTAAGTCAAGGTGGTGAAAGGATTCGCTACCTTGACATTTTTATTTAAGGACAAATAAAATGGCAGGAAACACAAGGGGCAAGTTAAAAGAGCATTTTGAGGGCATACATCGTAACTTTGACTGGACTATGCACCACATACAAACATCTTTAACACTTATTGCGTCAAAATTATCAGAGACACCGGATATGATAGCGGTTAAGGGTGACGCAGAAAAAGAAGAAAAGGTGTTAGAGGAAAACCCTGTATACAAAGGCGTTAAGACACTCGGTCAAGGCATACAAGCTCTTGACGATTTAGCACAAGGCATTTATAACAAGTTGTAACAATTGCGGTAAGTTATAGAGAGTGAGGACAATATGTCAATTCTACGTTCACAAGTAATTGGTTTAATGCGTGGAGCGTTTAGGCGTGGACAATCCGCCAGTTCATTTATAGCCGATTTAAGAGAAAAGGGTTTAACCTATCGCCGAACAGATATGTTGTCTGATTGGCGTAGTGTTAATGAGTTGGAGCGTAAAGAGGGTGCTATGCGATTTGTTCGTAAGGATTATTTTCCGACTGAAAAATCTATTGCACAGGTTGAATGGGCGTTAACACAGGAGTATATGTATAAGGTAAAAGTGGAGTCAAGATTACGTCCAGACCAACCGCTTGTTTCACGGTTCATAAATATAATGAGTGACACACCGTTAACCCCAAAGATGGTAGAGCAAACGTTGACAGAAAAATGGAGTGAGTACGAAGATTACACAGCCGAAGCGATAGAAAAAATGACGGTATGGAGTGCCGTTCACAAGGTTATTGAATGAGTAGTATAAAACGTAAAGCTCACATCTTAAAGAGTGAGAAGTCGTTAGAAATACCCCGTCACCTATTGTTTTTTGATACAGAGACAACACCTGAAAAGGTGACGGCCAAAGGTGTTGCACAGCGATTACGTTTAGGATGGGTTTGTTATTATCGCAGACCATACGGGCGACACTTGCCGATAGAGCAGTGGTTATATTTTGATAGTCCCGATACATTTTGGGATTTTGTATATAGTCACACCTATCGTAAAGAAAAGTTATGGATTATAGCTCGCAACATTGTTTTTGATTTTACAGTAGTTAAGGGGTGGAGTCACTTAAAACAGGCCGGTTACAAGTTAAAGTTTTTTCATAATCAAGGTGTGACAACAGTTATAAGCATACACAAAAAGGATAGTTCAATAGTCTTTTTAGATTCTATGAATTGGTTTGTAGAGTCACTTGCTAAAACAGGTGAACGCATAGGATTACCAAAGTTAGAGATTGATTTTAAGACTTGCACGAATGAGGAGTTATCGATATATTGTCACCGTGACGTAGAGATTGAGTTTGAGAATTTCAAGTTATTTATTAAGTTTTTAGAACAAAACAACGTTGCAAGGTTATGTTATACACGTGGTTCAACAGCAATGTCGGCGTTTTTATTACGTCACTATACTACCAAAATATACATACACAATAACGCCGAAGCGATACGGTTAGAGCGTGATTCATATAAGGGCGGTCGGTGTGAATGTTTTTACATAGGCGAATTGAACAACGATACTTATTATACTCTTGACGTAAACTCACTTTATCCATTTATAATGCGAAACAATTTATATCCTGTAAAGTACATAAAAATCCTGCATAATATCAGTATACAGGAATTATATCAATGGTTAAGAAACTATGCTGTAGTAGCAAAAGTATTGATAGACACGGACGAACCGATATATTCTGTTCGGCGTTATAGAACGTTATTTCCTATAGGCCGGTTTACGGAGTCACTATGTACACCGGAGTTAAAGTGTGGATTAGCGTTTAAGCATATTAAGCGTGTTGACACGGCAGTAATATATGAGCAAGAGAACATATTTGAGTCATACGTGGACAAATTTTATCAGTTACGTCAAGATTTTAAGTCTGCCGGTGTTGCGGAGTATGAGGAGTTATGCAAGAAAATGCTTAATTCACTATACGGTAAGTTTGGCCAAAAAGGTGAGGAGTGGTTAAGAGTAGGTGACGCACCAAACGAGATAGACAGAGAGGAGCTTGTTTTCAGTTATGAAGGTCACAAGTGCAGCAAGATACGATATTTATTAGGTCAGATATTTATAATGACAGGTAAGGGCGAATGTTTTGATTCTTTTCCGGCAATTGCTGCGCACGTGACGGCTTACGGGCGAATGTATTTATGGGGTCTTATGCAAATAGTCGGTAAGGGTAACTATTTTTATTGTGACACAGACTCACTAATAGTAAACACAAAGGGTATGAAAAGGTTAGAAAAAGAATTATCACAGACGGTTTTAGGTGGTCTAAAAGTTGTAGAACAGAATAAGAGGGTAACTATATGGGGTTTGAAAGATTATTCTACAGAGCAAAAGAGCGTAATAAAAGGCGTGCGAAAAAACGCCGTCAAAATCGCAGACGACATATACGAACAAGAATTATGGCCGTCATTCACAGGATTATTGCGCAAAGGTAAGGTCGAAACATACACGGTTCAGACTACAACAAAACATCTTTATCGTAATTACACAAAGGGTAGGATTATCGAGTCGGGGGCGGTTGTTCCGCTTGTTTTTGACGATGTTGTTCAGCAGCAGTTTTAACCTTTTGGCATTTATCCGCTTTGCCTTTTTGTAGTATTTCTATTGCGTTTTGTAGTTCTTTTTTGTCACTCATTACGCTGGCTCTACTGATTGCAGATACACTTTTATATGTTCATCGTCATAACCATTAAGTAGTAGTTCACGTTTTGCACGTTCACTTGATATAAGACCTTTTTTATAGAATGATAATGTTTGTGCAGCCGTCCACGTTTCGGACGGCACGGCTTCTATTTCATAATACCATTGTTGCATAAGTACATTTATTTGGTCACTGGGTAAGTTAAGTTTAGCAAGTTTATCCATTGTTTCGTTATTACTATACACTTGTTTTTTATACAAGTTTTTGATACCAGCAATTTGTTGGTCAGTGAACGCCCATTGTCTTTTATATTCAGCCGTTGCAACAATATAGTTAGCGTCTTCGGTTCTTATACCGATAAGTGATAATAGTGACATAGCGTCACTTTTACTAATCATACGGTCGGTAAACGCTTTAACAATGTCACTTGACGTAAACTTTGATAGTGACGAAAGTGTTTGCAGGACTGTAAAGTTTGCCATACGTTCTGCGTTTTTACTATCGTAACCCTGTTCAAGATATGATTCGTAAACTTCTTTTTCGGTGAGTACCCCTTCTTTATACATACGCCGAACATCGACACGTGTCAAAGGACGGTAAGCTATTTTAACCAGTTTGTCTCTCCAATAAGGCATAACGTCAAGGGCACGTAATAGAACATTAAGTTCATCACGGTTAATAACTCCACGATGTAACATTTCAAAACCTTGTTGTGGTGACGGTAGATTCCAATGTGCAGCCCAATAACGTTGTGCCCATTCAGGCGAAAGTCCCTTCATACCGGCATAACGTTCAAAGTCAGGCGGAAAGTCTTGATATTGTCCGAACCGTGCAGCAATATCAGGCGAAAATGCTTCACGTACAGCCATAGTAATTATGTCAGCAACAGGCGGTATTTGATAAGCCAATTCTTTATACATATCAAAATAAGCCGGATGAATACCTATTTTGCGTAGTTGATTACCGAGTCTTGATAGGGTAGCGTCTTGTCGCAATTCATAAGCAACAACGTCTTGACTTGCAGGTTTAGTAAGTATAGCGTCAAGGTAAGTTTGAGCATATTTAGGGTGAATATCGGCCATACTAATATCATCAAGTATTTTTTCATCGGGTATATTATTGAAAAGATTACCCTGCACAAGCAACATAGCATTTGGTAAAGTATAGGCAAGTTCTTGTATAGCAGCACGGTCAGTAATAGTCCAGCCGATTTGTGCAATTTCGTTATAAAACTCACCATCGGACATTACGCCACGTTTTAGTAGAGTTTGGCATTGTTCGGTTGATAGTTTTTGGAGTGATAACCATTCCCACATATCAAAATCGGATTCATCTACGTCAAGTCTCTCCCACACTTTACCTCTGATATTATTAGGGTCGCCAAAATATCTTGACCATCTCATAATATCAGGAATTGACGGGTAAGCTCTCATAGCGTCATACTGAAACTTTGCTTCGAGCGGTTCAAAACCTTCCATTCGATAACGTTCTAAAAATAGTTCTTCTGTGATTTTTCCTCTTGAAAACAGCGTTGTAGTTGACGCAGGTGACATTTTTTTGGTAGGCAAAGCCGAATATACTTTATATTTCAAAGCGTCAAAAAAAGGTGAGCACGATTGTGAAACCGCACCGTCCGCAACCTCACTCACAAAACGGCCACCTACGTCACCTAAAAACGCACCGGCTGGAGCTTCTATTTCGGATATTAAAAACTGTAGTTCATCGGGTAGATGTTCTTTAAGAGATAGTGACGCAATTAACCGTGACGCAAGGCCGGACAATTCTTTTTCAGACGCTTTATGTTCGGCAAGTGTAGCTTCAACACTTTGTTTCCAATACCATTCTCCGTATGTTGCTGGTGAGTCAATACTCATTCTCCGAAACCCCTTCCCAAAGCAGCGTAAAACTCTGCATTAAAAGGTTTATTCCATAACGCCATACGATAAGCGTCTTCGATACCGATAAACATTTGAAACTCTGAAAATTCAGCAGCTAACATAGCGTTTAGGATTGCGTCCATATCAACGGTTGCACCGTCACCGCCTTTACCAGCATAATAAATAGACTCACAAAAACAGGATTGGTCAGTTTCATCTTCGTAGAAGTCAAACGCCATAGATAGTAACGTTGACAAAAACCAACCTGAGTTTATCAAGGCATTTATTGCCCCGTGGTCGTTACCTGCGTCCCAAGCGAACCGTGCCCAATTAAGTTGTGACTTATAGTATTCTAAATTAGCGCCAGCGTAAAGCCACTGTTCTTTGAGAACGGTAAACGCTTCGGTAAAATTAGAATACTTGTGAGCCATAAGGATTACGGTCAGGTGGAGTCATTATACCAAAATGTATTTGTGCTTTAGGTATAGCGACTAACACATCGGCAATTTTCTTTTTATACGCAACGGCTTCTTCATCTGATTTAACAGGAAATAATATACGGATAGAGCAAAGTTGCTCTACCTGTTCGGCTTGTTTTTCTTCGCCCATAATAACTCCATAGCAATTATAAGTAATAAGTTTTAGTTAACGATTATTAAAACGGCTGTTATGTCACACGGGCTTTTTAATTTTAAGTCCTGCTATAACACCGTTTTTGCGTGCATTGTCAGCCATTGTACCCACTAACCCACTACCCACAAGTAATTGTAATAATGCTGGCCACGTGGTTACTCCGCCGGATGCAAGTGTCATTAACATCGTTTCTATTTTACCCCAATCTGCTTCTTGTTTTTCGATGTCAGCAACCGCAACATTAAACCGATTAGTCATAAGCTCACATTCGGCTTGCCACGTTTCATAATCTTGTTGTAGTTCTACAGCATTAACATAAACACCTTGCCGAATAGGACTTTTGGTTGACGGAGTACAAGACACACCGGCAACGAACCACAAAATAAAACCACAAATAGGCACAATCACCGTCCAGCGATTCTTTTCGATAACACTCCAGATTTTCTTTAACAGTTCCATAATTTGTTACTCCCTAAATTAAGCTATTCTGTGTATTGATATAAAAGTACCACCAACACCTGAAGCTATTTCTTTATCAATACCACAAGTATGGTACACGCGTAATTCAAGCCAATCGTCAACATCTAAAATAGTAATTGCGTGAGAATTAACATATGGAGCATAAATACCGTTACTTGTATGAAAAGAGCCTTGACAAATAGATACACCAGTTTGCCATACACCAGCAGCAAACGCTTTTTGGTCGGTGTCACCAATATACATAGAAACAGTAGCTAAAACAAGATAATAACCAGCTTCTTTAGCTATGAACCTATGAGCAACAATATCAAACTCATTATTTTCGTCATACTGTTCTGTGTCAAGATTAACAACCGTCCACACACCACTTGATGCAGGTTGTCTTGTTCCTAACGATACTCTAACCTTTGACGGAAAATCAGCACCGGCGATACCCTGTTCACCTTGTATACCCTGTTCACCTTGTATACCCTGTTCACCTTGTATACCCTGTTCACCTTGTATACCTTGTTCACCTGTGTCACCCTGTTCACCCTGTTCACCTTGTATACCCTGTTCTCCGGTGTCACCCTTGTCACCCTTGGCGCCTTTTTTGCAGTATTCTAACACCATAGTTACACCGTAATATTAACAATTGCGACATCGGTGTTTTTCTCTATTAAGATATGTAAACTCTTTACGGTGTCAAGAGAAAAAACATAACTGTCACCTGCGTCCAAAGGTGTCGAATTATCACTCGTTGCTGGTATGTCACTACGAACCCACATTCTACCAACATTATCAGGATGGGCAATTACAAGTAATTCAGAGCAAATAATATGACTACCCTGATAAACAAAATCATCACTTGTAGCCGTAACGTGAAAAGTATCTTTAAGCCGTGCAGAAGCAATATATAAAACACCCGATTCAGAGCATTGTAATAATCGTTTCTTATGGTCAACATAAGCAGCGATAACAACAAACGGAAAAGGTATTTTATCTACTGCCTGTTTTTTCAACAAGGCGGTTGCTCTTGCCTTCGCCCTGCGGTCTAACATATCTTGCGTTATTTCGGCCACGATATTTTATCACGTTTCAGTGTAACCGATAGTAATATTTTTAGCCGTATCGGCTGCACCGTCATTGTAAAAACCGGCTTTAACAACGTCCCCAGCTATTAACGACAAATCCATAGGCAAAAACGGCATTTCAACCGTTAACGCTAAAGAGTCACAGTCAACAATCTGCTCGGAGTTATTATACAAACGCAACCACATATCAAGTAGAGGAGCGGTTGAAATAGAAACTATTTTCCTTGTTTTACCAGACACACCGCCTAATATATCGAAAATAGTTTCTTCACCGGACGGTATAGTCGGCGACTTAACTCTCTTATATTTTAACATAACTACTGCTCCGTGATGTTAAAGTTAATTTTTCGTTACTACGTAACAAAATAATTGTTGTTACGTAACTTTAATGTTGAGAATAGCAGCAAGGTCTATGAAACTACCTTCAAGTGTTTCAGAACCATCTTGTACGGTAGCAACATAAATAAGCAATTCCTCACCACTAACAAAAGACAGAGCGGGGTCAAATAACAATGGCAAGCCGATGTCCGCTTCTCCGAGTTCCTCTTTACCATCGTGACAACCGCCTATCAGACTAAAATCGGTCTGATATGAGTCACGGTGTCCACCGGACGCTTGACCTCTGAACGGGATTCCGTTTCGGTCAGGGTCAAACAAAGTCTCTCTGTCTTTAACCAATTTGACAAAGGTAGTGTGACTTGTTGAACTACCAAAACCCTGTGCATACGGATTACCAACAAGACCGAGCATTTTAATTGCGTGTCTGGCCGGTACAACCTTGCCACACGGAAAGTCAGGAAACTCCGCCGGTGAAAGTGACGTATCGAGCAATAAGTCACCTGTAGCCGAAAGCGTTTCACTGCCAACCATATATTGTATAAAGGTGTACTCTTTAGCGTCCGAACCGTTAGGCATAATAGCCGTAATGTCACCGGCATTATACCGGTCGAAAACAACAACGATTTCGGTTGCAGCGTTTATACTGTCAATCGAAAGCGTTTGACCTTCGGCAACAGGTATAGTGACATTAATACCGTTATCAGCCAAAAACTCCATAAGATTTAATGGATATAATTTAGCTTTGATACGGCCTAAATGACTTCCCCCGTGACCGTAAACTCGATAAACACCAACCGTTTTACGGTCGACACGTAAAACAAGATATTCGTCTGCGGAGTTTGCTTCACAGTATATACGTCTAATCAAAAGCGATTCTCCTGCCTTCGCTTCTAAACTCAAAGACGTATCACCCAAAACCCGCTTAACACAATTTCCTTGCAATAACATCGTGATTACTCCTTAACATAAAGTTTGCAATATAACCATATACAAAAACATACACACCTTCTCCGATACCTTTTCAAACGTCATTCGTGCCAGCGACACACAAATTATTTACGTTTGAACTCTGCCATACCACGAACAAAGGTGGTCATACGGCTAATGCTATCTTCGAGCGTGATGTCAGGCATTGCCTTAATTTTCGCAACCTGTGTGTCGATATGTGGTAACAGTTGTTCTGCAAAAGCGACAACCTTTGCACTTGCACCGTCAATACCGGCTGCGATACGGTTAACACCAATGTCACGTGTTTGCTTTTTCCAGTCGTCAAGTGACACCCTTTTCAGTCCATTCTCCCACTTGCCACTCTGCACAGACGCAGTTAGATTGGCAAGCATTTTGTCTTTTTTCAGTGCAGCTTTTGCTGTAGGCGATTCCGTCACCCTATCAATTCCTTTACGCACGTCCTCAACCGCAGCTTTTAACCTGCGTGCGTGCTTCTCTTGAAATTCTGCTGCTGTTAGCTTTGCCATTTTACTTACTCCTTACAACAATGTTACAATTTACGATTCAGGGTAGAAAACTCGACAAATCATCGAGCCGACTACCCCCCTACTTAATACTATCATAGAATAGTTAAGTAATAAACAAAAGTCAAGTATTATTATGAGTTTGATAAAACTTTCTCATACGTTAATATAGGTAGTTTCTGTGTGCCAGAACAGGACTCTATAAATGATTGAAAGCGTGACCAAGTCACTACATAGCGACATAATGTCACCACCACTGTTGATGTCACCCACTACTATATTATTTTGGGGGTTTTTGGATAAAAATTATCTTCAATTCTGAAACATCGTTTTCAATTATCATATCAATTGTGTCCGCAGGAGTATCA
>Ga0307431_1002203_pt1 | contig 10277 bp, 23 predicted proteins | sample SalMarWE160170MG_FD_202155 | JGI IMG/M metagenome (GOLD analysis project Ga0307431, IMG submission 202155) | Salt marsh sediment microbial communities from the Plum Island Ecosystem LTER, Massachusetts, United States - WE1603-170 | ecosystem: Environmental > Aquatic > Marine > Intertidal zone >... | reverse complement strand
GCCCACATTGATATGTGGTTTAGCCCGCTCATAAACTTTCTTAGCCATTTTAACCTCCTTTTATCTCAAAGCCCACAACCAGATTCGAACTGGTGACCCCGTTCTTACCAAGAACGGGGCGTAACCTCGTCGGTTTTACAACTGTCTATATTGTAATCTTGCTCAGCTAACTTTGCAACCTCGTTCTTTTCACAACGCCCCTGAGTAAGCTTTTGATATACCACCGCAGACCGGTTAACCTTGCCATACCGCCTTATAGACTCACCTATAAAGCACCCTCGAAGCAACTCAACCTCACCAACTGTAAACTCCACAAACTTAGCAACCATACAAACCTCCAAAGCCGAGGGAGAGATTCGAACTCTCGACCTTCTGCTTACCATGCAACTGCTCTACCACTGAGCTACCTCGGCACACATCTAATAACGGGAATGACATCATCCCGATTAACTTAGCATACCTCAATAGAGAAAGTAAAGATACGCTACGCTTTACTTCTTGACTTTTGAGAATCATCAACGAACACCTCAACTTCGCTTTCAGTAGGATGCCCCTTCAAATCACACACAAAAAGACGCTTCACGGATCCCACTGACGGCGACTTAATGTGCCAAACCTCACCACGAACCACAGCAATAAAAGGCTTAAACTTTTGACTTTTCATAAGAAAACCCTACTAACTTTAGCCATAACCCAGGTATTAACTAAAAAGGCCAGTGGCCCGGAACGACCATCCGAGCCACCAGCAACAAAAATAAAGGAGGAAAGGAGAAATCCATCTACTAAGCTGCCGCCTTCTCTTTCTCCTCAACCTTCTCACTCCCAGCAGCAGATCGGCTGCGCACAATCTCAATTTCAGTTACCGCATCATCCGACTTCTTTAATTGAACCGAGAGCGTATCAATGTTTAGGTCATTATTCACATACACAGACCCATTCTTCGACTTCGTTTTCTGTGTGGGCCGACCCGAAACCAAAACGGCCAAACCGGACTCACTGACAGCCTCCAGCACAGGCTTAGCATTATCTTCCCAAGCCATGCAGCGCACCATCATACCCTTGATACCTTTCTCCTTGTTACCTCCAACTCCTATAACAAAACTCGTTACAGCCTTGCCAGTTGAAGTAAACCGCATTTCGGCTTCGCCTACAGTATATCCCTGAAATGTCACCATACTTCGGAAACCTTTCAAATTTCACCTCCAATTTTTACATATACGTCTTTTCTCTGAAATGCCACACGCACACCTTCAACTTCCACAACAATTCGTTCACCGCATAGCCACCTCCTATACATATTATTCATAAGAACCCAAGCACCTCGACCTAAAATCGGCGTTTTATCAACAGCACGACGGACAAGAGCCGACCTTACATCTTGCCAACCTTCAGGCATCCAACCTTTACTAACCAATGCTCGACCTTTAAATTCAATAATCTTGTCATAGTCCTTGAACATATGACTAACAATATATCTAACCAACGCTTCAAGTAACTCAGGACGTGAAAGATGCTTATACATTACTTGATTAGCACCATGAATATTCAACCATAATACTTGAAGCTGAAGAACATTAAGCGCACCGCTCCGCTCCCATACCAGCCCATCAAGATGCAATAACCCTTTAATATCTGAAATGTGCGGAGCAAATATATATTCAAAAGGGATACCTTTATACTGCAATTGCTGTCTCAAAAGCTTTAGATGTTTGACCATTGTCGGCCAAGAATTATCATCACCTTCACGAGTAGTCAAAACAACCCTATAAAACTCATCGGGATTACGACCAAGTACACCCGACTCAACCCTATTACACAGCCGGGCGAACCGCCTCTTGCTGTTTTCTGCAGTACTAAAATATTTCACAATCACTCCAAACAGCTAAATAATCAAGAATACAACGGGTAAACTACACCGTGTTCAGGAACTTCCGGATAATCAGGATGTCCTTCACGCACATCCTCCCATTTCCAACCATCAAGCACAGTATCGCCATTACAATCAGAATAAGGACACATCTGTAACTCATGATCAGGCGGTCCCCAACCATGATACTTAAAGCCTCTCACCTTCACCAAACGAAACTCACCATACCTATAAGTTCGCTCACAGTGCAGACACCAGAGATAACCACTCTTAGATGCACTACTACTTCCAAATATCAATTCTCTGTCCATTTTCATTTTATCCTCCGATACCATGCTTAAAACTTCCGATACCGCTTGCAGCTTCACATCCAAAATCTGCTAAAACGGGATAGTACTCAAGACATATATCTTAACTACTTAAGTAGTTAAGAACCTACATCCTATTACGATTACCTCCTCGACCAACCCTCCGAGTAGAGCGACAACCACCATGACCTCGATTCGCTCTAATCCCACGTCCTGAACCATCTTGTCTAGGTACACCTTTCCTCATAACTCACCTCCATTAATATATTTTAGGCAGGCGGGGCAGCCGCCTCCGCCTTTGCCTTAATTGCCTTACCAGTCAATATTATTACTTCTTTCAGCAATTTTTTTAGCTTCTTCATAACTCATCGAACCACGATAAATACGTCTTTTATGAATGGCATGACGCTTACGCTTCTCAGACCTTACAATTCTTCGATGTCTAAAGTATTCCTTACCTCTTTCCATTATCTACCATCCACGGCCCTTAAAACAGCCTTGCTTAAGGAATCTATCCCGCATTCCCTTTTGACGCTTAGTCATACCCAAATCATCATAAACCAACATGAAAACCGGATGACCACCTTTCGTTAAACCTTCAACACGAGTAATAGGATGAGTAAATACCTTATCTGCTAACACATCAAATTGTTTAGCCATAATTCGCCTCCTATTAACCTCGCCCTTGATGCCAACCCCGACCACGAGCATACAGCCGGTTGCTAACCACAACTCGCTTACCTTTAGATTGTAAGTCTCTAATTCGACGTAACCTCGAAACAGCTTTCCTCTGACTTTTTGTCATTAGCACACCTCCTATTATTCTATTGGCTCATCACTATCAAATAGCCTTTGATAATGGATAACACCGGGAGTCACTAAACCACGCTCGACCACACAGTCATAATTCCAGATAACATCGGAAACAATATAACTACCTTCCTCATCTTCCTCATCCTTAAAATACTGTGGCATAATCGTGACCCAAGTAGCATCACGGAGAATTACATCAGCACTATTGCCAATATTACTGGCATAAAGCAAGATAATATCCCGCTTCGGCATCTGCCAAGCAAAGTTCACTACCTCCGTTTGTTCTTGAGCTTTCCACATACGAGCAATCATAAATTGCCCAACTTCGTCAAAAAGAAATATTTTATGCCTCAACTTCTCTGCCTTAATACGAAGCAACTCTGCCACCAATGCCATAGTCTCCATACAATGGACACCATCTATAAATATTCGAAAGTTAGCGTACACATCATCAGGAGAGTAAAACGAAAGAAGCCTTATTAAATCCTTTACCATCATCGTAGACTTGCCACAACGCTGTATACCAGAATATTCATAAACACCTTGAAACTTCACAGTTTGAATCATAAAATCACCTCATTTCCCAAACAAACCAAGAAAACCACCTTTCTTTTCTGCTGAAACTACCTCACCGGCTGTCGTAGTTTGAGCACCGGCCATCTGAATAGCCTGAACCCTTGCATAACCATCCATACCAAGATTCAAGCACTGCATATCTGCTACTAAGTCAGCAAACAGACCATACCAATTACCACGCCAATTTGTACAAATAGCCGTTAAGATTAAACTTAAACGAGCCATTTCTTGATTGACACGAGTATTAGTAGAAGAACGAGCAAGCATAACTTCAACACCACCACCACCCTGTCGCTCATACAATAATTGATTCTTAGCTTGCTCAACAAACTTTTCGCCTATCATATGACACCCGCTATTTTAGCGATAACTACAGCAACCGCTATCACAACACCAACAATAATAATAAGCTTCCACGGTATAGGAGCTTTGCCGTACAAGGTACGCGCAGCTACAGCAAGTAAGTCAGAACGAGCAAGAGCCGACAAATCCTCACCGGGACAATCGGCATCAGTAGAATCACCAACAACAGGAACAGCCACAGCCATCTCTTTACCATCAGTATCCTCAACCAACGCAGCGGCCGAATTATTACCAAGATTCTTACCAACGAAGAACTGCCCACTTTCCTCTAAAGGCCGGTAGTTACGCCCAGCATAAACCAAATCAACCAAACCATTAATATTCTTATACCGCAATACCAGCCCATCCTTATACCCTGAAACTTCGGTTACAGGATAGTGCTTTAAGCGAACACCATCCGATTCCAACACCACAAACCGAGACTTATGAGTTTTAGCTTTCTCACCTTGACCTAATAAACCAGGCATATTAAAACCTCTCTACTTTCGTTAAAATTTGGAGAATCGCAAATCCTATGACAAACGCAAAGACCGCAACCATAAGATATTTAACAACGTCATTCATATCAACCACAGCCAGAGCCAGAACAATACCGCCTACACTGGTAAAAATTAAACCAACGTTCGCCATAAGGCTCTTCGCAAAATAGGCTAAAACACCAACAGCAATCCACACCACAATAAACCAAATAGGCAAACCATCAGGCTCGTCACACTCGCCCGGCTCACCTTGAGCACCTTGTAAACCAACCAAACCTTGCATACCCTGGACACCTTGTTCACCTTGTACCCCTTGAGTACCATTTATACCAGCTATACCTTGTTCGCCTTGTGGACCTTGTGGGCCTTGTGGGCCTTGTGGGCCTTCGCCAACAAGCTCAGTATAACGACCCCATGCAGCACATTCGTATACCGCTACGTACAGGCTTTCAATATCGGAATATACACGCACCCTAAACCCATTAATCAACCATTCCTCATTATCAGGAATCGAAAATTCCAGAAACCCACCAACACTAATGACCTCATAAAGTGCCCCCTCATAAACAACACTCCAACCACCGCTTTGATGAACTCCAATATCCAGATATGACTCATCTGCAATTTCAAACCAAAACCGCACTTGTGTAGCATATATCCAATCGTCCAATATCAAAGTTAGATATGACGACCACTCGGACGCACCAACTAAATACTCCGCACAAGTTTCAAAATCCACATCATACGAACCCTCTGGCCCAATCCAATTAGCAGACTCATTAAAGGATACCGGTAAATACCACCTGTCAGACTCAGCACCAACCTTGCCATCAAAACAGATTGCGCCGAGACCTAGCACGATTATAAGTGCTATAATTCCAAAACCAATAAGTTTACGCCTCAAAACTACCTCCTTACCTTAAACCGCTGCCAGTACGGAAACCAGCTTTTTTATGAAATAAAAAGGTACTCCAATACTTGCGTCTTGCACGCACTTTTGGATTAACCTTCTTAGCCAAAGCTCTACGCAGACGACGAAACTTCATTAAACACCTCCATAAATCAATTTGAACCTCGAACTAGCGATACAATCAGGAACACGACCATAACTGACATTACTCCAAAGATTACACCTATAAAAATTGGCATACCGTCCACCCGAAAAGTAACCATCTGAAACATAAAGGTAATACCCGACCAAACCCAAGAAAAGATACCAAGAACACCAGGCGCTTCCTCCATAAGCACTCCACCTTGAGGAACACCATTAACGGTATAGCCAAAATGACTACCAAACAAGCCAGTAACAACCATGACTATGAGTAAGCCCAATAATAAAGAGTATTTCGACAATGCCATGATATTTATTCCCCTTGCTTCTTACTACCACCAACCTTATGCCACAGGTACAATCCACCTCCAATACCCAAAAGGACTGTAACCCACACATCAACCCAGCCAGCAGCAATACCAAACCCTAAAATTCCAAGACAAACAATCAAAACTACCTTCGGGTGTTTCTTATAAAAAACAAGAGCAGCAAGCAGCATTAAACCAAGCATGATCAACCAGCGACCGCCCGCTGTATCAAATAAATCGTCAAGCCACTCAATTACCGCCGCCACATCAGCGGGGAGGACATCAGGTATAGGTGGCACACCACCTCCACCATCATCTCCACCATCATCTCCGGAAGTACTAAATAACGACCTATGAACATATTCGTCAACAGTCGTGCTTATCTCCAAGAGAACATCAGCCTCAGGAAGTGCATAGTCAAGCTGGATATTATAATCCACTTCGTCAATAATCCCTTCCTCACAAGTGTAGCCACCACCTAGAATACATAATGAAGCATCCTTAAACCTATCGTCAAAGTTTAATTCAACATCATTGTGAATTAAAACATTGAAATACTCGGCATCCCGACAATCATCATCCTCAGCAACAATAAACTCATTAGCCTCACAATACCACCAAGCACTAACCGGCTTTAAAATTCCATAGTCAGGTCTATAAATCCTTGCATAATAATACCCCTTAGCAAGAGATACAAAAGGATTATCAAAATCCAGAATCAAACCATCCAAATCGTCAACCACACCACCCATAGCACCGAGAATATACCTCGATGCAATTAAGTCATAGTTGTTCGAGTCCACACACTCCATATAATCAACAACAATGTCGTCAAGGGTATCCTCATAAATATCGTTCGACCTTGCGCCACCTTGCCGGAGAGTCAATGTAACATCACTAAGCTCATCGGATTCTAAGCCAGTAATCCAATACCACTCCAATACCTCGTCATAATCGCTTGTCTGATAATCTTTTACCTCCCGAACCCAAGACACATCCTCATCTTCAAGATACTTCGCATAGCTTCGACAATTACCAGCTTCTACATAATGTTTTGACCAGCCATAAGTAGAATTTACATCAAACACCTCAACCTCACAGCGAATCCAACCATCATAGGCATTTAGGAATGGATACCAATAAAAATAGCCATTCACCCGGATGGAGTCTCCTACATTTGCAATCATGCCATCACTACCAACAAGATTAGCTACAAACTCAGTACCAGCATCACCTTCAATACGAAAGCCAACTTTCTCATCGCTGAAGGCACACCGGGGAGTCAACCACGATACGCCTGTTGTGCTGTTACCACTTCCGCCTTCGTCGTCGTTTTCTTCTTCCTCAACCTCCCTATCACTCGGTTCAGCTATATACTCTAACTCCAGCACAGGTTCAAAGGTTTCTTTATAATAGTCATACGAAGTCGAACCACCACTCACTACCTCCATACCATACAAATCCTCACCATCTAGTACAAATTTAAGCCACATCTGAGTAGTACCACCCCTATTTATATAAGCAAGGCCAAATTCCGTTAACTCAAATACCGTATAATCTGAAGCAGCTATATCAGCCTCGATTTTGTCGAATAAGCCACTTTGACGAATAGCTAAAATACCACCCCATTCTCCAGCAGTATAATCTTCAAACTCATGCGGATATAAACTCCCACCTTGATGATTATATAGCTGCACCGCATACTTGCAATTTTCAGTATAACCTGCAGTATTGAATTTTATCTTTACACGACCAGAGACAACTTCCATATCTGGCTCTATAGCACTCGTATCCCAGCTAAACACAGAACGCTGAAGAGACCCTATCTTCACTTGATCCGTACAGCAACCCCACGAAAAGCATAATGGATTCGTCAGTTCGTGTTCGTCATTATTATAAAAATAATGATACGAGTCCGGGCCAGCAGGCCAAGTATGTATTACATGATATAAAGTATCAGAATAATCCTTTCGATTATGCCCATAATACGAAACATTATTTGTAGTTACGGAAAATTCCTCATACCAACCAACATCCTCATTTGCAGCAACCGGAGAAGGGAAAAACACAGGCACAGAGCCAAATACCATACCGAGCAAAACCAGTACCGAAATAACCTTAATCTTCATTTATCACCTCAAAGTGAGGGAGAGCTTTTACACCCTCCCTCATAAGCAGTCGCTATCTACCGCGCCCCAGAATACTGAAACGCCGGATAGCCCAAACCAACAGGCCAACCGCAATGGCAATACCTATCAGCAGTAAACCGATAGGCCAGGCCGCCTGCAAAAAACCAGTACCGGCATCAGTACCATTAATGGCAGCAATATCCTCAGTAGTGCCTTGCATCAACGGCCACAAGACCGGAACCAAGACACCTAGAAGAACGAAACTAACAATCGTTAAGAGAACTTTTTTTGGTATGTTCATATAAATTCACCTCCATTTATTTACCAATGACCTTAAACTTTCGTAAAGCATAGAAGATAAAACCAACCGCAACCGCTATGCCAACGATAAGTAAGCCCAATGGCCATGTTGCCTGCAAAAATTGAGTAGCAGAATCTTCCCCCTCTATAGCCTGGATAGCAGTATTAGTATCCAGAATCATAGGCCAAAGAACAGGAAGCAATGCACCCAACATCACGGCAGTCACGACAATCTTGACCACTCTTTCAGCCATCTATGCCTCCTTCAACGACTAGAGTACCTCCTTCCTTTCGATTACGTACATCAGGACTGCTAAAACCTAGCAACCGACCATCCTTCAACGTATAGACAGAAATACCATCTACAACCTCGCTCAGAACGTCTGCAACCTTCTCAGCTTGGCTGTCATCGTACGAAGCACACCTACAAGCATTTAACAATTTAAGACTTGCATCTACTGGAATAGACTCAACACCAGACCGCTTCAATAAAAACATTAAGCTAGTAAAGCTCGAATAGGCATTACGATAATTTGCTACTTCACGCCTACGTTCACCAACTCGTCTTACCATCTTTAATCCCTTTCACCCTCATTCCGTATAGAACGAGGTATTCTGGAGTATGGAGGTGATAAGTGAGAATTGGTTCGGTACGAGATATTGAGTGGAAACGGGTTTGGTTGGCTGTTTTGATTCTGTATGTTGTTTTGATAGTTGGAAGTCCGGTTCTGTTCTTTTATTTTGGGTGAGTGCTAGGTTGTAAGTTAGCGACTCAAATATGGAGGTAAATAAATGAGTAATGCTGAGTTAGTTTATGAGGATTTAATAGCCAGAGGTAAAGGTGCTGTAAATGCGAAGCGTTGGCGAGCTTGGATTCACAAGTTTGAGGCTTGTTGTGGTGTTAAGGATGATTATAATCGTGCTGATGTTATTAAGTATCTTGCTGCTCTCCGGGAAGGTGGCTATAATCAAAATTCAATAAATACGATGATTAGGCCACTAAAGTTATTGTGTCAAATTCAAAACTGGGATGGTAAGGGTGTGTTTCCCCGGTTGGCTATGCCAAAAGTTCGGGATGACGAAGTTAGTCGGCCCGTGCTTAGTAAAGAGGAAGTTGGTATGTTAATACGTGAAGCCAAAAAAGTATGTACTAAGCACGAATTGGCGTATCTTGCTGCTGCGACTGTTTATGGTTTGAGGCGTGAAGAGATAGGAACTTTAGAGGTGTTCGATGGTGTTGTTAAGATTCATACTGTCAAAGGTGGTGCGCCTGCTATTCAGCTAATACCTGATGGTATGAAGGAATATTTTAATGAGTATCATCAAGTAAGGGATACTCGATGGATGTCTAGGGTTTTTAAGCGTATTGTCCGGAAGGTTGGTTTTGACTTGGGTGATGGCTGTGGTTGGCACACTATAAGGCGTGCGTTAGCTACTGAGCTTGTGTTGTGCGATGTGTCTATGCTCAATATACTGAGGTTTATGAGGTGGGCAGATGCTAGTTTAAAAGGTGAGTTTGGTATGCTGATTATTTATGCCAAGCGTGAGCAAGCTAAGATAGATGATAGCGTTTTTGCTGTTCATCCGTTCTTGTCCTATTGGTTAGAACGAACCTTGACAAAGGATAGTGAAGTGTCCTATTCTATACGGAATGTCAATAGCCCAAAAGTACTATTACAAATACAATTAGCTACAGACATTAATCTTCATCCTCAGATTTCCCTTTCAAATCAGCTTCTAACACATAACTAATAAACTCACCGAACGAATAAAACCCAATACCAATTAGCAAGGATATACCAATATCTACGATAGCAGAAATCCTTAATACCTGACTACGCCCACTTTCGGCCAGACTCCAAAGAGTAAGTCCTACACCAGCAACCACCACAACAATAGCTACAATTCTTAACAATACCGACGCAAAAACTAAGCCTTTATACCTTCTTTTCATATCACCTCCGTATTGCTCGTTCTTACCAAGAACGTACTCTACTTGCTGAGCTATGTGAGCCTACTGTACTTTATGGTGGAGGGGGTAGGATTTGAACCCACGTAGCCCTTCCGGGCGGCAGATTTACAG
>Ga0307431_1002199_pt1 | contig 10296 bp, 21 predicted proteins | sample SalMarWE160170MG_FD_202155 | JGI IMG/M metagenome (GOLD analysis project Ga0307431, IMG submission 202155) | Salt marsh sediment microbial communities from the Plum Island Ecosystem LTER, Massachusetts, United States - WE1603-170 | ecosystem: Environmental > Aquatic > Marine > Intertidal zone >... | reverse complement strand
GGCGGCGATGCTGGACGAGATGAGCGGGGAGAGCAAGAGCGGAGTTATCAAGCCTTACACAGAGAACCCGTTGAACCCTTCATCGTTCAACTTTGCTGGAAGAGAGAAGCCTGCGTTTGACTACGGCGACACCGGCGGCGCTTCCCGCTTCTTCCCCCGCTTCTCCTACACCGCGAAGGCGACACGATGGGAGAGGGAGGCTGGGCTGGGGGGGTTTGAGGAACGGGAAGTGCTAATAGGTGCAGCAGGACATAAGATAAATCCAACGACAGGCAAACCCGTAGTAGACATCCCGCGAAGCAATCCCCATCCCACGGTCAAGCCCATCCGCCTAATGCGCTGGCTCATCGAGCTGGTAACGCGGGAGGGGCAAGTCATCCTCGACCCCCTGTGTGGCAGTGGCACGACCAACTGTGCTGCCCTGTGGTGCGGGCGGGAGACCATCGGCATAGAAAAGGAGACTGAATATCACGCCATCGCTGAGGCAAGGCTGGCGTGGTGGCGGAAGCAGGCGGGCAAGGACTACGAAGCCTGCCAGCGACAGTGGGATGCGGAGAGCGGGGATACGCCGTTGTTTGGAGCCGAATCCGCAACGATTGGAACGAAAAAGGCTACGAAGGAGGAGCTATCATGAATGACCGAGACATCAAACTGGCGCGGCTACGGTCTGAGGCTTATCGCATAAGAAACCTCTACGAGGAGGAGAAAGAGCGTATTAAGCAGCCGCTTCGTGAGCTTAAGGACAAGATGTATGATGAGGTTTATCGGGCAATACGCGATTACCAAAGCGACCTTGAGCAGTGGGAACGCGAGCTTCACGAGCGAGAGGCGCGAGTTGAACGCCTTGAGCGTGAGGCCATGAAGGAGGAGTGATGCAAACCAAGCCCAAGCCCTACAGACCCGACCCTGATGTTATCAAGCAGATAGCCGACAAGTTTCCCGACGAGATTTGGGAAGAAGGTGCAGCTTCAGCGGTAATGGCGGAACTGGGGATTGGGCGTAGCAGGGCACGCGACCTTGTTATCGGAAGCCGAACCTGGCTGGCGATGAAAGGAATTGAGCCGACCAAGCGTCCTGACCTTGCGTTCACGAATCGGGAGAAGCGGCAGCTAGACGCGAAGCGCGAACTCTCGGAAGCCATTCAGCTTGCGGCGGAGAATCTGAAACCTGTCAGCATACCCAAGCCGCCGAAATATAAGCCAGACCGAGATGCGGAACGGCTGGTATTGAACTGGACTGATTCGCACTTGGGCTTAATCATCCGCCCGCACGAAAACGCCAAGTCCAATGACTACTCGCCGGATATTGCGCTTGAGTATTTCGAGCAATACAAGAAGGCGGTGCTGTCTATCGCCCGCAAGAAGGGCAGCGGGATAGGCGACCCCCTCAAGGGCTTTGATGGCGTAGACCTGGACATACTTGGAGATGTGCCGGATGGGGATGGCAGTATCTACCCAGGGCAATTGTGGCGCGTGGACAGGGGAGCGCTTGCACAGTGCATACTCGGTGCGGAGATGATACTGGAACTCATCTTCTGGCTTGGCGGCTTATTTCGCATGGTGCGTGTCCATATGCGACACGGTAATCACGGCAGAGTCGGTAGGCGCTATGAGGGGAAGCGCCCTGAAGATAGCTGGGATAGGGTTACTTATGAACTCATCCGGCGCACTGTGGCTTACACCGGCGCTAAGAATATAGAAGTGGATTGGGAGGAAGCTGACTACGCGGAGTTTCAGATAGTGAATGTATTCGGCTGGAACTTCTTTATGGAACACGGCGACCAAGTGAAGTCCACAGTCAATACGGAAGTCGCCTTGCGTAGGCGGCTGCGGAGAATGGAAAGCGACCTTGCGATTCGGCTTCCCTATGGTAAGTTTGCACACTGGCACTTCTTCGCCATCGAGCACGACATCATAGTATGCGGTTGCTGGACGGGGCATAGCGAATATACGCTTGGTCAGTTTGATAGACCCTGCCCGCCGGTGCAGCTAGCGTATGCCGTGCATCCTGACTTTGGGGTAACTTGGTCTAACGCCATCAATCTTAAAATACCGAAGAAGCATTGGCAGAAGGAGATACCTCAATGAAATGCTCTCACTGCGATGGAACCGGACTTGTGATACATGATAGCGGCGTCCTCTTAGACTGCCCCATTTGCGGCGGAAGTGGGGAGGTGGATAAACAACCCGCTGGTATCGCCGACCTTATGAAACTGACCGGCTCGCCCAAGCCGGATGTTATTACCTCAAGCTCAACCTCCCCCCCCCTCCCCGACTCACTCTGCAACTCCTGTCGCCGGAGAAGGGGGCTGGGCATCCCTGACTCGTGCGAATACCACAAGCGGCTGACGGAGATTCGCTTGCAGGGCGTGGATATTGTGGTCGTGCGCTGTGAGCATTACGTCAAGAAGGAGGAGGAATGATGCGGAGAACACACAACGATAACCTTCAGGAAGGAGGAGGAATGATGGACGAACTGTGGGGCTGTCTTGAATGTGGTGAGATTGTAACTGACTCCCATTTCTGTTCGCCTGAATGTGAATGGAAATACGGTAGCCGTTTCCTCTACCGGCGATTCAACCGATGGTGGTGCAGTTTGTATCCATATCGGTTGTGGAGCGCACTTTGCCTGTTCGCAAGTATCGTGTGGCGTAAATATGAGCCGGAAATATCGGAATGGAGAATTGACTGGCGAACTGCATGGCAAGTATCAAGGAGAATCTGGGAGGTCTGATGATGAAACCCTGGCCTGAGTTTTTGCGAGACAAACCAGCGGCGCGGGAGTGGCTACTTGGTCATATACCAGTTGAAGATGTTGAAACTTATATGCATTGGCTTATTTATCCCCACCAATGCCTCGCCCTCATCGAGGAGCTGGGGTGGCATTGGGATGACTGCGCCCACAAGAATCTCACCATCCTCAAGGGTGGCTGTGCTCATTATGACGAGAATGAAACGCTGAAATCTTTCGCAGGCGACACCCGCCACCAAGAGGCGTTGCAGCATTGCCTGAAGGAGAAGTTTGGGGAACCCGAATGACCCTAGCCTCGACCGACACCGACCGCGAAAGCGTAGAGTTTCTAGGCAGGATACTACCTCACTCACAGGAGCTTGAGCAGGCGGTTCTCAGCGCGATGCTGCAAGACCCTCCTGACGCCGTGCCGGTGGCGATGGAGATACTTACGCACGAGAGCTTCTACTATCCTGCTCACCAGATAGTTTTCGACCAGCTAGTGAGGATGCAGCTTGCAGAGCAGGAGATAGATGTGATGACCGCTACCGAGCAGCTCCGCTCCCGTGAGCTTCTGGATAGGGTGGGGGGGGAGAGCTATCTCATTGCGCTGGTAGCTGCCGTGCCAGACGCTACTGCCGTGCATATCCACGCGCAGGAGATTCATCGCAAGGCTACCTTGCGTGCGCTCATTAGCCTGTGCGACAGAGCACGCACGCAGGCGTATGATGGTGAGAAGAACGTAAGCCAGATACTTGCCGAACACGAGAACGCCATAGCCTTGCTAAGCGGGGCGCTTCAGGTTGGCACGGTAAGCACCACGGATGATGCGGCTAGGGCGCTCTTGGCTCAATACGCCACGCGCACGGAGTATGACGCAGAAGGCGAATACCAGACCCTTATCCGCACGGCGGGAATCGTGCCGACCAAGATACCGGATATAGACAAGGTGATGGGGGGGTTCGAGCCTGGGGAATTGATACTACTCGCCGGTCAGACCTCACACGGCAAGAGCGCGTTTGCGCTTGAGATGGCGCAGAGAATGGCGGCAAGCAATATAGCAGTCGGCATATTCACGCTTGAGATGACCCAGACCCAGCTTACCGCACGGATGCTGGCGAGAGCGGCGAATATCAACGGACGGAAGTTTCGCACCGGCAACTTCGACCGAGGTGAGATGGGTCGGCTGAAGCGGGCTTATGAGGAGCTGGCGACCTTACCCATCATCATAGACGACACCCCGAACCAGACCCTAGACCGCATCAAAGCGCGTGCCCGCCAGATGATTATTCGGGATAAGGTGAAGCTCTTGATTCTGGATAACCTCGAACTGCTCGAAAGGAGAGGGCGGAAGGATGATGAAGAAGGATATGCGAATACGCTCGCCGCCTCGCGTTTCCTCAAGCAAATGGCAGGCGACCTTGAGATACCCATATTGGTCTTGCGCCAGCTCACGCGGGATACGCAACGCGACCTCGTAGAACGCAAGCAGGAGAGGACTCCCTGGATAGGGCGTATCAGGTGGGCGGGGGAGCACGATGCCAACACCATCCTCATACTCGTAGATACGGATTACGAGAAGCGTAACCTCACTCTCGAAGACCCGCACAATGTTCATCTGTTCGTGGCGAAGGGTAGGGATGTGGGAAGTAGCGCCAAGCCTATCAAGTTTACCTACATCAGACACCATCATCGGTTCGCTGACGAGCCGGAGGGGGAAGAAAATGCGTAAAGGTGGACGTGCACCAAAGGCGAAGGGCAACCGCTTCGAGGCGGAGAATGTAGATTGGCTAGAAGTTACTGGTTGGAAAGCACATCGCCATAAGAAGAAGCAACCGGAAGAGCCGGATATAGATTATGAGCATCCGCTGTATCATCGCGTGGAGTGTAAGCGGATAGAGCGGTTTAGCCTTAGCCAGCTTTACGATGCGCTAGAAGGAAATGATGTGTTGATTATCAAGGCGAGCCGGAAGCCGCCGCTATTTATCGTGCCACGCGACTCGCGGATACAACTGCTGCTGGAGAAACCAGAAACCCCAAATCCCCCCCCCGAACCGCTTGACAAGACCCCATCCGATGTGATATAATAGAATCGTGAGAGGAGGAGACGAAATCTGGTGATGGATTGGCTTCCCTACATCGGCGCGGTCGTATTCCTAGTCCTTCTCATCGATTGGATACGGATTCGTGTCCGGCGACCAAAGAGAAAATCCAAACTCCAAGCCCCCCAGCCATTCAAGCCACCACAATGGAGGAATCGCGCGAGCAAAAACGACTGCTCGCCAATCCAATAATCACAAAGGAGTGAATTATGAATCGTTGGTTTAGTGGCATCTTGACCTTCATCGCTGGCGTTATCACGACGCTTGGCGGCCTCTGGGCTGTGAGCAAGTGGAAGGAGCGCAAACGATGAGCAAGGTTAACGAAATCACAAAGGAATTCCAGGACTTACTTAAGACCGGCACCGAAGTCTTGAAATCGGCGAAGGAATTCTTCGAGCGTTGCGAGGAGGGCTTGGATACCCTCTTCGGTTCAAAGGAGAAGGACAATGACGGGAACCGAGATAATCAGTCTGGCAACTAACGCCCTGCACTTCATCGGCTGGCTGCTGATTGTCCTCTACGGTATCTGCGTGCTGCGGAATATCGCCATCGGGCTGGTGCTGCTGGTGGGAGGCGCGTGGTTCGCCCGCTCCGGCAATCTACCCCGCTGGCTTGGAAACGGCATTACTAGCAACATCGCGGGTATCGGAGTGGTGAGCGCGGGACTCTATTACCTGCTGGCAAGCCCGTGGCTGGGGCTGAAGGACTTGTTTCGGCTAAGAGGGCAGCGCCGCCCTTTCGAGTGAAGCTGCCGGACAAAAAGGAAAACGGGAAGCAAGCTAAGGCTCCCCGGGAACTGGCTGATATGACCTGGGCTTGGATGCTTCTTCTGTTACTGCTTGCTCTTATTGCGATGTGGGTGGTTCTTACTGGCGGTGGTTGGACGGTAGTGGGAGTGATATTGGCTGCTTTTGTTGTGTTCGGATACGTTGTTGTTGGTGTTTTATTGATGGATTATTATACTTGCAAAGGTTCCGCTCGCTTTATGGGTTCTGTTTGGCTCGCCACTATCATCATCTTGGTTGTGCTCTTAGTCCCATTCGGATTCCACGCCAAGAGGGTTTTGATGGATATAGAGGGTGATAACAAACCCCCAGTTCGCACGAGAATCGTTCAGCAATACGACACCAAGCAGGACTACGTGCTTGAAATCCGCAAGCTGATGGTCAAGCACCGCGTTCAGTATTTCGCCCAGGTCTATCATCGAAGTCTTGGTCTGGCGGTCGTGGATAAGGAATCCGGGCTATATGATACTGAGGCTGAGGCAACGGCTCACGGGGAAGCGATGCGCGATGCGTTGATAGCCGAACATGCGGAATACCAGCGGCAGCGGGAGGTATTTTTGAATGGTGGTGTTTCAAAAACATTGCGGACGGGACAATATCGAGAATTCAACCCCCAGAAGGATGCGCATAGGCAGCGGGTAGTTCACCAAATCCATTACCTTGACAGGGAAACCGTGCTCGTATTACAGGATGGAAGTTGTGGCTACTGGCCATATCATGTGTTCATTTACAGATGGCGCAAGAACAGATGGCGATACGCTAACCGCGAATGGTGGTGTTTCAAAAACATTTATGAAGCCCAAGTGAGATTTGACCTTATGGTTCGCGGCACGAAAGTGGAACCCCTTGACAGAACCCCCTGAAGTATGATATAATAGAGAACGCGATGGAGGAGCGACAAACATTTTCTCTTTACGATGGCGAAGTCCAGCTTCACTACGACCCCCGCTCCCACGCCTACTCGGTGAACGGCAAGATAGTGCCTGGGGTAACTTCCATCATCCAGGTTATCGGCAAGCCTGCGCTCCTGTATTGGGCTGTGAACTGTTCGCTCGCTCACATCGCCTCAGTCTGGAAGCCAGGAGAAGGCTTCACGGCTGACGAAATCAAAGCTCACTTGATGACCGCCAAAGCCGCGCACCAGCGTATCTCACGCGAAGCCGCGAATCTCGGCACTAAGGTTCACGCGTGGATTCGGCAGTTTATCATTGAGTTCATAAACCTAACAGAGGCAGAGGTCAAACTACCGTTACCTGATAATCCGCAAGTCAGGAAAGGTTGCGAAGGTTTTCTACAATGGACACAGAACAATAAGGTTCAGTTCATTAAAACCGAGCGTAAGATATACAGCCGCAAACACCACTACGCGGGAACCCTAGATACTTATGCCTTAGTAAACCACAGGCTTGCAATCATAGACTTCAAGACTAGCGGCGGTATCTATACCGAGATGAGGTATCAACTTGCCGCGTATCGTGAGGCGTGGAATGAGGAACACGAGAACGGCAAGGCTACCGACTGCTGGATAGTGCGGCTCGACAAGAAAACCGGCGAAGTGGAGACCGCCCGCTTCGATTCTCACGCTGAGGATTTTTCAGCTTTCCTCGGCGCACTCGCAATCTATAACCGTCATCAAGCATTGGAGACGGAAAGGAGAGGGAAATGATATTGATTATCTTGGTTGTTTTGGCTTGGGTCTCGGTCGCCGCCCTTATTGTTTGTGTTGGTTGGTGGTTGATATGGATGGGCAATGTCTATGAGCAGCGACCTTTGGCTATTCCATTGTGGTTTGGACTTCTCTTTCTCATCTTAATCCCCATTTTCTTTATTACTGCATTCAGTGGATATGATGAGGTAAGCAACGGCACTCGCACAGGAACTATCGTGCAATTCAGCGAGAAGGGTATCCCGTGGAAAGCCTACTCGGGTGAAATTGTGCTTGGCGGCGTAGGAAGCACGCAAAGCGGGATGATAGCTAATGTCTGGCACTTTAGCATTGACAACTGGACGCTGCGCGGTGAGGACAAGGCTGCGCTTGTTGAAGCGTTTCAGTATGTCGTGGAACACGAGAAGCGCGTTAAGGTCTATTATACTCAGGAGATTGCCGTAGCCTTTTGGCGGGGACGGAATAACTATCTCGTGCAGACGGTAGAAATCCTAGAAGGAGAGGGAAATGAGCAACTACGCTGAAGATGCAGCCTTCAACGATGCGCCGGAGGAACGCTCCTCCAAGCGCAAGAACTTCCTTAACTGCGCGGATGGGGTGCGAAACCAAATCCGCATCCTCACTGTCTGGAAGAAGGCGTTTCGCCACTATGTCCCAGGCAAGGGGGAGGGCACGGGTAGCTTCACCTGCATTGGCGAGGACTGCCCTCTCTGCGCGAAGGAGGACTATCCGCGTGAGATGCGGATTATGAATGTCTACGACCACAAGGATGGGGAAGTGAAAATCTGGGAAGCCCCTCCCCGTGCGGCTAACGGAGTCGCATCGGCGGAAGCAGAATACGGAAACCCGCTTGAGTATGACCTAGTGGTGAAGCGGGAGGGGAACAACTACTCCGTGATGAAGGCTGGCACGAGTGGCGAAGTGCCAGAAGGACTCGAACTCTACGACATCCCCGACCACATCAACTACCGCACCACCGCCAGCCTCAAGGAAGGGGAGTTTGAGGTAGGAGACCTCACCCCCCCTGCCGACCTGGACACGGATGAACTTTAAGGAGGGACACGATGGATGCCAATGAACAGGTAATGGAGTTTGTGAACTGGCTCAAGCTCCAAGCGCGTTATGTTGAACGCTATATCACTCAGCGCGACCCCGAAGCGCTGCGAGCTTTGCACGTGCGTATCAGCACGATGCGGGATTACGAGCTACCAGCCTTTCACCGGCGCGTCTATGATGCACTACTCGACCTAGAGCAAGTGGAGATGGAATCCCCCATCGAGACCGCCGGACTCGCGCCTACCGATGTAGCACAAGCGGGGGAGAGGGGATGAGCTATCACGAATCAAAACTCGCCGGTCTTCCCCCTGGTGTTCACGACACCGACCCCCCCCAGCCTCAGCATTCCGAAGCCGAGGAGGGAAGGTGGCGGAAGGGGACTTGGGATTATATGCGCCTGAACTTTGAGGTGTCAATTATGAACCTCATAGATGAAGCGATGATTGATGCAGGCGTGCCGGAGGAGGAGCGGGAGACCGTGAAGGGGGAGATGTGGGAGAAGGTATTGAGGGGGGAAATCTAAAGTGATACAGGGGCGGGGCGTGGGTTCTTCAGTGGTGTCCCCTCACCACGGTTACCTCCAAATCCCATCTCCTCCTGACCACCCCCGCCCCGATTCAAGGAGTGAATGATGGCGAAAAAAGAGTATGACGGATGGGCGATTGCTGATGGCTCCAATGATGCACAGGTTGTGTTTAATTGCGAGACAGAAGAGCAGGCTTGGCACGCACTTTATCTTATGATGATGACTAATACTTTTGAGGCGTGGAAGGATGCACTAAAGATAAAAGGACTCCGCGCCGTCAAGGTTCGCATCGCGGAGGTGGAGAAGTGAACGAGGAACGGCTGAAGCAGATTGAATTGCTGATAGAGACCCTGAACACAACCGTTGGCGCGGCTCCCGAATCCGAAGCCATCAAGGTGCGCCGAAGCGTTGCCGAAACCTTGCTGCCTTACGTGCCCGACCTCCTCACTGAAGTCCGGCGGCTCCGCCAGGAGATGCTATGGGCTGCCGCCCTGCTGTATCGAGAGGGATTAATAACCCGCACTCGTGGCGCTGAACTCTGCGGGATGGGATGGCAGGAGTTTAACGAGGCGAGGAAGGAGGTGGAACTATGACCCGCGAGCAAATCGAGAAGCTGGTGGAGGAGGCGAACCGGCGGGCTAATCCAAGTTACGACCGCGAAGATAAGGATACTTGGTTATTTGTGGTTAGGATAATCGATACAGGAGCCGAGGATGAAAGAGGGGAACCAGTTTACGCAAAGATGGTGGGTTTGAGTGAGGATACCATTGCTTTTGATGAAGGCTATCTCGCCCGCCTGATGGGAGTGGAGGTGGAGGAGTGACCCTCACCCAAGTCCTCGCCGTGATTGTCGTGATTATGAGCTACGCATACTACTTCGCCCTGAACGCGCCGGTGGAGGGCACGGCGGCGCAGGGAAATACCGATAGCATTTTGACGCACTCAGGAACGGCAATCAGCGGGGATGGGGTTTCGTGTGATTTTTACGAAACGCCCTCTCCCATCCCAGCTCTTGCAAGCGCTTACGCTTGCTGGGGACGCACCGCCTGTATGACCCAAACCAAACTCGCGCCTTACCGCACGCTGGCGATGAGCACGAAGTTCCGCGAGAAGCACGACTTTCACTACGGCGACCTATTTGAGATTGACGCCTTCCCCGATGTGGTTTGGGTATACGCCGACCACATCCCCGCTAAATATCACAGAGACCTCGACCTCTTTCTGGGAGACCGGAAGGCGGCGAGGGAGTGGGGAGTTCGGCGCGTGCTCATTATGCGAATTGGGCATCTGACCCGCGACGACCGTGCGTATGAGAAGAAGGAGGCTTACTTTGGACGCTACTAATGGTTTGATTACAACAATGAACGCTCAGATTGTTGAGATTCATCGCTACAAGCGGGCGGCGGAGAGGCTGGCGGGGGAGGTCTATCG
>Ga0307431_1002197_pt1 | contig 10297 bp, 9 predicted proteins | sample SalMarWE160170MG_FD_202155 | JGI IMG/M metagenome (GOLD analysis project Ga0307431, IMG submission 202155) | Salt marsh sediment microbial communities from the Plum Island Ecosystem LTER, Massachusetts, United States - WE1603-170 | ecosystem: Environmental > Aquatic > Marine > Intertidal zone >... | reverse complement strand
TTTCTACTCCAACACAAGAAAATACACTCGCTGCTCCTTATATCGGCCGAAAACAGGCCTTAAATGAGCACAAAGTTCGTTATTTAGACCAAATTAGTTGCCGATAAAATAAATGTCTCTTTTTGATTTGCATGTACGCAATTAAGGGGGCTTTTAAAAAATGGAAAGTAGCATCAATACAAAAGATGTTGACAAACTCTTGAAGTTATATAGAAAGCTTTTAAAGTCGATTTCTTACGAGCCATCTCGGAACAAAAAATTATGGGAACAATGTCTGGAGCAAGCTAAAAAAGAATATATCGATGAATTAAAAAAACACGAATCACAGTTATCACCACCGAGAACTTTCCCAAGAAAAGCAAGTAAAGAAAATGAGACAGAGTTTCAAAAGGCTTTCCAACATAACACAACTAAAAACGCCGAGAAAAAATATCGTCAGACGGACTCTGAGTATGATAAAGCAATATTAAAGATAGAAGAAAAGAGAGCAGGACTAATCAAAGAAATAGACAAATTTCAATATGCTGTCAAAGACCAATTAATCGAGTTTGAACGATCAGACGGCACTCTATTGACGGCAAATTGGCAGAAAATAATGGAGACTTTACCACACGATGAGATTACTCAACCTAATTTCCAATTTTACGTGCAAAAGTCAATCGATGTCTTAGAAGCAATAAAGGCTAAAATCGAACGCCAAGAGAAAACTGAAATAGAAACAACTCCAGCAGAAACAGAGCAAAAGGCTACTGTTGGCAGATGGAGGAAGATAATTGGCTGGATCTTCAAAAAAACTTCGCACTTTATTTGTGCTATTGTTGTAGCCGTTATTGCAACTATTATTGCTGCAATAATAGTTGATATTCTTGCTGACTTCGGCTGGATCGAGCGAATCAAAGAATTTTTTACAAAATAAAGAAATTGGCGGGGCATCAATTCTCCGTAGCAGAGCTACTGCGAAGGATTAAAGCCCCAACCTACCATTTTTGGTTGCGATGAGTTGACATTGCTTCGGATTGGCAGCCTCGCAATGACCCCACACCAAACTACGGCAAAGGCCTGTTTCGTGCGCAGCAAACATGGATTCCATCTTACGCAAGAATGACAAACCACAGTCTCAATTATAGCAAAATAATAGTACATTCAAAAAAGCAAATAGTCTTTTCGATTAGTCAAAAAGACTATTTAGCTGAAACAATTTGTTCAGCATTATTTATAATAGGTACTGACAGCGAAAGCGGTCGCATTTATCCACCGTAGGCGGATTGCTTCGGCTTGGCGGCCTCGCAATGACGTATGGTTGTACGCGCCGTCATTTCGACCAAAGCGTCCCTAAGGGACGCGAAGTGGAGAAATCTGTTCAAAAAAGATTCCTCGACTTCGCTCGGAATGACATGGTAGTGGATTCCCGCCGGAGTTTATCCCGCACTGCGATGCGGGGCGGGAATGACAAGGAGCGAGTCACCCGTGCTTCGCTTTCGGCTACGCAGGCCAGGCGAGCGACAAGCGACGGGTCACGTTTTTTCCAACGCGATTAAATCTTCGTAGTTTTCACGTTTTCTGATGACGGAGAAGTTGCTGCCGTCGACAAGCACTTCGGCGGCTCGGCAGCGAGCGTTGTAGTTGCTGCTCATACTAAAGCCATAAGCGCCAGCCGTAAAAATAGAGATTAAATCGCCACGTTTTACCGGCGGTAAGGCCCTATCCTGAGCAAAGAAATCCGCACCTTCGCAAATCGGTCCAACTACATCAACCAAATCAGTACCTTCCAATTTCAAATCTTTGTATCGCTGGCGAGGAGTAAGTTTCTCGCTTACCTTAGCAGGCCAGATGAAATGAAACGCACCATAAAGTGGCGGACGAATCAAATCGTTCATTCCGGCATCGACTATAACAAATTTCTTCTCGCCGCTCTTTTTAAGATACAAAACCTTCGTTAGTAAAATCGCTGCATTGGCTGCGATACTTGCACCCGGCTCAAGAATGAGCTTTAGATTTTTTCCCTTCAATAACGGCACAATAGCAGCAGCATAATCGGCAGCCGTTGGCGCAGTGCCGGTTACGTAGTCAGCTCCGTAGCCACCTCCGATATCCAGAGCTTCGATAGTAAAACCATCAGCACGCAGCCGATCGATTAAATCCAAAACTTTTTCTATCGCCTCAACATAAGGCTCAACGCTATGTCCAGACGAGCCTAAATGTATATGAATAGCGCAAAGTCGCACTAAATTTTTTTTCCCATAATCGGAAAAAATTTTTTCTGATTTTTCAATATCGACACCAAATTTTGATTCTTTTTTGCCGGTCGTAGTATATTTGTGTGTCTTTGGATCAACATCAGGATTAACACGCAGAGCGACTTTGGGCTGTTTGCCTTCTTGTTTTGCCAGCCGAATTAAATTCTCCAGCTCAGCTTCCGACTCGATATTGAAGTAGGCGATGTCAGCTTTTAATGCTTGGATAATCTCGGCGTCGGTTTTTCCTACGCCGGCATAAACAATCTTTGATGGATCACCACCGGCCTGCAGAGCGCGATACAACTCTCCGCCACTTACAATGTCAAAGCCGCTACCTACCTGAGCCAAAAATTTCAGGATGTTTATATTGCCACATGCCTTGACAGAGTAGCAAACAGTAGATACAAGTTCGCGGTAGGCCCGTTGAACCTTTCGCAGATGATCAATAAACGTTGCTTTACTATAGATATAAACCGGCGTACCGACTTCGTTAGCGATTCTTTCTACCCCTGCGTCTTCAGCAAATAGACTGCCGTTTTTATAGCTGAAATAATCCATAATCCCTTTATTTAACAGGACTTATAAAATATTATCACAACAGTAAGATTGCTTAAACAAATAGTATAAGAAACAGATAGCAAATTGCAAGAGATGGTTCTTTATAGAAAACCAAGCGGTTGCAGTTGCATTGTGATGAAATCCCATTCTAAATTCCGCCAGATAAAAAAATGGAAGATCCCTTTTTAGTAGAACCTTCCATCTTTTTACATAGCTTGCCGCGCTGTTGAAGTTTCAACCAAGCACATAAAAAACCAGCGAGCTTAATAACTAAGATGCTAAAATCTATAATGCATAAAGCAAGCAAGCATGTGACTAATGTGTTACGTTATCTTCTCTTTTTCTTCTTAGCTTTCTTCTTTGTTGCTTTTTTCTTTGCAGTTTTCTTCTTGGTCACTTTCTTCTTCACTTTTTTCTTTGCTTTCTTCTTCGCCATTATTTATCCCTTTCAGTTGATCGAATCATTTTATGTTTGACTCAACATGACAATACTAAATTCACTAATAGAAAATTTGTCAATTAAATTATTAAAAAAGTTAATAAAAACTGTTATTTTTTTTATCGTCCAAATGTTTAAAAATACTTAACAAAATTTTTCTCTATCAATATTTTACACAACCGTTCTTATAGTTTATCATTCTCTTCAGTGAAAGGATTCACAATAGCTGAGGCTCTTAACAAAGGTGAGAAAAAGTCACTGACCCGTATTGACAGCAATATGTTTGACCTATTGGCTGATCTTGTAGCTTTTGATTGGTCAGAGATTGATGAGTACTTATGTCACTATGTATGTTCTTAAAATATTGCGAGCCATTACAAAGCAGGTAATGACTAACCGGGATATTAAGGTTGTAGATTGTTTGTTGATGTTATACAGTGGCTACGAATTTTGGGGTTTCCTTTGAAATATTTTTTTAACAACACACAGTTTGCTTGTTAATTATCTTATGACAAAGAGAAAAATAGCCTTGTTTGGTGGTACATTCGATCCAATTCATCTCGGACATACCAAAGTCGCCGCCGAGGCAGCGAAGCATATTGGCGCGGAGAAGATTGTCTTCATCCCGGCAAAACGCTCTCCATTGAAAGGCTTCACACCCTGTGCAGGTGATGACGACCGATTTGCTATGATAGCTCTCGCAATAGCCGGCTATAAGAATTTCGAGCTAAGTGATTACGAATTGAAAAAGCCACAGCCCAGCTACACTTTAGAGACTATCAGACAATTTAAGATCGACTACGGCAGCGAAACCGAAATTTATTGGTTAATAGGCGCCGACAGTATTGATGATTTGGCGTATTGGTACAAAATCTTGGAGCTTATCGACGAATGCAATCTATCTACTATGTATCGTGCCGGCTTTGAGCCGCCGGACTTTTCCAAATTTAAGGCACTTTGGGATTCTCAGCGAGTCGAGAAACTCCAGCGAAATGTGATCGAAACATCTCTGATTGACATAAGCAGCACAGATATACGAAATAAATTAGCTACCGGCCAAGATGTAACCAATATGCTACACCCGACTGTCGCTGAATATATCAGAATTCATAAGCTCTATCAGTTAGAAAACACAGATAACACGTCCCGGTAGTTTACCGGTAAATTTTAATTGCGGCAAAACCTTCGTTAGGTTTAATATGATACAATCGTATTTAGTAATACAATTATGTTAGTTAAATGGGCCTTTGAAGCGGCGATTAAATTCTCGTTATACATATTATGAACAATACGGGTTCGAGTTTAAATCAAGGTTGGTTTAAAAGCGCGACTTTTCGCTCAGCGGTGTGGATTATCGGCGTTGTGATACTCATTGCAAGTTTCATCAACGGTGTATTGTTAAAGCATAATGATTTTCGCAATCACTATAAATTGGGAGTGTCATTTCTGCAGGGTAATCCATACATGATTTTGGATGGTAAATCAGTTTTTTCAAATTATCCGGTTGGTCGTCTTATGATCAATACTGCTCTGGCTTTATTTCCCTATCGTGTTGCTCGTGGCGTTTGCTGGGCCGCATCTATAATTGCTTTGTTGTTTTCGCTGAAGCTGTGGCATCAGATGGCTCAGAATCGTAGAGCTGTTTCCAATTCTGTGGCATTTGCTGCTGGAGCGTTAACAATAGGAATTGGAGTGCGCTGGGTTGTGCGCGATTTGGATGATTGTGGTCTGCATATTCTTTTGCTTTGTGTTTTGACCATAGCCGGCTGGGCTGTTATGAGGAACAAAACGATTCTTAGTGGTTTTTTGCTTGCTTTTGCTGCGACCTATAAGGTAATGCCTATTTTATTTTTTCCTTTCCTGCTATATAAGCGACGGTGGCGTGAAGCGGTTTGGATGCTGCTTTTTATTGCGGTGCTTAACCTTTTGCTTCCAGTGATGTTTCTTGGATGGCAGATGACTTTAGACGCTAATCGCGTCTTTATTACAAAAAGTAGAGAGGTTATCGAAGAAAGCCGAGCTGATCCCCTCGCCAATAGCGTCGATCCGCCCCGCCACACCAACAGGAACCTGAGAGCAGCAATGGCTCGGTATTTACAAACATATCGACCCGGACATGAGCTGTTCATTCCACATCCTGATGATGTGTCCGAGGACGAAAAAGTTCCGAACGACGCCCGTTCGCATCCACTTTTTTTACAGTTTCTCGACCTTTCAATACCAACAACCAACTTGGTGATATCGATTATTCTTTCAGTGTTTGCTGTGCTGCTGGCGATATTATTTAGGCACAAGTGGGGCAATCATCCACCGGCTGCTGATCTTGCTGTTGAGTGGCCGGTAGTAATGGCACTATCTGCGATACTTTCGCCTTTGTGTTGGGGTCAACACCTTGTATTGGTGATTCCGGCACTGTTTGTGCCGATGCGAACGATTTTGAATGAAAAAACCGGCAGATGGCGTTCCGTAGTAGTGTGGATAATCGCTTTTTTTGTGCTGATTCCACAGCGTGAGATTTTCGGAAGAGATTTATGGCTGATAATACATTCTTATAAGCCGGAGACTGTGGCGGTTCTGCTCTGCATCGTGCTGGTCCTAACTCTTCCAGAAAAACGTACCATACCATCTACATCTTAGCCTCTAATAAAGAAAAATAGTGGGCTATGCTAACCTTACGACTTCTTCAAATCTTTAAAAACAATTTTGATGGAATTTATATGCAGGTGTAAATTATTAACCACCAAGTCGTATTAGCGGAGCTTCATATATTTCTGATTTTGTGACAAAGCGCCTGCGGTGCTAAGATTGCTTTGTGGAAAAGACATACCGTCATTTCGACCGGAGCGTCCCCAATGGACGCGAAGCGGAGAAATCTGTTCAGAAATAGATTTCTCGACTCACCTATGGCTCGCTCTAAATGACGTTGTGAACTGTTTTCTACAGATCATACTAATACTACAGCGCCACTTGGCGCTGGAAGATACGGTTTTTGAATCAAAATTATAAGCACTAAATCCTAAACCCGTCCCTTCGACAAGCTCAGAGCAGGCTCTGAGCGGAGTCGAATGGACTCTAAATTCATCCCTAAGGGACAAGATATCAAATGTTCAAAATCCTAATTTTCTCCACAGGATGCCTAGCTGCATACTACTATTTGCCGCGCCGGCCCAATGACAAGAGCCATCGAACAAGGCGAGTTGAGCTGGGACTTGTGATTGATTTCACCCGAGTAAAACCCCGAAGTGGGCTTCGGGGCGAACATAAACCCCCAAGCAGGCTTGGGGGCTAAACGATTGCATATCAGCAGATTAGGTGATACCATTGGTCTTATGGGAACAATGGTCGGGTATATGGTAACGTGGACAACCTATGGGACATGGCTGCAGGGTGATAAAAGAGGATACGTGCAGGATGGAAAGATATTGCAGGCAGATACAAAGCTCGAAACAGCAAACAAAAAACTGCAAAAGTTCGAGATTGTTCGTCTGACATCGGAACAGAGAAAGGTCGTCGAAGATGCAATACTCAAAGAGGCAGAGCGAATCGGACAGAAGATACTTGCACTGGCAGTTTACTCGAATCATATTCATCTTGTGGCCGGTTCAGGCAAAGAGTCAATAGAAAATACCGTGTCACGGTATAAAAATGTGGCGACCAGTGCTTTGAAAAAAACAAGATTAACAAAAAGGATATGGACTCGCGGTTTTGACAAACGGTTCTGTTTCAATGGCGAGCAGATCGAGCAGAAAATCGAATACGTCCGTCGTCACGGCAAAATAGGTTAGCCCGTAGGCCTGCCTGCGGGTGAAAATCCGGGTACACCATACTCCTTTCACTATTTATGGTTGATTTGGTGTTTTTACTGTTCTCAGCAGCCAATCATACCAATTGCACATGCCTTCGCCGGTTTTGGCGGAGATCGGAAAGATTTCAACTGTCTTGTTTAATTTGCGAACGTCAAGTTTCACCCGTTCAATGTCAAAATCAGCCTGTCCAACTGTTTGAAGCATATCAATTTTGTTTATAAGCAGTGCCTTCGACTTTGCAAAGATAGCAGGATACTTAATCGGCTTATCATCACCCTCCGGAACCGATAGCACTGCTATTTTGCCGGTTTCACCCAACTGGAAAGCTGATGGACAAACCAGATTGCCAACGTTCTCTATGAAAATCAAATCCAAATCGTCGAGCGGCAATTGCTTCAATGCGGTGCTTATCTGAGCCGCTGAGAGATGGCACGCTCCATTAGTGTTTATTTGAATTGCCGGAGCTCCGGTCGCTCTGATTTTCTCAGCGTCCAAGTCGGTCTGAATGTCGCCCTCAATCACGCCGATTCTAATCTTGTTTTTCAGCTCGCTTATGGTCCTGCTTAGAATCGTGGTCTTGCCTGAACCCGGAGACGAAATCATATTAAGGCACAATTTCCCTCGTTCGGATAAAAATAAGCTGTTCTCAAGAGCGTATTCTTCATTGGCGCTGAGAATTTTTTTGCCGATACTTATCTTCTTTCGCATAGCTTAATCCGTTTCCACCGTAAGGTGTCCTCCGTCAGGAGTCCCTAGGACTGTGGAAAATTCTATCTCTTCCAGCAGCAACGGTGCATCAGGCAGCAATTCAAATTCCTCACTACTGCACTTCGGACATCTTGGATCCGAGAACTCAATGTCAAAGCTCTGATTGCACTTTTTACACTGCCCTTGCATTGCCTTATGCTCTATTTGCAATTTCATCCCTTCGCATAGCGTGTCTTTGGTTATAGCTTCAAAAGCAAAACAAAGTATCTCATCGTTGATTGCATTTAATACTCCACAGCTAATTTTAGCATTAATTGGTTTAGCATTTTGTTTTGCGGCTTCCTCCATTATAGTCGCCAACAGGCTTTCAGCTACCATCGTTTCGTGCATCAGCATATCCTCGGAAGCTCACGTCCGTAGGGCATTTGTACGATTCTCCTTCCGCCGATTTTTGTTATAAGCTCAACTGTGGGCATATTTTTGGTTTGCACAATCTCGCCGATTATTTTTGCGTCTTTTCCCAGCGGATGACTCTTGCAGATTTTTAAGCAATCATCGGCTGCTTCAGGCGAAACAACGGCGACGAATTTGCCTTCATTAGCAATATTTAGTACATCAAAGCCCAGCATATCTGCTGCGGCCTGCACCACCGGGTTGACGGGAATGTCAGCCTCACGAAATTCGATGCTCAATGCACTATCCCGTGAGATTTCATTAAGTATTGCGGCTAATCCGCCACGGGTCGGGTCACGCATAAATTTTACCCCATTTGTATTTTCAAGGATTTTACAAGTCAAATTGGCAAGGCTGGCACAATCGCTTTTCAAGGACGATTGAAATTTAATATCTTTCCGCTGAGAAATAATGGTCATCCCATGGTCGCCGATTGTGCCGTTGATGATAATTTTATCACCAACAGCAATCTTCTTTGCTCCCAGATCGACGCCGGGCAATCTCACTCCGAGACCGGCTGTGTTTATAAAGATTTTATCTGCTGCGCCTGCCTCAACAGTTTTGATATCGCCGGTAACAACATCGACATTGTTCTGACGAGCCTGCTCACTGACACTATCTAAAATCTTTTCAAGCAGTTCCATCTCGAAGCCTTCTTCGATTATCAGCGATAGCGCTAAAGCAGCCGGTTTCGAGCCGGCAACGGCCAGATCATTTATCGTGCCGCAAACAGCAAGTTTGCCGATGTCTCCGCCGTTAAAAAACAACGGCTTAACAACGTAGCTATCCGTGGTGAAACATATCGAGCTTGAGGCAAGATTTAATTTAGCAGAGTCACCAAGTTCTGCGAGGACATCGTTTTTAAGTTTCGGCAGGATGAAGCTGCGGATTAATTCATCCATCAGTTGTCCGCCGCCGCCGTGCGCAAGTAATATCCTGTCGTGTTTAACTGTTTTCATTAGTCGCGTTTTCTTTCCTCGTGCTTCGCAGCGAAGCGCGGCTTCGCAGAGTAGCATCGACCATACTTGAACCAGGCAGCACAGGTTCCTTCGGAGCTAACCATGCACGGACCAATCGGTGTCCGTGGTGTGCAGGTACTCCCAAATAGGGTGCATTCCGGCGGTTCTATCAGTCCGCAAAGCACCTCACCACATCTACAGCCTGTAGTATCTTCGGTTGGAGTCTCAGTCACGTCAAAACGCTTAAAGGCATCGAATCGACTGTATTTATCCTTTAGCTTTAGCGTGCTTTTTTCAATCTTTCCCAGGCCTCGCCAGTAGCCGTCCGCTGCATCGAAGCATTCCGCGACGATTTTTTGAGCGGCTGAGTTTCCCTGCTCGGTCACGACCGCAGAGTAAATTGATTTTAGCTCGGCCTTGCCGGCTGCAAGCTGCCTGCAAATTTCAGCAAGCCCTTCGACTATCTGTAGAGGTTCAAAGCCGGCAACTACGCATGGCCGACTGAAACGCTCGACTATCTCGGCAAAAGCACCATAGCCGATTATCACACTTACATGGCCGGGACATAAAAAGCCATCTATATTATGATTTATCTCCGAAAGCAGCGCCCGCATAGCAGGCACCACTAATTTGTGGCCGCTTAGAATGCAAAAATTCTTAATATTTGCCTCAGCCGCCTCTTTAACAGCCACAGCCGTAGCTGGCGCGGTCGTTTCAAAACCAACTGCAACGAACACTACTATTTTGTCGGGATTATCTCTCGCTAATTGAAGTGCGTCTTCGCTGCTTAGGACAACTTTGACGTTGCCTTTTGTGCGTTTTGTTTCGAGCGAGCCGTCTTTGCCTGGTACGCGAACCATATCGCCGTAGGTGGCAATTAGACAATCACCACGGTCAGCCAATTCCAGGACAATATCGATGTAGCTCTGGTCGGTAACGCAGACCGGGCAACCGGGGCCGGATAAAAATCTCAAATTGCTCGGCAAAGTTGACTTTATACCGCTGCGGAAAATGGAGACAGTATGAGTGCCGCAAACCTCCATTATATTGATTTGCTCGCCGTGCTTTGCGCTCGTCGCAGCAGGCCGACCCATACCTTTGCAGGCAGCGTCTATTTGTTTTTGTGCTTTATAAAGT
>Ga0307431_1002195_pt1 | contig 10307 bp, 8 predicted proteins | sample SalMarWE160170MG_FD_202155 | JGI IMG/M metagenome (GOLD analysis project Ga0307431, IMG submission 202155) | Salt marsh sediment microbial communities from the Plum Island Ecosystem LTER, Massachusetts, United States - WE1603-170 | ecosystem: Environmental > Aquatic > Marine > Intertidal zone >... | reverse complement strand
ATGAAAAAGCGGCAGATCAGGTGCGGGAAGCGCTGAATGCTCTTGGGGAGGGCCTTACGGCAGGGATGACCCTGGGTGTGACCGGCGGGCGTTACCGCGACCTGCCCGATGAATTGGATGGATTTCGAATAAACAAAGTGGATGAGATGCAGGCTATGGGCATGGGCGGGCTGGCGCTGGCAGAGGTGGATGCTGGGCTGGTGGTCAGCGCCGGGACCGGGACAGCGATGGTGGCAGCAATCGGGGAAGATGTCAGCCATGTGACCGGCTCGGCGGTGGGCGGCGGGACGCTGTTGGGATTAGCGAAGCTGACTTTGGGGACGGCGGATGTGCATGAGGTAGACCGTTTGGCGTTGGCGGGCGACGCGGGCAAGGTGGATGTGATGCTTGATGAGGCGGTGGGCGGGGAGATCGGCCGGCTGCCGAAGGAGGCGAATGCCGTCAACCTGGGGAAGCTCGTGCGGGATGTGGATTTTACGCGGGAGGATTTGGCGGCCGGGCTGGTGCGGTTGGTGGCGCAGGTGATCGCCGTGATCGCCATCAACGCGGCGGAGGCCGAAGGGCTGGAGGAGATCGTGATGATCGGGCACTTGATGGACCTGGCAACGGTGCAGCGGGAGGTGAGATTGGTGGGGGTGTTTTATGACCGGGATTTTATCATTCCTGAGAATCCCGGCTTTGGGACAGCGATGGGGGTGTTGGAAGTGCTGCGGCGCGGGTAGGTGGTGCATGACAATGAATGTCTTTTAGAGAGGGTTGTTAACCCACCAATATTTCTTCTTAAAGTCACGAAGTCAGCTTTGCAGTGATTCTTCGCGTTGACAAAGCAGTGGTGGGCAGAAAACCGCTGCCCACCCTACAACTGGCTTCCTATTCGTTCCAAAGAAACGAACTGAAACGAATAAGCGTAAATCAGCTTTCATTGAAACCCATCTCTTTGTAAATTTCCGCGAGGCTGAGGCACAGCTCCTGGGTCAGGCTGCCGGTTTCGGACCCACCCAGCAGGTGGTTGGTGCGGAGCAGGCTCGCTAGGCGGAGCATCGCTTCACTGATCACCGCCAGATGCTGAGCGGATTCATTGAGTGAGACGCCCTGACTGGCTAGATCTGGGCGCTAAAGCGCCTAATCAAAACACGCAGCAAAGCAATCTCATCCGCAAGGACGATCTCATTTATGGATTCAAGTCCCTGGCGCTCGGCGAGGGAAAAGTTTTTCGTGTAGAAGCCGTGCTTGAGGGCGTTGGTATTGCCGGGCTGGCCGCCCCGCTTCTTGCGACCGTTTCCTTTTGTTGTCGTTGACCCATTTCGTTTTGTCGACATGGTAAAAGCCCCTCCGTCGTATTGTGTGAATAATGCAGAACGATTGTTCTATCGCTATCAGAGGATAGCAGATTGTGCGCGGTTTTTCAATCCGTCAAAAGCGGCGAAAATGGGGGTTTTTATGACGCTTGCGGCAAATCAGGAAGTGCAAATTGAGTGGGAGCAAAAGGATTATCACTCACCAACTTCACTTTTCAAGGGAATGGGGGATAGTGAATGGGGAAAAAGGGATTGGGTATTGGGTATTAGGTATCAGGAAAGAATCTTGTCATCGCGAGGAACCACCAAAGGTGGTGACGTGGCGGTCTGAGGGATAAGAAAAAGTTTTGGTCTGCAATCCCACCCTATAACTTTTGGATTGTTTTTCATGCAAACATTCAGTTATATACCTGAGTAAACACCCCGATTCCTATAGAATTAAACATAAATATTAAATTGCAATATTTACGTTAATAGTCTAAAATGTAAATAAGGAAAATTCTTATTTATGTTTTCGATTGCGAAATTATGAAAAGAACCGATTTCTCACATCAAGCACCCGGTAAAGTCATTCGCACGTTGAAGGATTATGAAGCCTTCATACCTGATCCATTACCGCCGGATACGGAATGGTCGAATAAACTCCTGGCGGCGCTGTCTCAGGCTGATCGCAGTTTAGCGCGCCTGGCAGAATTAGGGAGGTCATTTCCTGTGCCGTACGCGGTGGTGAGGCCCTTTATCCGAAAGGAAGCTGTCTTATCTTCACAGATTGAAGGGACACGCACAACGTTTCAAGAATTGCTGTCACTCGAAGCCGGGCAACTGAGCCTGTTCCAAGATATGGATGATGCCCGTGAGGTTCATAACTACGTCAAAGCGATTGACTATGGTTTGGAACGCCTGGAGACTTTTCCGTTGAGTCTTCGTCTGATTCGAGAAATTCATGAGATCTTAATGCAAGGGGTAAGAGGCGAACACATGACCCCTGGGGAAGTACGCCGGAGTCAAAATTGGATCGGACGACCGGGAGCGACATTGGAAAAAGCCCGTTATGTGCCCCCACCTCCTAAGGAGATGCACGAGTGTCTCGCTAACCTGGAGAAATTCATCCATTCGGACTCAGACCTGCCACCCTTATTGCGGATTGGCATGATCCACTACCAGTTCGAGGCGATTCATCCCTTCCTGGACGGCAATGGCCGGATTGGACGTTTATTGGTCACGTTCTTGTTGGTCGCCTGGGGGCTGCTCTCTCAGCCATTGCTGAATTTAAGTCATTTCATTGAAATCAACCGTCAGGAATACTATGACCGTTTGCTCGCCGTCAGCCAAAAAGGCGCCTGGGAAGCCTGGCTCTTATTCTTCCTGGAGGGCGTGCATCGTCAGGCTGAGGACGTGAGTTATCGCATCTCGCGCCTGGAAAATCTGCGATCATCTTATAGAGAGATGGTTGCTAATGACCGCAGCAGAGCGACTTTAGAGACGTTGGTGGATTATTTGATTGGATCGCCGATCACTTCCATTACACAAGCCCAGGAGTCCTTGAAGATCGGCAGCTTCAACATGATCCAACGCAATACCGAAAAGCTGGAAGCCCTCGGGATCGTGCGCGAAGTGACGGGGAATAAACGTAACCGGATCTATCATGCTGAAGAAATCCTGAAAGTTTTAGAGGAACGATTATAATTAGAAAAGGAAAGGTCTGCAAGTTACACGGATTTTCAATGGGAATACATAATGCAAGCTATTTAAAGCGGTGATTTTCGGCTTGTTGAATATGAGTCATTGGGTGTACAGCTCCTTTCTGTTCACCCCTCCATTATCTACACAAATGTGGCGACTTGGTGATATGAGGGATAAGAGAATATTTTGGTGGGTTGATAACCCACCCTACAACTCTGTTTATCGAGCTGGAGGGGGAATCAACATGATTGAGCTGATAAGTAGATAAGCCTTACCTATCGAAAAGGGAGAAAAAGGAGTTTTTTCGATAGCATTCGATAAGGAGGAAAAAATGAAGAAGATTGTTTTGATTGCATGTGTAAAAACAAAACGAAAAACACCTAGTAAAGCTATTGATCTTTATATCAGTCCATTATTCACAAAAAGCCGGGAATATGCTCAGCTTTTAAACCCTAATCATATTTATATATTATCAGCAAAATACGGCTTAATCTCCTCAGAGGAAATAATCGAACCATACGAGTTAACTCTAAATAATATGTCTACACCTGAGATAAAAGATTGGTCAAACAGGGTATTAAATCGGCTCTCCTCAGTAACAGACCTTGACAATGACAATTTTACAATTCTTGCGGGTCAAAATTACAGGAAGTACTTACTACCATACATTTCTCACTACAATTTACCTTTAGAAGGTCTTGCTTTTGGTTTTCAACTCCAACAGTTAAATAAGCTCATCGAAGAAAGAAAACATGGATAACTTACCTGAAATAACAAATGCTATCTTAAGAGTAGGCAGATCGATTCCATCAAAAGAATTATTTCCTACTGTTATTCCAGAGGCTGCAAATTTAATTTCTTCAAATCCTTATGCCTTTACTATTGGTGTGTGTCTTGATCGTGGAACTAAGGCAGAAATTATTTGGACAATTCCTTATGATATCAAAAATGACCTTGGCGATCTTGATCCAAACAGAATTTATCAATTTTCCTTATCTGAATTAGACGATTTATTCAACCGTTTACCAAGACACCCACGATATATTAATGACGCCCCAAGAACTTTACAAGAATTGTCGCGAATTGTTGTAGAAGAATGCGATGGTAATGCTTCAAATATCTGGAATGGGAAACGGGCAGCTGAAGTTAATCGAACTTTTCAATCTATTCATGGTGTTGGACCTGGTATTGCGAATATGGGTGTCTTGTTAATCGAAGCCGCTTTTGATATTCGTTTCGATGACCTTGATCGGAAAAGAATGGATATCAAACCTGATGTTCACACGAAACGAGTACTGTATCGATTAGGAGTGAGTGCAGCAGAAACAGAGGAGGCGGCATTGGATGCTGCTCGGATACTTAATCCCAAGTATCCTGGAGAATTAGATGGCGGGTTATGGTGGATTGGTAGAAATTGGTGTTTTGCATCAAATCCAGACTGTCATAATTGTCCAATGCATAACTCGTGTTCTTTCCGGTTGGATAAAAGGTAATAATTGACAAGCGATGAAGAATATTAGGAGGAAATCATGAAAATTCGCCATATCCAAATAAGGAATTTTCGTGGAATTAGAGAATTAGATTGGCAAATTATCCAATCACATATTTGCCTTATCGGTCATGGCGATTCCACTAAATCAACAATATTAGATGCGATCCAATTATGTCTTTCCCCTCGCTGGGCATTATCATTTACAGATGCTGATTTCTATAATTGTGAGACGGCTAATCCTATCGAGATTATTACAACGGTTGGCGAACTTCCAGATACACTCATTTGTCAAGAGAAATTCGGCGATTATTTACGTGGTTGGTCAGTGGGAACTGGTTTAGTTGATGAACCCTCAGATGGCACTGAACGAGTATTATCTGTTGCATTAATTGTAGATGAATCCCTTGAGCCAAAATGGGTTTTAATTAATGATCGAGAACCTGAGGGAATACGTATTTCCGCTTATGATCGTAAGAAATTTGGCGCAACTTCCCTTGGAATGTATGTTGACCACCACTTGTCATGGGGAAAGAATTCAGCTCTATCTCAATTAACTGGAAATGATGAGGATGTTTCATCAGTTTTAGCAGAAGCCAGCCGATCCGCTAGGGAAGCAGTGGCAAATTCTACACTGTCCGAGTTGAATAGAAGCGCGGAAAAAGCAAGTGAGCTTGCCAAGGTATTTGGGGTATTACCCCATGAACAGTTTACTGTTGGCTTGGATGCAAAACTTTCAGTAACTGGTCAAGCCACATTAACCTTACATGATGGTCAAATTCCAGCACGAATGGCGGGTTTAGGAAGCCGCCGCCTCCTAACCTTAGCTATCCAACACGAAAGTGTGCCTGAAGGTGGAATTTTATTGATAGATGAAATTGAAGCAGGATTAGAGCCTCACCGCCTTCGCCACCTTATTCGGAAATTGCGCCCCAGCGAGATATCCAAACAGCAGGTGATTATGACTACGCATTCGAGTGTCGCTATTGAAGAACACTCCGCATATGAATTGTATATTGTTCATAATGTTGATGGAAAAATTAGTATTCTTTCTACTCCAAGAATTTTACAAAGCCTGGTCCGAAAAGCATCAGAAGCATTCTTAGCTAGGAAAATTATTGCTTGTGAAGGTCCAACTGAAGTTGGCTTTATGCGAAAAATGGATCAATATTGGCATACTGAAGAAGGTGAACAGAATATGCCTTTTGCCTGCTTAGGAGTTTTTCCAATTGCGTTAACTGGAGGTGCAGGTAGTTCAATGCCTATAAGTGCCATTCAATTTAATCAATTAGGATACCATGTGGCTTATTTGGGTGATTCAGATGTTCCTTTGAACCCAACCGAAGAAACAATGACAGAAGAAGGTATTACGGTATTTGTTTGGTCTGAGTCAAAGAGCATTGAAGAACGAATTTGTTGCGATCTTCCTATTGATGGACTAAATGATTTTATAAGTGGAGCAGTAGGATGTGTTGTAGATAGAGGTGGATCTGAAAATAGTGTTTATGATTTGATAGGATCTGAATTCAATGTGGATTCAGGAGATTTTGATGGAGATGTTCAAACACTCATAGATCTGGGACATTCAGAAGCTAATATTCGAGAGGCGATAGGTAAACAAGCAAAAGCCAACACATGGTATAAGCGTATATCATATGGAGAGAGGCTTGCAGAAGTGGTGATTAAACACATTAATAGTATGGCGGAATCAAATGTGGCTAAAACACTTAGTGCCCTAAAGGAATGGGTAAATGAGTGAAGAGATTGCACGCCAATTAGCAAATGCTGGCAATGTATATTTAATCGCACCTGCTGGTTACGGGAAAACAGAAGTAATCGCCAAAGCCGTCACATTTCAAGAAAAGGGAAAAGTTTTACTCCTCACTCATACTCATGCAGGAGTAAGATCATTAAAAGAAAGACTTCATCGACTCGGTGCTTCTCCAAAGCAGTATAGGGTCGAAACAATTGCATCTTGGGGTTTACATCTAGCTAAGAGCTATCCAAAACTATCTGGAATAACTGTTGATCAGCCTATCGGAGATGAATGGCAGGAAGTTTACAAATTCGCGCAAAATGCTCTCCAATGCACTAATATAAAATATGTTATCGAAAAATCCTATAGAGGAATATTTGTTGATGAATATCAGGATTGCACAAAGAGTCAACATACCCTAATAATGTCTTTAGCTGGGATTCTCCCAGTAAGAATATTAGGCGATCCTTTACAAGGAATATTTGGTTTTGATGAGGATCCACTCATTGATTGGGATATTGATATATATCCTTTTTTTGAAGATTTTGGCCAATTAGAAGAACCGTGGCGATGGAAAGAGACAAACCCTGAATTAGGAAATTGGCTTAATAGTGTCAGGAATCCACTAATTGCTGGTGAAGAATTCGATATTCGAAATGCACCTACTGGTTGGGTAAACTGGATACCAACCAGTCAATCAGCAGGAAGAACTGCATGTTTCAACGCAAGCAGATTAGCAGGAAGTGTGGTCGCTATTCAGAAATGGCCTAATCAAGCTCATTCTCTAGCTCGCCAATTGAGGGGGGTTTATACATCAATGGAAGAGATAGAGTGTAAAGATCTAATAACATGGGCAAGAAACCTGGACCAATCCAATTCTCTTGGACGTTGTCAATTGATTATCGACGGAGCGGGAAAGTGTTGGACAGGTTTGAAAGGAAATTTAAGGAATATTCGAAATGGGTTTTCAGCAGGAAGGACTCCAAGATCAAAAAATTACTCTAGTGTTGTGGAAAAATTAGGTTTAATCTTAACTGCCCCAGACGATTCGCAGATTCTCCTTTCAGCCCTTAGGGCCTGTAGTTCTGCTGGTGATATTCTATTTAGGAGAGAATTATGGCGAGAAATGCAACGAGTATTAGAGGTATTTCAGGGGGGTGAATTTGAGAGTCTTGAAGATGCGGCATGGCATATTCGAAATCAAACTCGAAGACAAGGCAGATACACAGAACATCGCGTTGTGTCAAGGACTTTGCTAATAAAAGGTTTAGAATTTGATCACGTCGTAATAGTAAATGCAGATGATTTGGATGATCCCCGAAATCTTTATGTAGCCTTAACACGTTGTAAGCATTCGCTAACAGTAATTTCAAGTTCTCCCATAATAAGAAGACCACCACTTTAACAAAGGGCACCTTCTCGGTTTGTATTTGGCAACAGACAGGATGTTTGGCAATAATAGTTCTAAAAAAACAATTGTTGTCTTGGTCGCCTTTCCCGGTGCAATTTGGGTGCAATTTCACCATAACATCATTATTTTCTAAGAAATCATCGATGAAATAAATCCTATTAAGCCAATAAGATAAATTTCAATCAATAAAAGAATAGAGCTAAATACTATACCGATGATCGCAAGAGTCTTTGCCGTTTTATCCCCCTTACTAAATCTTAATGACAATAAGGCCATGAAAAAGCTCATAGGAATTATTAAGTGAGCGGTATTTCTGTAGGCACTTGATAACCCAAATAATATGGGCGAAAGAGCTGAAATTCCAATGGTGAAAACACTTAATGCTATCGCTATTACGATTTTCAGATTATTCTTTTCATTGTTTTCAACTTCAAAATTATTTCTAAAGTTAGATTCAATTAAATCCTTACCACAATACCTACAAAGAATGGCCTCGTCTTGAATTAACTCTGCGCAATAAGGACACTTTTTCATTTTTGGTTTCCCTCCAGAAGTATTATTCAATAGTTTTTAATTATAACAACAAACGAGTAGAACTAGAATTATTTATAGGATTGCCACGTCGGCTTCTACGAAGCCTCCTCGCAACGACAGACGTGGGGTAGGTAGTGGTTTTCTGCCCACCACCTTTTTGTCATCACTAAAAAAGAGAAAATTTTGGTGAGTTGGGAACGCACCCTACGACTTACGCCGGGAATATTATTGGAATGTTATTCGTAGATTGCCACGTCGGCTTCTACGAAGCGTCCTCGCAACGACAGACGTGGGGCTGGCAGCGGTTTTCTGCCCAGCACTCCTTTATCGTCAACAAGCTTTACCATTGTGTTGATATGGCAATCTTGGGAAGAAGAAAATATTTTAGTGGGTTGGGAACCCATCTTACAACTGCGGATGCTCCATCGCAATGATAAGATATTTGTCGCGCAGGCGGCTTCGCCGCCATGCATGACCTACGCCTATGTTGATGTGGCAATCTTGGGAAGAAGAGAATATTTTGGTGGGTTAGGAACCCACCCTACAACTGCGGATGCTCCATTGCAATGACAAGATGTTTGTCACGTGGGCGGTCTGACGACCGCCACACATGACCTACCTTGATACCTGTCCCAAATTGACTTTGACCTCTTAATGTGATAAACTCTGTCTAATTGGAAAACTCATCCAGAGAGGTGGAGGGACCGGCCCGATGATACCTCGGCAACCACGATCACCAATCGCAGGTGCCAAATCCGGCAGACCCCTAAAAGGGCAAATCTGGAAGATGAGGTGAAGTTACCAAGCGGTATCAAGCGCCTCTCATCCCCTGAGAGGCGATTTTATTACCCGAAGGTGACGTTTCCGACAACGCGGAAAGGACAGTATGAGCTCACAATCGAAAACCTTTACCAATCGAAGTTACCTGGACGCACTCGATGATCGTGTGCTGTTATTTGACGGCGCTATGGGCACAAACCTGGACAGGCAGAACCTGACGGTGGAGGATTTTGGCGGTGAACGCACCTTTGGCTGCAATGACGTCCTGGTCATCACCAAACCCTCTGCCGTGGAAAAAGTGCATCGGTCGTTCCTGGAGGTTGGGTCCGACGTGATCGAGACGGACACCTTCCGGGCCAACCGGCTGACCCTGGGTGAGTTCGGTTTGGGAGAGCGGACGCTGGAGATCAACCGCACCGCAGCGGCGCTGGCAAGACGCTTAGCGGATGAATACGCCACGCATGAGAAACCGCGCTTTGTGGCGGGCTCCATGGGCCCCAGTGGGAAGCTGATCTCAACCGAAGACCCGGAAATGTCGGCTATCAGCTTTGACGAACTGGCGGATGTCTTCCGCGAACAGGCAGTGGGCTTGATCGAGGGCGGTGTTGACCTGCTGTTGATCGAGACCTCACAAGATATCCTGGAGGTCAAAGCCGTCATCCACGGGATTAAGGTTGCCTTTAAAGAGACAGGCGAGGTGCTGCCCATTCAAGCGCAGGTGACCATGGATACGACCGGACGCATGCTGCTGGGGACGGACATCGCCGCAGCCCGAGCTATTTTGGAAGGGATGGGAATTGACGTGATCGGGTTGAACTGCTCGACCGGTCCGGATTACATGCGTGAACCCATCCGCTATCTGACAGAAAACTCAAAATTACCTGTTTCCTGCATTCCCAACGCTGGGCTGCCCCTCAATGTGGATGGGAAAGCGGTTTATCCCATGAAGCCAGAACCCTTTGCGGAGCTCATTTTGGAATTTGTGGAAGAATACGGCGTGCGGGTGGTGGGGGGCTGCTGCGGGTCGCAGGAAGAGCATATTCAATTGATCCATGAGGGCTTGAACCGCGATCGGCCCAAGCCCCCAACACCGGAACAGGAGCCCATGCTGGCATCCCCGGTGCAGGCTGTGGGCATGCAGCAGACACCGCCGCCTTTCCTGATTGGTGAGCGGCTGAACACCCAGGGTTCCCGCCGTTTTAAGCGCATTATCCTGGCAGAAGACTTTGATGGGGTGGTTGAATTGGCGCGCACACAGGTGGAAAGCGGCGCACACGGCTTAGACGTTTGTTTGGCGCTGACCGAAAAGGATAACGAAGTTGAGTTAATGAGGAAGGTGGTCAAGAAACTGGCCAA
>Ga0307431_1002193_pt1 | contig 10311 bp, 14 predicted proteins | sample SalMarWE160170MG_FD_202155 | JGI IMG/M metagenome (GOLD analysis project Ga0307431, IMG submission 202155) | Salt marsh sediment microbial communities from the Plum Island Ecosystem LTER, Massachusetts, United States - WE1603-170 | ecosystem: Environmental > Aquatic > Marine > Intertidal zone >... | reverse complement strand
TAGAAGCTGGAACACACTTCGGTCTGGCATATTCTTCGACGCTGAATAACTCAACGCATCTTTCAAAGGATGCATCTAACGGCACAAAGGTTGTTGGCGGCATCACCAAACGAAGCATGAAAGTTGCATGCCTCATTCTGGACACAATCACGAAGGGAGAAATAGTTCGCGTAAAAGACATAAAAACAGCAGAAGCAGTGAAGCTGCTAGAAGAAGCATACAAAGATGTTAACATTGCCTTCGCAAACGAGTTTGCGCATTTTTGCGAGAAGGCTGGAATAGACTTTGTTAAAGTGCGGAACATTATTAATCCGCTAAAGTTTTCAAGGATGGCTGGGCTTCATAAATCAAGAGATTCGTATTTTCTGGTTGAAGAGGCAGAGGCGGTAGACGTTAAGCTTCGCATGTTGTCTTTGGCTACAAAAATAAACGATGAGACACTGGATCATGCAATACGTCTGGTAAGGGATGCTCTGCGATCGTGTCAAAAGTCTTTAAGGAGATCCAAGATTTCAGTCTTCGGCATCTCTTCTCTCCCGAACAGGAAAAGAGCAGCTAATTCTGCTACAAAGAAACTTGTGAACCAGCTGAAAAAGAGGGGCGCATCTGTCAAAGTTTATGACCCTTTCTTTTCTCACAAGGAACTTTTGAGTATGGGTTACAGTGCTGAAGCAAGTTTATCGAAGACTGTTGAGGGAGCAGACTGCTTAGTTGTGGCAGTGGCGCATGATCGTTTCACACGATTGAATCTGCGGAGAATCCAGATTTTGATGAGGCAACCTGCAGCCATAGTGGATATGGGGCAAGTTGTTGATCCCGTTAAGGCAGAGCGGGTGGGCTTTGTGTACCGCGGATTCGGAAGAGGCGTTTGGACAAAATAAAGAAAGCAATAAAAAAATATTTGATGATAACACGTTTTTCATGGGCAATGCTTAAGTCTTTAAGGTTACAGATGCTGTTTAAAACAGGTAGGTTAAGAAAAAAATCCTAATCAGAAGATACAGGAACTGAGGCAAAAATAAAATGGCTCTCTTAACGTTCTTCACTTTGCTGTCCGTTGTTACAACCTTTCTCAACACCAGTCTCGCTAGTTTCCTGAATTATCTGCTAATGGATACCGATGAACTGATTCTTGCCGGAATTGTCCTGTTGTTTAGTTTTGTTTTAACTCTGTTTCTTACAAAAAAATGGATTAGATCAGCTAACGCAGCACAACTCGTAGGAAAGGACATGAACAAACCTGACCAACCACTTGTCCCCCGGTCAGGAGGATTGGTTGTTGCCATCGTCATCTGCTTTTCTCTGCTGTTCTACATTTTCCTGAAAACGTTCTCGCTGGTTGAAAGCTCTTCACCGCATGTGGTTGAGGCGTTCGCCATTACAGCCACAGTTTTGCTGGCGGGGTTCATAGGGTTCATTGATGATGTTTTAGGTTGGAAACAGGGATTGGGTCAGCTTCAGAAAATCTTGCTTACCCTTCCTATTGCTCTTCCTTTGACTGTTTTGTATGTGGACCAAACTGTTATGGTGTTTCCATTCATAGGCAGCGTAGACCTTGGGTTACTCTATCCTCTGTTGATTGTTCCGTTGGGAGTAATTGGCGCCACAAACGGATTTAACCTTCTCGCAGGCTACAACGGACTGGAGGCAGGTATGGGTCTAGTAATTTTCGCTGTCTTCGGCTTCACAGGATTGTATGTTGGAAAACTGTGGATTGCGTTTATAGCCTTCATCGTTTATGCGTGTCTTCTGGCGTTTCTGGCTTTCAACTGGTATCCTGCAAAGGTTTTTCCCGGCAACTCCTTCACGTATGCTATTGGAGCTCTAATTGCCACCTTGGCTATTCTGGGAGACATGGAGAGAATCGCATTATGGCTCTTCATTCCCTACTTCCTGGAAATCCTGTTGTATTTCAGAGCCAGAGTGATCGATAAGATGGGGGATGTTCAAGCCTTCGCGAAACCTAACGAGGATGGCTCGTTAGAACTGCCTTACAAGCACATCTACGACACAACTCACTTAGCCATCTGGTTCCTGAAAAAAGTGAAAGGAAAAGTCTACGAAAGAGATGTTGTGCTCTTCCTTATAGCCGTTCAAGCTTTAATTGCAATCTCCGGAGTAATATTACTGCTCTAATCTTTTACAAGAGAAACATCGCTGGGGTGACACGGAAGCTTCTTTGATTTCTAGGGTATTTTCGTTCACTTCTATCCTAAAAAAATAAAAAGTATGGAGTATCCAATGATTTGTGGTGAAAGAAACGAGTCCATCTCAGCCAAAGGCAAGATTCTATACGCGCATAAATGAACAGGACTATCTGGGTTTAACCGTCTGGCCTGGAAAAGCCGATCCGTCAGCAGAAGTTATCACACTTCAGCTTAGAAGAAATGACGGAGAAAACTGGGAAACTGTTGCACGGCTAGCAGTTTACAGAACATCAGACGGAACGTACTCAAAACTTCCTGAACGTCAAGGATGACAACAAAAAAGATACGCTGCTTTTTTGTAACCATAAGTTCATGTTAGAGTAAATCTGGGTTGCGTTAGTCCTTCTTTTCAGTCTCTTTTCCAAGGTTGAAAGGTTTTCCCTCGGTCAGTATTTGTTTTGGGAATTTTTGTTTCCATTTTCGCAGAAACGACAGTTCGTCTTTTTCTTCTCGCAGTTCGTCGGGTAACATTTCTGGGATTTCGTCTCGGATGGGATACCACCGCGAGCATTTGGGACAGATTATTACGCCTTCTACAATTTCTTCCTTTTCCTCAAAAACGTGGAGTTCAAGGGGATAGTGTTTGTCGATTGGACAGGCAAGGATATCCATTAACTTCTTTTTGATAGTTACTCCCTCCAGATTGTTACTATTGTTTAATGTAGAAGGCTATATAAGATTCGCCTAAACTAGATTTTGTGATACGTTTTGTTTCGGAGAAATTCGATTGTGTGCATACGAGATGGTCGGTTAAAAAAATATATGAGATCAACCTTCAGTATAAGGGGATGACCAATGAAGTTGCATCATGTTGGAATCGTCGTAGACGATATTGAATCGGGAATTCAGCATCATAAAGCTCTGTTTGGTTTTGACCCTATCACCGAGGTTGTAGATGACCCCATTCAGAAGGTTTCTGTTGTTTTACTCTCGGGTCCGGAAGCAGACAGCGTTCCTATCGAGTTAATTGCTCCCCTGACCGATGATTCGCCTGTCTCTAAGATTCTGAAGGGAAAAACACGGCTCTATCATCTGTGCTTTTTGGTAGAAAACATCGAAGAAACGCTTAAAAATTTCAGAAGTCACGGAGCAATAATTATTTCTGGACCAGTTCCCGCCGAGCTTTACGAGGGCAAAAGAATAGCCTTCGTTTATACTCCTGACAAGTATGTTGTGGAACTGTTGGAGAAATAGGAGTTTCTGAACAAATACGGTATGTATTGTTGGAACGGGATTCAAGTGAAGTTCAGCCTGTCATGGATAAAATATTTGGCGCGGTTTCGAGGCAAAAAGGTTCTGAGCCAAGCTATGCACATGTTCCGGTTGCACTCCGTTCCGTTCAGCACCCTGTTAAGAAACATGTTTAATGTGATGGAACTACATCAGGCAAAGTTTACGTTTCCTATAACTGCATCTGTTGTATCAAAAAACGCTGAGTTGACGCGTGAAATTCTGAGATGTGGTCATGAGGTTGCGGTTCACGGTTTCAATCACGTTAATTATTCTTACATTACAGAACAGCAGCAGGATGATGACATAAGGAAGGCTCTTGACGCCTTCAAAGCGTTGGGTATTCAGGTGTATGGGTTTCGGGCACCGTATGACGTCTACACAGAGGAGACGCCTAAACTTTTAGAGAAGCATGGTTTTCTCTGGGACATTGGAATAGGCTACAACCGTAAATATCGGGAGGGCAGCTCTCCGTTCAGGGTCCAAATAGACGACCGCCAATCAAGTTTCGTTTGTATCCCCCTCAACGTCTTATCAGACGACAATATGATTGACATACAGGGCTTAAACATCCAACAGATGGAAAAGAAACTAAAACACGCCATCAAAGGCGCATGTGAACGAGGCGGCGTAATCATGTTTGACCTTCACCCCATACGGATTGGACAACCAAAATACATCAGAGTACTAAACACCCTTGTAAAGTATGGAACAGAACTGAACGGCTGGTTCCCAACAGTCACACAAGCAGTAAACCACTGGAACAAGCATGGAAGCTGGAAAGATGACGCCCCATTCTGCTGCCTATTGACCGGAGACATTGACAACTTCTCTTTCTTTGATTACCTGCAACGTTTGTTTTAAATAAAAGTAGAAACGAGGTATTCTCATGGGTAAATTATTGGGGCGACTGCTCCGAATTCTTGCATGGCTGGCGCCAATCTATCAGTTCCGCGCTAGTGTGTACCGCAAATGCGGCGTTAAAGTTGGCAAGAACGTTTACATCGGCTTTCTGGTGATGATGGACGGCGAGTTTCCAGAATACATCGAGATTGGAGATGAAGCCAGCATCGGTCCGGGCGTAAGTATCATGGCTCACTCTAGCGCAAGTCCTTTCCATCAACGATTCAAAATCTACCATGAAGGACCCAAAAAAGTGACAATCAAACGAGGAGTCTGGCTCGCTGCTGGATCAATTATCCTGCCAGGGGTCACGATTGGAGAGGGAGCGATTGTTGCAGCTGGATCGGTTGTGAGCAGAGATGTTCCTGCATACACGATGGTTGCAGGAAACCCGGCGCGAGCTGTTAAGAAATTGTCGAAGCCCGGAGAAGAGGAAAGTTAAGTTTTTTTGTATCTCATAGACCGCTGAATGTTCAATTTTAGATGGTTATTCCCAGTTTTTTCAGTGTTTTCTTGATGTCGCCTACTGTCTGGATTTCCATGATGTCATCGTCATTCATGGTGACCTCGAAGGCGGATTCGATCTCGCTTACAAGCATTAAGTGAGCCATGGAATCCCATTCTTCAACGTTTTTTCTGGACATTCCATCACTGATCTTAGTCTCGTCAAGGAGTAAAACCTTTGCAAGTATATCTTTCAGTTTTTCGTCTGTAGTACTACTCATTTTTTGCCATCAACCATTCAGGCATCTTTACTGTAGATTTAGTTAAGTCAAGTCTCCACCTGTAGAGGTTTCCTTTCTGCAAAAGTTTTTCGAACCCATGACTGGAATAAAAGTTCTTGACAGGTGCATTCTTTTGCGTTGGAATATACTCCCCAACTAGTGTAGAGACGCCTTGTTCTCTTGCATCTGCCACAATTTTTGCTAGGAAAGCTGTCTCAACTTTGCGTCCAATAACGCGGCAGCTCAACAGAAAAGAGTCTAAGGTCCATATGTTTGGTTCTTTATGAACGATAGCAACCCCGACTATTCCCTCGTCTCCTAACCTGTCAGAAACCTGTAGACTGTAAATGTCAAATTTATCCCTTGCTTCTTTCATCTTCCGGATTTCAGCATCGGTGTATCGGCGTGTAGTCAAGTTAAACTGGTTTGTCTTGTTTATCATGCGCACGATTCTTGGCAAACCCAGATCGTCAGCATATTTGATCACGATTTTCATCTCTAAAGATTTCAGAAAATCTTCCAATGAACTGATTGATTCTCGAAGTTCTTCACGCATTTTCCTTGCATGGTACATTTCTCCACGCTTTTTGTCCTCTTCAGTTAAAGCGAGGAGATTGAAGTCGTTCAGGTTTTCAAGGGTTTGTCGATACAGAAACGGTGAGGAGGGCATGTCTACAACCAAGACTTGAGGTAACGATTGTTTCATTTGTTCTCGTTCACGGAGGTTGTCATCCATAAATGCCATACTGTCTAATCCAATGTTGATTTTCTTTGATAGTTCAATCATGTTTTGGACTTTGTTTTGCCAGTTAATCATTATGGCTGCGAAATGTTTCTCGCGTAAGAGCATGTGAGGATGTTCCTTGATGGCTTTTATGGCGTCTTCAGGGTTGTTTTTGCTGTTTATTGCCAAGAGGATTCCGCGATTGTAGTAGCTCAGCAAAACTCTCTGGAAGTCTTTGTAAGCGTTTCCGGGTGAGTCGTTGCCTAATTCGATTCCTTCAATTCCATCCTCGCCGATGATGCCGCCCCACATTACGTTGTCTAAATCTAATACGATGCACTTTCTTGTGAGGTTCTTCAGAGCCTTAATGTATCCCATGTATTCGTCTGCAATCACGGGTAAGAATGATTCGCTGAACAGAAGGGATCCCCGATAATACAGTTTCGGGTCTAGGCAACGTGACTTTCCATGTTTACTTGCAGCGCCTTCAAGATCAACCACGTAAACCTGATGGCTCTTCTTGTATAATTCTGCCAGTCTCTGATTTAACTCGTAAAAGAAACTCCGGAATCCACTATCTGCTTTGTTATCTAAGATTCCGAAAGGAGTGAATGAGGGAACTATGAAGTTGTTCACCAATACCAGAGCGTCTGTCCTAGCGGTTAGCATGGACACGATCGTTTGAAATCGATCAAGAATTTCTGTTTGATACTTCTCGACCTCAGACAACTTTACAAACTCTGAATAGAATTTTTCGTTGAGCAAAACATCTGCTTGTACAGCCAAAATAATTACATCTGGTTTAAAGGCGTACAATCTGCTGTTTTCATCAAGGATTTCCTGCTGGTATTGGTTAAACGGCGCAACGTATATTTCAGGATGTAACTGGGCGAGACGGCTTTTGATATCGACGTATATACCTAGGGGGTCGATTGTAAATGAGCTTAATAGAGCCACTTTTATCTTTTTTTCATCTGGGACCTTGAGAGACTCTATGTCAAGTTTTTGGATTCGTTTGTGGGCGTTCCAGTAGTTTAGATGAGTCGGCTCTTTCCGAACCTGATCCAGTAATTTTTCTAGCTGTAAACTGATTGGTTCGCTGGTTCGCTTTTTTGATTCTTCTTTAGAATCCATGTGGTGATACCGCCTCTGCTTTCACGTTATGGTTGCTTGCTAATTTACTGGTTCTGTGCGCTACCGCAAAAGCAACAGCATGTGATAACGAGTGTGACAGGCTAACCTTTACGTGTAAGTGGTTAGTTTTCTCTTTGCGGCTTAAATGCAGATTGACTTTAGGTGCTCCATTCTTGTCTCTGAGAATCTCGATGTTATGAAGTTTAACATCGCAGAACATGTTTACTGCTTTGTAGACGGCTTCTTTTCCAGCAAAATTTGCAGCAAAATGTGGCGCTGGGTTGCTGAAGGATAAACAGTACTTGATCTCTTTCGGAGTGAATACTCGTTTGTAGAATTGTTTGTTACTTGAGTAGCCCAATTGCTGAAAGCGGGCAATTTCTACCATGTCAACCCCGATGTTCCATTCGCTCATGAATTCACCACAAAGGGAAGTGACCTGTTTTTCGCAGTCTTCTATCATGTTACACAAAAAATGTGTAAACTAGTTTATAGCTTCTGTTGTATGCACTCGAACTACAGCTGCGTCTAAGCTAGTTTCTCACATGAATGTCAAGAACCACTTGGTACCATCGAGGTCCAATCGGTCTCACGATTCGCCCAAACTCTACCTGAAAGCCACTGCATAGCATACGCATTTTTTCTGACACTTTCGTCTCGGCTTTTTCTACGGGATTTTCGTTCTTCTTTGCGTACTCAAAGCCGTAATAGTGAATCCAACCTCCCGTCGGCTTTAACGCCAACATGGCATAGTCAAGATACTCGTAGGCTCTTTCGGGCAGTGGCATAAGAACTCGATCAGCAACGTTTTGCAGCTCTTTCTCTGTCACCTTTTTTGCGTCTCCCTGAATGGGAACAACTACATCTGCAACCCTGTTGAGTCGAATGTTTTCGTGAAGATACTGGAATGCACATGGATTAACGTCTATCGAAAAGACCTTCAGGGGCTCTGAATGTTTCGCGATGGATATGGAGTAGCAGCCTACGCCAGCGAACATGTTCAAAACAACTTCCCCCTGTTGAATCAGCTCCGCAATTCGCAAACGCTCATATGACAGTCTGGGCGAAAAATAGGCTTTCCTTAAGTCAATTTTGTAGACGCATCCATGCTCCTTATAATGCGTCTCCGTTGATTTTTCGCCTAAAAGAAACTCTAACCCTCGTAACCTGAAATCGCCTGAAACTGAACTAGATTGGCGCCATACAGCCTTCACTTCCCTGTGAGTGCTCATGATGGCTTCGGCGATGAGTTTGCTGTGATGCCTTTGGGGTTCTGGAACTCGGACTATGGCGATGTCGCCGACTATGTCGTAGGTTTTGTATATCTGCTTTAGTTGTTCGGGTTCAAGTTTGTCGGCGAGAACCGTTTTCAGGTTTCCTTTCAGTTGGATCATTCTCCAGCAGCAGAATAGAAACGGGTGATGTTATACGGGGTCTTTCGGTTTGTATTTTCCCCTTCCCTTATATTTGCCACTGTAGCGTCTGCCCTTAACCCGTTTCCGAATGGCTTTCTCCTCAGCTTTTTTCTCATCCATAAGCATCTTCGTATATCCTCATTTTTTCACATTTTATGAGAACATATAAAGGTTAAGTCAGTTTGCGATTGTTCCAAAAAAGTTTGAATTCGGTACATTACTCGGTGAAAAAATTTATAAACAAAATGATGGATAATAGCTTTTGAGGTGAAAAAATGATACCATCAGTTTTAGCACAAGTTGAATGGCTTGGACTCGGCATTGGCCTGATATGTCTTGTCCCAATAGTCTGGTTCATCATTCTATCCTACTGTGCGTTTGGGTTTATAGAGACGCTGAATCTCGGGGAATGGGCGGTGTACTATGGCTTATCGTTGTTATACTAACGGGCATTATCGGGTTGATAATATACCTTATCGTCAGAAAACCGGAGATATCTTCTTCCTAGTCTGTTCCTATATCAGTGCCTAAAATTTGCCCAGTTGTGACCATGTCTCGTCAACTGTAAAAATACGTTCACATCGCAGGAAAGAGTTGCCCAGAGTGTAAGCTTAGGTACAACTTTTTTTTGGTGATGATAGTATTAAATTGGTCATAGTGCGGTGCATCAAACCTAACTGTTCGTGACTATTATGGGTTACATCGAAGATATGCTTGTTTATGCTTTTAATTATATGGGGCATTTAGTCTGTCATCAGTTACCGGAACGTAGCCTCTGGGTTGGTGGACATTACCTTCCTGTGTGCGCCAGAGACACTGGTGTATACATTGGTTTTTACATAGGCTATCTATTATTACCTATACGCAAAAAGGAAGCATGCGGTCCACCTAACCTTTGGATAACCCTTTTTATGGTAATGCCAATGGTAATTGATGGCACAACTCAATTCATCGGTCTCAGAACGAGCGTAAATGAGCTTAGGCTATTAACTGGACTTTTGTTTGGTGCAGCTTTAGCTCCATTATTAATATATTCGCTTGCACAGGTTCCAACCAGCAGAAGAGTTCCATTTTTACGAAACTTTCTTCCAAAACGTGTTGATCTAGACAATAAGGACTCTTGGCTTAGCCACCGAGCGCTCACTTTTGGTTTACTAATCGCGATAATTTTATTTTTTATTATTAACGCAATAACGGGATCCGACAATCCCCTTTTTTACTGGGTGTTAAGCCCTCCAATCATTATATCTGTTGGTTTACACATTTTTTTTCTGCCGATTTTTCTAGTTATTTCGTTTTTAGTCTATCTAAAAAAGAGATCCAATTTTTAGCCTACAGTTACTTGGTGCACATATGAGGTTGATGAGCACAATTCTACACACTATTGCACAAAGATGAAACAGACTGACTTATGATAAAAACAAAGGCAAATATCTCCCAGATATTCCCCAAAATTTTTGATTGGTCCTCACTCAACCTGTTAAGTTGCAGGTTTTGTTTTTAATAACTGTTTACGGATTTTTTTATGCATCTTTGTAATGTAGAAAAAACAGCTTCAGGGTCACCGGACTTTCCAACGAATGCGTTGGCACCTAATTTAAAGGCTTTGAGAGCTGTTTCCTTATCTTCTGTTACAGTAAACACAATGAATGGAACATTATATTTACTGTCTCGAAGCGCTTTAAGAAACTCGAATCCGTCTGTCAAGGGCATCTGAATGTCACATATGATTGCATCCGGTTTCTTCTTTTTCATCTTTTCCATAGCTTCGTCAACCGAAAAAGCCGCTTCGATGTTAAAGTTGCCCTGCAGTTTCAGGCATTGTTTTGCGCTTTTCAAGAACTCTTTATCATCATCCACAAATAGAACTTTAATCTGTTCTTTTTTATTCGAACCCTGCATCATAACTTAAGATGAATGTTTTTGGACAATAAAACATTGACGTACACAATATGCCCCTGTTGTGTCAAAAA
>Ga0307431_1002192_pt1 | contig 10312 bp, 8 predicted proteins | sample SalMarWE160170MG_FD_202155 | JGI IMG/M metagenome (GOLD analysis project Ga0307431, IMG submission 202155) | Salt marsh sediment microbial communities from the Plum Island Ecosystem LTER, Massachusetts, United States - WE1603-170 | ecosystem: Environmental > Aquatic > Marine > Intertidal zone >... | reverse complement strand
GGTCCTGGATTTGAAGCGACGGCTGCGTTGGTACTATGTCACACTCTACGGCGGTGGAGGCATCGGTGCAATTCTACTCATCCTTCTGTTATTCTTCGGCGGAAGGAGCATCGCCGGAGCAGTGCGCCAAAGACAACTCTCCCTGACCCCATCCCCCACAATAACGGCAACCATCACACCGACAGCCACCATCACGCCCACAGCAACCATCACCCCCACAGCAACGCCTGAATCCACTGAAACACCCGCTTACTCCCCCACAGCCACCCCCGTTATCACTGCGCTGACACTGCGAAACTTGTGGGCGCGGAAAGGGTGTTATGAATCCGAAGAAGCCATCGGCCGCATCCCGGCTGAAGCGGAAGTGACCTTGATCTCCATACCCGAGCGGGAATTTGACAACCTTAACCGCGAATGCGTCCTGGTGGAGTATCGCGGGGAAGAGGATACCGTGATTGGGTATGTCCTCCTTGAGGATCTGTTCATCCCATAATGCTGTCTATAAAATAAGAAATGGTATTGATCAATCAATAATACCCACAAAGTCTTGCCATATCCATGTGAATATAAAAATATGCATATATAAATCGAGCGAGGCATGCCTCGCTCGATCTTGAGAAAATGTTATCAGGCGGGCGACCCTTGGGTCGCCCCTACCCATTAAATATATTTTTTAATTTAATTTATTATTGTTAGGACTTAATCGCTTTTTGAGATTTGAGTACATACTTGTTAGGAAGTTTTATAGGAGTCCTCAAAAGACTTCCCATCCCCTTCAAAATCCTCTGGTCTGCCCCTTCCAAGGCGCATCCGCCCCCGCCTCAAATTCCTCCACACCCGGCCCGCCCAGCTTGTGCAGGCGCCAAATGCCGTAAATATAGCTGAGCACCAGCACCAAAATCGTCACCGGCCAGCCCAGCAGCGTGTTGGCCCAAGCCAACCCGCCCGCTGCCCCCTGTTGAAATAAAATGATTTGCAGGACCAAGCGTATCGCAAAAAATATCGTCCACAGCCAGGTCACTTCCATATAAGCGGGTTTAACATCCTCCCGCCAAAACCATGCCAGCGGCCAGCCGCGCGTCAGGTGGCTGGCCCAAGCGGCGAGAGGCTTTCCCAACAAAATGCTGCCCAAGGCAATCAACAGCAAGAGCGCGCTGCTGATAATCGCTGGAATGAAATAGCTGGCAGCGTTACGGGTCAGAAGGGTTAGCCCTGACGCTAAAGCCACAGCCAATAACCCCGCTAGGGCATACTGCCAGGACTGTTTTCTAATAAGGCGCAGCACGCCCAGCAGCAGGGCCAATCCCACCGCCGCGCCCACCGCAGCCGTCAGCCCAAAGAGGGCGTTAACCACCCCAAAAGCGATCGGCGGAAGGACAGTATCAATCGTGCTGCCTGAAAGCACTGATTTTAATTCTTCCCAAATTTCCTGTAATTTATCCTTCACAAAATCATCGCCTTAACTATTACCCAGGCCAAACCAGAATAACGCCGAACACAATTTCTACGATCAGGCTGATGATGTTGGACTGTTCAACAGATTTATCCGCGAACATGGACACAAGCCTGACCAATGCCACAGCCAGGTAAGCGATACCTAACATGGTATAGGTCTCAGGCTGCCGATAATAAAGCGGGACGATGCCCAGGGCAATAAAAAACGCACCGAGGATGGAGCGGATTTCTGTGATGCCCCTGCCACCGGCGGCGGTTAATCCCGTAAAGCCGAATACAGCTCTGGGTTTGATCAGTGCGAACAACCCTGTCCCAACTGTTCCCACAGAAGCAATTATTTTTAAGATGGATAAAATATTCATACTTCCTCCGTCTGAATAACTTTCTCTAAGACTTGTTCTTTCCTGGACCCAAGAAAGAACTTCAACCAATCTCCCTTGCTTTGATAAAGGGCGATGAGCATATATAAACTGCCGGTGAAAAATCCCAACACCATCATAAAAAGTATCCAGATGACAGCAGAGTGAATTTTCTTCTCCCGAAAAGCAATCCACACAGAAAATAGGGCAAATCCAACATAAAGATCAACGAAAGAAACCAGGCCCCAGGGATTTGCCAGCAATTCAGCACCATCTACGCCAAAATTCCCATTCACAAATCCATTGACCAGCACTGCCGACATCGCAATCAATCCAATCCATGCAATAAGCTTAGCAATTTTCATAACTGCCTTTCTATTAATTTATTTTCGACGTCAAGGCATATCATGCCCTTGAGCCGGGAAATTTTTCAGTGAACCAGTGAAGGAGTCCCTTTTTCTCACACTCCGCATGGGCTTCACATTCAATCCAATTAATGCATAGGGCGCCGGGGCCTACATGCACGCCTAAAGCGGGTGTAACGTCAGAGATGAGGGGATCCGGCAAGCCCGGAATCATATCCTTTAACTTCTTGACAAGATCCTCAACCTGATCCGGCACCCCCGCGTGAGTGATGCCAAAAACATCTGCGTAAGGGATGTTTTCAACGGCTGTATTTAGCACGCGCTGAAAGGCTTTACGCTTGGTCCTGGCGATCTCCATCCGAGATACGTGATTGTTCATCTTCAATATAGGCTTAATCCCCAACAAACTGACCACGCTGTATTGAATGGCGTTCATCCGCCCGCCGCGCAACAAATAATCAATCGTATCCAGCTTGGCATAGGCATAGGTCCTGGGGATGACAGATTCGATGATCGCTTTCACCTCTTCCGGTGATTTTCCCTCTTTTGCAGCTTGAGCCGCTTTGATAACAATCAAGCCTTCAGCCATGCTTAGATTACCCGAATCGATGACCTCCACTGGCACCCGATCGTAACTCTGGGCTGCAGATTGGGCTGTTTTGATCGTGGCAGAAAGGGACTCTGAGATATGAATGGAGAATATCGCCGTTGCCCCTGCCTCAACTGCGGCGTCAAAAGCTTGCCGAAATTGTTCTGGTGAAGGTGTGGCTGTGGTGGGATAAGGTTCAGAATCGGGTAACGCACGATAAAATTCATCGCGGCTGATATCCACATCATCCAAGTAGGATTCCCCATTTACTGTGATGTAGAGTGGAACAACGGTGATTGGCAGGTCATCAAGGAGTGGTTTTGGAATATCACTGGTGCTGTCAGTAACGATATGTACGCTCATTTCATGTCCTTAATCTAATACTCTTACTTGTCTTATCGTTTTATATAACATCTTACAGTATTATTGTATTAGACGCGACCCAAAGATAACACTATTTGTATAAAGTTTATATAACAATCAAGGAGAAAAATTATTAAAAAAATGGAAACTAAGGGATTATCAACGATAATAAAATGCAATAGGTAGAATTTATACAGCCGAGAGTGTTTGATAAGATTATTTTTTGTTAGCAACTTTTACCCACTTCAGAACTTCCATCCACATACTTGCCAATAAAGAACCTAAAACGACTCCACCCCACTGCAGCGGGGATAATCTCGTCGTATGCAGGACGGACTGCAAGATATCCCAGTGAGTCATCCCAATCACAAGAGCAATCATCCCTATCAACCAACCAATAGCAAAGGTGTTTGAAAAAAGACCTTGCTTGAAAAGGGGTGTTTTTTGCTGTTTAAGATTCAACGCTAGCACAATATGCCCCAACAGCCAAGTTGAAAAAGCCGCCGTCCTCGCACTATCCACACCATACCCCAAAGTTAGTGACCCAAAATAGACAACAAGAATAGCGCTCGTTAAACCGATCATATTGCGCAGGATGCTACCTCCAACTTTCCATGATAAAAAACGGCTGCGCTGCCGAGGTGATCGACGCATGACGTCCGGCTCAGCTTTCTCCGTGATAAAAATCGTTGAGGAGGCAAGATCCATCAACAGCTCTGTGAAAATGATTTGAATAGGCGCAAGAGGGAAATCAACTCCGGCAATCAGTGGAATAATAAAAATGCTTAATAAAATAGCCTTTGCGGAAAGGTAATAAGTGATCCCCTTACGGAAATTATCATAAGCTTTTCTACCAATAGCCACCCCATCAGGTAAATGGGCGAAATTATCATCGGTCAGGATCAAGTCTGCCGATTCTTTGGCTACATCCGTCCCTTTCTCTCCCATTGCCACGCCAATATGGGCTGTGTTTAAAGCTGGGGCATCATTGATCCCATCCCCTGTCACAGCAACTGTCTTGCCCTGTTTTTGTAATGCCTTGACCAATTGGAATTTTTGCTCTGGCGTGGTGCGGGCAAAGACGAATACACCCTCAACCCATTCAGCTCTTTCATCGTCAGACGCCTTCTCCAGAGCATCACCAGTAATCACTCGGCTGGCGTCCAAACCCACTTCCTGAGCGACATAAACCGCCGTTTCCGGTTTGTCCCCGGTCACCATCATGGTACGAACCCCCGCCTGCGACAACACCTCTATCGCGCTTTCAACTTCCGGACGCACAGGATCAATGATCACACCCACACCAGCAAAAGTCAAGTCGTGCGGCTGACCCACTTGAGCTTCCCCCTCTTTGTATGCATAAGCAACCAGACGTTTCCCTTCCTTAGCTAACTCATCAAGCTTATCAAGGAGTTTCTCCTTCTCATCTTCCAAAAAAGGCTCTGTTGATCTTTCACTCTTTCTAACCACCATCTTGTGGTCTGCATGGTTAAGTAAAAATTCCGGACGTCCAGCCAGAAATTGGTAGACTCCCCTACTTTCATTCTCATAAACCAAATTTCGGAATTCCCCGCCCCCCGAAAAGCCAACAAGATCAATCAGCTTGCCAACCTCGTCTGGCTCAAAAGAGATTACTGATTCTGCTGCATCAAGAACAGCCACATCAGTTGGATCATGAGTCGTTTCAGGGATGGATAATTGGGCGATCTGAAAAAATTGAAGCCCATAATTTCCCAACTTATCATCCTCTACTTCGATCAAGTCTCCATTCGAGATGAGAATCTGCGATAATTTCATTGTATTTTCAGTCATCGTCCCTGTTTTATCGCTGACCACGACATCAACCGACCCCAGGGTCTCAGCACCATGCAGTCGTCGGACGATGACTTTCTTGTGTGATAATTCCAGAGAGGCTAAAGCCAATGCCATAGCAATGATGATCGGTGGCTGTCCTGGCACCATCAAGAAAGTCAATGAGAGCCAGGTCAACACCATCTGTTCCATGTCAAAACCCAAAAACCACCCAATCAGCGGGATCAGCAAGCTGACGCCAACCGCCACATAAGCCAGGGTCTTTGCCAGATCGTCCATCTCCTTTTGCAGGGGTGTCTTCTCAGTCTCCTCACGGGTGGATAATTCTGCTACCCTGCCTAATTCAGTTTTCTCTCCAACCGCCATCACCAGCGCTTTCCCCTGCCCATCCCTGACCGTTGTGCCAGCAAACACCGCTGTTTTCCTATCAGCCAGCGATGTAGTGGGGGCAATCTCAGCTTGAGCTTTCTTGCGGACAGGTTGGGATTCCCCCGTAAGGGTGCTTTCATCAACGAGGAGACCCACTGATGATATCAACCTCGCATCTGCTGGGATACGCCCCCCCGCTCTGAGGGGCAGTACATCCCCAACGACCACATCCTTAAAATCAATTTCCTGCTTCTTCCCTTCACGCAGGACAAGGGTTTTCAGCGCTTGCACTTCCCGCAGCTTTGCCATAGTTCGATCAGAACGGGCTTTATTAAGTAAATGCACAGCGATGTAAATCGAGACAACAACACCCATCACAATTGCTTCACGAGTTTGCCCCAATGCTAGGGATATACCAGCGATGGAAAGCAGCACCAATATCATCGGTGATTTGACGCTATCCCATATTAATGCCCATAACGGGGTCGGTCCGCGTTGCTCCCATTGATTATCCCCAAATTGATGCCTGCTTTGTAAAACACGTTCAGAATCTAAACCTTGTGTGGGTTGGACATCAACTACCTCTAATAAAATTTTTGCTGATCTTGCCCACCATTGATTGGGCATCTGGGTCAAAGCATTTTGATATTTTTTATTCATAATTTTCACCTATATTCATCATACCCTCATGACTTCCGAGAACCAAAATAATTGCATTTCTATAAAGAATTAAAAGAGCTATTTTTCTTTAATGAACAACTCCTTTTCCAAAGGGGTATGACGAACCTGTTTATATTATTCTAATGTCTTTCTCAATGTCAATTTTGTGAACAATTCCAAAGTCACTGGCTCACGTCATTCCTCTAGGGAAATAGATGTTCCCAAGATATCCCAGATGTATGCACCCGGCCGCGCCAGACGCTGACCACGCTGTATTGAATCGCGCTCATCCACCCCCCGCGCAACAAATATTCAATCGTATCCAACTTGGCGTAAGCATGGATCCCGGAGATAACAGTTTCAATGAACGCCTTCACCTCTTCTGCTGATTGACGCTCTTTAGCAGCCTGTGCGGCTTTAATGACGATCCGACCCTCAGCCATGCTCAAATTCCTAGAATCGATCACATGCATCGGCACACGATCATAACTTTGGGCAGCAGACTGAGCTGTTTTTATCGTGGCGGATAGTGACGCTGAGAAATGAATTGAGAATATGGCTGTTGCCCCTGTCTTAACTGCAGCGTCAAAAGCTTGCCTAAATTGTTCTGGTGAAGGTGTGGCTGTTGTGGGATGGGAATCCGAATCAGGTAATGCCTGATAAAATTCCTCGCAATTAATCTCGACGTTATCTAATAACTCTCACCATCGACGACAACATAAAGAGGAACAATTGTTATGAATAAGTCTTCAATAATGTAATTTTATTGCATATCATCCTCAAACAACACTCGTTGTATAAAGTTTGTATCTAAACAAACAAGAAATTTTTCTCTGTATAAAGTTACATTTGAAAATCAATAATGACCGAGGTACCATTTTAATAACATTAAATTTGATTACTCTAACCAATCAACCATAGAAAACGGAGGTTTTAAATGAACAAAAACATTTACGAAAAACTCAATAAATATCTTGCAGACATAGCTGTAATGTATATCAAACTCCACAACTTACACTGGAACATCTATGGAACACAATTCAAAGGTGTGCACGAATATCTTGAGGAACTATATGATGCGTTTACAGAGAACATGGATGCTGTCGCAGAACTCATCAGAATGCATGAAAAATATCCAGCAGCTTCATTGGCACAATATCAAAAACTTAGCGATGTAAAAGAATTGGCTTCTGAAAAATTTGAGATTAAACAAGCTCTGGGAATTGTCCTGGAAGATTTAAAAGCTCTTGATAAAGAAGCAAAAGAAGTACGATCAACGGCTGATGAGGAAGATGTATTTGATGTTGTTGCAATGATGGAAGAGCACAGCGCATATTATCAGAAAGCAATTTGGTTCATCAGCTCTACACTCGCCAAATAATGTTTATACATCTTATTTAAAAATTTAGTTAATGGGGCTGTCCAAAGCGGCAGCCCTTTTTTGCTGTTGATAATGAAATAAATACTCTTCAAAACCCATACAATTTACGATGCATAAACTTAGAAGATAGTCAAACAGATTCTGAGCCTTATACCCTTTGCAGGAGACCATTATCACCCAATGTTCTCGGGCAATCCTCCAGTCCATCCATAATTGTGAATCCCTTTATAATCTCGGTTTTTAGGTTTAATATAAGAACGCTCGTCGGGACAGAAATTAAGTTAAAACATCATCATTATTTATTTTTAAGCCACCTGTATTGATATTGGGCAAAATTCAGCTTTAATTTCCCTTCGGAGACCGCGATCATTTCGCCGCTTACAACATCAACAATTTTCTTCGAGGGATTAAGGATGCTTGAACCCCTTTCGATATTGATATCAAGCATCTCTGAGCTAACATTGACCAGGACTAAAACATTTGAAGACTTATCTGGCGAGCGGCGTTCTAATCCAAAAATCCGGTCGTCAATTCTGACCACTTTTTGGCTTCCCCGGGGGTGTAAAGCAGGCTCGTCAATCCTGAGAGAGAGCAAATGAAGCATTCTACGAAATATCTTTGCGTGAATGTTTTCAGGATCACTCAAAGTTTTTTCTAATTCCTGGCGAGAAAACTTCTTTCGATTTATAGATCTAGCCCGACCTGTGATCTGCACTTTTTCCATCGCATTCCTTGATCCAAACAAGCTGTGATAATAGATCCCCGGTACACCCGCCAGAGACATTAAAATCACCTGGGAAGCTAAAAACCGCGCAATATCTTCGGAAGGATTAGGTGATTCAGGGTCATTCAAAGCATTATATAGTGTTGTGTTGAGTTCATATACCGTTTTCGTCCCATCCGGATTGGAACGATGCGATAATAGTCCACCATGATCACGCACTTGATCGATGATTCTTCCAAGTTCCTTTTCAGATAAAATGCCTCTTGCGGGTAATACGCCAATACCATCATGGGAGGCAATAAAATTTAAAAATATTCCTTTGTTCCCCAACCCGCTGACCCAATCCATCAGGTGGTTTGAGTTTTCAGCGATCAAAGTGTGCAAAACAAGAGGCGCTAAGGGGAACTGGTAAACCATGTGGGCCTCATCCGTTTGACCGGTTTTTGGGTCATATTCGCCAAAATAACTGATATTCTCATCATGCGGAACATTGGTTTCAGTAATTAAAACAACATCTGGGGAGGCTGTTTCGAGGATAAGGCGCAATATTTTAATTACCCGATGTGTTTGAGGGAGATGAATGCAGGTTGTGCCGGATTGTTTCCATAGATAAGCGATAGCATCCAAACGGATAATGGTTACCCCTTGACGAAGATAAAACAATAAAATATTGATAACTTCGAATAAAACCTCAGGGTTTGCATAATTTAAGTCGATCTGGTCCGCACTAAAAGTTGTCCATACCTTCTTATATCCTTTGTCTGTCTTTACCTCTGTTAAGAGGGGAGAAGTCCTTGGACGAACCACTTTAGAAAGATCCCATTTCTCATCAGGTTGAATAAAATAATCCTGATAATCAGGATCGCCTTTTAAGAATGCTTTGAACCAATGACTCTCACGAGAAATATGATTAATCACTGCATCAACCATGATTTTTCTTGATTCAGCCAGAGCCCGGATATTTTCCCAGACCCCTAAATTGGGGGCTACCTCTCGGTAATCCACCACTGAAAAACCATCATCTGATGAATAAGGGAAAAAAGGCAAAATATGAATGGTGTTGATCTGCTCAGCAAGGTATTCATCAATAAAATCCTTCAGGGTCCGCAATGCGGACTGCGTAAGATCATGAACCATATCCCCATAAGTTATTAGGATAACATCCTTTTGACTAAACTTATCTTGGATACTGGATTTTAAATCTTCTGAACTTTTTTGATATTCTTCTAACAAATTAAAGATTCGTCGATGCAGGTCAAAAGCATTCTTCTTGCCATAGAGAAATTCGAGATGTTCCTGTAGTCTTTGACTTTTTGATAAATTCATAATAAGTTGTCTTAATGATAGTTATATTAACGGTATTAAATCCTCTTCTAATCGATCATAATCATAATATTGCTTAGCAATTTGAAAATTATTATTTATTATAACTTCCCTCAAAGTGCGATTGGTCAAATAGTCAACACATTGATCTGCAGCTCGCTGTAAAATGTCTTCAGAGATGTGAACGTGATTATATACATCCTGACTAACGATCTCCGAACCCAAAGAAATCACTTCAATACCTTTATCCTTGATATCTTTTAGGTATACGGGATACTCAAACAACACGATGGGCAATTTCGCTCGCAAAGCCTCCAACAATTGATTCCCCCACCCCTCCCATAGACTTGGATAAGTCACCAAATCAGCGATGGCATAAGCATCCCACAATGAATATATTTTAGATCCGCCTTGCAACGATCTTACTGGTCCAATTATCTCCTTTATATGACGCATATCTACCCCTAAAAACTTTGCCTTCTCTTTTAAATTCTGAAGATAGACGCCTGTAGGATCATCCTGGTCATAACCAGCTAACACAAGCACAATTTTGCTATCTTGATTAAATACTTGCCCATTATACAAAACTCGCTTTTTTAATACCTCACGGTGTTGAGATTCATTCAACGCACTGACAAGCTCAATAGCCAGCTCAATTCCTTTTCGTGGGATTATTCGAGTGGCTTGGAGTACACAAATGTCATTGTCGTTTAAACCGACAGCCCGCCGCAAGTCTCGATTATAATCATCAAGGACCCATTCTTGCCCTGAAAAATCAAACACATTAGGGATAATGTCAGCATTGATTCCTTTACTCCCACGTAATTTTGATTCCGTTATGCTGTTAATAACCACATGCTTTATCTTTGGATCTCTTGGAGGAAAATATTGATCAATAATTTCCGTGATCGC
>Ga0307431_1002191_pt1 | contig 10313 bp, 11 predicted proteins | sample SalMarWE160170MG_FD_202155 | JGI IMG/M metagenome (GOLD analysis project Ga0307431, IMG submission 202155) | Salt marsh sediment microbial communities from the Plum Island Ecosystem LTER, Massachusetts, United States - WE1603-170 | ecosystem: Environmental > Aquatic > Marine > Intertidal zone >... | reverse complement strand
GTCACCAGTACCCTCACCAGCGATCACATCATGAATCTTCTGGAAGAGGTAACCGGTACGCTGCCCGGGGATAAAGGCCATATGCTGGAGGTGATCAAGAAATACCAGGCTCTGCCGGATCTTGACAGGCTTATCTACCGGATCGGCAGGCGGGCCGGCGCCTACTCATCCACTGATGATCTGTATCGCAACAGGGCAACCTATGAAAAAATAAGGGCCCTGATACCGGAACTCACCGCACGGGGACCGGACGAGCTTGAACGATTCATCAATGATATGGCGGACCGGTATGTATGAGACGGGTTTTCCGTTGCTGGTTGTTCATTTGTCATATAGTATTGAGCCATGTTCCGTCACTTACTGAACGCATCCTTTAACGAGAAACGAGCAAAATGCCCTACTATCCTATTTTTGTCGACCTCCGGGATCAAGACGTGGTAGTTGTGGGGGGGGGAGAGGTTGCGGAACGAAAGATCAAAAACCTCCTCACCCAAGGCTGCCGTATATTTATCTCCTCGCCCCGGCTTACCCCTTACCTGAAGGAACTCGTTGAGTGCGGTACACTTCGCCTCATAGACCCTGACTCCCTGGATGAGTCACTCGATACGGTCTTTATGGTTATCGCAGCCACGGATGATCCCGCGCTCAACAGCCGCATAGCATCCAAGGCAAAGGAACGCAGCATATTGGTCAATTCCGTGGATCAGCCTCGAGACTGCACCTTTATTATGCCTTCGGTAGTAAAGGCAGGAGCACTTCAGATAGCCATATCAACGGGAGGAAAAAGTCCGGCCCTGGCAAAGAAGATCAGATGTGAACTTGAGGATACATTCGGGCCCGAATACTCTCTGTTCGTAGAGCTTCTGGGCATCATTCGAAGAGAGCTCCTCTCAAAAGGAAAGCCGTCATCCGATAATAAGCTCATCTTTGAACGATTGGTCAACTCTCGCCTCGTGGATTTGATCAAAGACAGGGATATCGAGGGTGTGAAGCGCTCCCTCTCATCCTTATTAGGAGAAGAGCTCCCCGTAGAAGGAATCGTTAATCAGGTCCTTTCAGGGAGGTAAGATGGATAGTGTATTCTTCAGGTTGACACTCAGCCTTTACCTGGTAGCTACCGGTGGATTCCTCTACTTTATCCTCAAGAGGAACAAGAAGGCAGGCATCTGGTCCCACAGGATCCTTATCCTGGGCTTCGTCCTCCACACTGTTTCCCTGCTCATCGAGTATTACCGCCTTGGGGCAGTGCCGTGCCTGAGCTTTAAGTCTTCGCTGGCCTTTTTTTCATGGGCAATAGTGGCCGCATACATCATCTTCCAGGCGAGATTCCGGATTCTGGTACTAGGATCATTCGTAGTCCCCCTTTCCGTAATCCTGATGATCCTTTCCTCGACAATCCCCATCTCGCCTGTAACGGTGCGCCCTATCTTTAAAGGACTCTTGCTTCCTGTTCATGTGACGGCGTCGCTTTTGGGAGACGGGATCTTCGTAATCGCCTTTATCGCCGGGATCATGTATCTCATACAGGAACACCAGATAAAGACCAAGAGGCTCGGGGCCTTTTACGCCAGGCTCCCTTCTCTCAATATTCTGGATTCTATAAACTACTATGCGATCAGCTATGGATTCCTTCTTCTCAGCATAGGGATGATTACCGGATCGATCGTGGCCCAGAGCGCCCACGGCACTTACTGGCGCTGGGACCCGAAGGAAGTGTGGTCCCTCTTAACCTGGCTCTCCTATGCGGTCCTCCTGCACCAGAGAATGGCGGTGGGATGGCGAGGCAGGCGATCCGCGCTCATGGCTATAGGGTGCTTTTTCGTCCTGATCTTCACCTTCCTGGGGGTAAACCTTCTCATGGAGGGATATCACAGCTTTGAGAGCCTGGAGGGAAAACCGGCGCCATGATACGGATAGTCGATATCGGAATGAATCACGAAACAGCGCCGGTGGAGGTGAGGGAATTGCTCTCATTCGGCGAGAAAGACCGCGACAAGGCCTTCCACGACATACAGGCGGTAAAAAATATCAAGGAATACCTCCTTCTCTCCACCTGCAACCGCGTGGAGATATTGTTCACCACCGAACGGGAAAAACAGGTCAGGGAATCCGTGATAACGTTCCTGTCCCGCGTCAGCGGCATTGCACGAGATGAACTGACGCCGCTGCTCTATATCTATGACGATCAGGAGGCCATACGGCACATATTCAGGGTGGGTGCGAGCCTTGACTCAATGATGCTCGGCGAACCTCAGATACTGGGCCAGGTAAAGGAGGCCTATCGGATTGCCGTAGATACCAAGAGCTCCTCGGTGATCCTCAACAGGCTGATGCATAGAACCTTTTCGCTCGCGAAAAGGATCCGGACCAACACCGGCATCGCGGGCTCTGCCGTCTCCATAAGCTTCGCTGCGGTGGAACTGGCAAAAAAAATCTTCGGTGACCTGAAGGGCAAAGGTGTTCTCTTGATGGGGGCCGGTGAGATGGCAGAACTCGCAGCCACCTATCTGCTGAAAAATAAAGTCGCCCGGATCCTGGTAGCCAACAGAACCTTCAGTCGTGCCGTGGACCTGGCAGAACAGTTTCAAGGAAGCGCTATCTCCTTCGATGAGATAGAAGGTCAACTCCCGGGGGTGGATATCGTTATTACCTCTACCGCTTCCCCTGAGCCGATAATCTCCTTTGATCAGGCCAAAAGAATCATGAAGGTCAGAAAGAATAGGCCCTTGTTTTTTATCGATATTGCGGTGCCGAGAAATGTGGAGCCCCGGGTAAACGAGATAGGCAACGTCTTTGTCTATGACATCGACGACCTAAAAGGGATTATCGATGACAACGTCGGCAAGAGACAGGCTGAGGCAATAAAGGCTGAAAGGATGGTTGATGAAGAGGTCCTTAAGTTCAGTGCATGGCTCAGGACGCTCGAGGTTGTTCCAACCATAAAAGAGCTTCAACAGAAATGTGAGAGGATATTTCAGGGCGAGCTACAAAGAACCCTTTCCGGTCTCAAGGACCTCACTCCGGAGCAGAGGAAGGGCTTTGAAAGGATGGCGAAATCTATCACCAAAAAGCTCCTCAACGATCCTATTGTCTTTCTCAAGGGCAAAGGCGAGAGAGGTTCCCAGGACCTTTATCTGGATATCGCCCGGAAGCTCTTTAATCTTGACGGAGATGCAAGAGAGGATGATGAATGAGGAGAAACATGGACTGACGGGCAAGAGCAATAGAAAGGATCTTTTGCTTAGAGGGCTTGTTATATTCCGAGCTATAATTACTACCCGGAGCACAAAGTAGTTTACATAGAGACTGTCATTGCGAGGCGCAAAGCGCCGTGGCAATCTCATAATGCGCCTGATGCAGAGATTGCCTCTCGGCCTCGAGCCTCTCGGCCTTGAGCTCACGGCCGAGAGGCTCGAGGCCGAACGGCTTCGCTCCTTTTAGTTGCTCGCAATGATCATTAGAGAGACGTTCACAGGTACACTATAGTATGCTCTCCTTAGTAATCTGTCCTGATAGTACATAAGAAACAATGAGGTTGACAGATCAAGTATCAGGAGTGAGGAAAACCATGGACATCAATAAAATGATAGAAGACATCAAGCTTCATCCTGAGTACCGAAATGTGGGTATGATCGCCGGCCATTATGGCATAGTCAGGTCATTTGCCAGGGACGGCCGGAAGGTGACAGGAATGGATGTACACTTTGATGATGAAAAGATCCGGAAGATCCTTGACGATACCAAATTAAGGCCGGGAATAGTCGAGGCAATCATTGACACCAAAAGAGGCTTCCTCACGGTGGGAGAAGAATTTGTCGCCGTTCTCGTCGCCGGTGATACCAGAGACCACGTATTCCCTGCCCTTTTTGATGCGGTGAACCGGTTAAAGACAGAGGCGGTCACGGAAAAGGAGCATATCGTGGAGTAAAGAATACACGCTCAGAGGATGTGGGTTTATTTGGAGCCCAGGGAAGAGACAGAATGCGTGCCCTCATATCCCGGCATTGATGGAGTAGTGGAGTGTTGGAGTACAGGAGTAATGGGATAAAAAAAAGGTTTTTAAAAGCCAGGAAGCTCCCAGCAGCATGGTTTCCCGTGGACGTTTCGCGGCGGGTATCCGCTCAGATGGTTTTCAATACTCCAATCATCCACTACTCCCTGGCCCAGACCTATATAGAGGGGCGATTCTTGTAATGGTTGCTGCCACAGAATATAACCTGGGCATGTGTTTCTATTCAACAAGTCGCGGGCCATTACTCCGTGCGAAAGAAAGAGCCATGACCGGCAGAGTCGGCCTCTCTTACCACACCCAGAGGGAATGGTTTTCTGAGACAAGATAACATGGAGGCATGCAACGGGTTATGGCCATACTCACCCAGCGGCAGCCGCATCACATAAAGAATATAGGCTTTATCTCCACGAGGATTGCCGGCACTGACGGTGTTTCCCTGGAAATACAGAAATGGGCGGATGTTCTAGAGAGAAACAAGTATCACTCTTCTATCTTGCCGGGGAGCTGGATAGACTGAAAGAGAAGTCATTTCTCGTAAAAGAAGCCCGCTTCGATCATCCTCTTATCCAGCAAATCAACAGCGATCTGTTTGGCAAGAGGCAGAGAAAAAGACAGACATCGGAGCTCACGCAGGAGACGAAGAACAGGCTTAAGGACTCGCTGTACGAGTATGTGAAGATATTTGACATCCATCTGATCATAGCTGAAAATGGCCTGTCCATACCTATGAACATACCCCTGGGCATGGCTCTTTTTACCCCCGACTTCCTGGCCTCCCTCGTGACCCGGATTTCCTTGATGGTTTCAATCACCTGAAAAGGGGAATTTACCTGAAGCACCTCTTTCAATATTCCATTTTCATTGTATTTCCCATGGCCGACGAGGTCGGTCTTTGTTATTTCTATCTTAGCCATCTTATTCCTTATCCGATTACACTAATTCATGCTCAATAATCTTAGCCTTTACTTCCGAGATGAATTCCCTAGCTTCTTTAAGAATGCGGACAGACTCTTCCTCGCTTACCTGCATTTGAGTCTCATAATCTGTTCTTTGCCTTAGATCGAAGGCGCCATGCAGCCATCGTGATAGATCCTTTGGAAATATTCCTGTTTTTACAAACTCCCTATCAAAGAGCGATATGGCGCCACTATGTTTTGAAGTTTCCTTTCTTTTGGTGGCAAGAAGGGCCAGAACAGCATAAAACATGGCGTAATAGGCCCGGTTTACAGATGGCCTGATGAGCCCCTGATCCAGTAATATGCTTGCTGCCTCAAGAGATTCATCCGCCTGCTCAAGCCTGTAAGTTACCAGGGCTTTTACATTGGCTGTTGTCATGCTGCTATCCCTTCATGAAGAATATTGGCTACGAGAGTGCTCTCAGACATAGGTCCCCTTTCAAACTGGGCGGAATCGAACACGACCGTCGTAATCACGCGATCGTTTTCAAATCCCACCTCCCAGGCAATATCCCGAATCTGGCGGTCGATGGTCTCATCAACCCGGTCAAGGACAATACAGGTATCAAGATCCGACTCCCATGTCGCGACCCCGCGGGCGCGAGAACCGAAAGCCCAAATCTTCGCACCTGGCAAAACCCTTCGTATACGTTCGCTGAATTCTGCGAGGATCTTTCTGTCTTCTTGAGATATCAAATTGTCACCTTCCTTTCTTTTTCCCGAAATTTAAAGCCCTTTTCGTTAAGACTGATGAAATACGGGACATAAGATTATAGGTGAATCTATTTTAGTATTATCCGGCATCCAAAGCACGGGGTTTTGTTTTACCCTTTCCTAAGCCGGGATCTCTTATGCACACAAAGGTCAACGGCTGCATTGAGGTAAGGGCAAAAAACACAAAACCCCAGCTCTCGGTTTGAGAAGCGGGGGGTTTTGACCTCATGCTCACATCCCTCCAGATCAAGAAAGGTTAAAGGCCATATCGTGGTGAGAATGACAGCTGAGCCGAAGTCGTAACACCGGAGGCAAGACTCGATATCATCCGGCCCGTGCTGCTGAAAGGCCGAGATCAAAGGCCTTGAGGTTGGATTCCAGGAAGGCCTGCTTCGTGGACTTCGCAATGGTCTCCTTAAGTGCGCCTTCCCCCAGGGGAATAACCCCGCTTCCGATCAATGCCCCCAGCATAACCATATTGAGGGACAGCAGATTCCCCGCCTTCTCCGCGAGTTCATCGCCATTGAGGCTTATAAGGGAGCGAACCCTGGCCTTGATCAACGCAAGGGCCTCGTCGATATCCGGATAGGTTCCCTGCCCAATGGCTACAGTAAAAGGAGGAAGGGGTTTCACATTGGTGATGACCACTGTGTTCTCATTGCATTTGTTGAGCGACCTCAAGGTCTCGGATGGCTCAAAGCCGATCAAGACATCGGCCTCGCCTTCGGATACTATCGGGCTTGTTGCGTCCCCTATCACCACATCTGTCTCCACAATGCCGCCTCGCTGGGCCATTCCGTGAATCTCACTGACTACCGCAGGTATTCCCGCCGCCACGCACGCCTCTCCCACAAGCCGTGATGCGAGTATATTCCCCTGTCCCCCCACACCGACTAAGACTAACCTTTTCGTCTCCATATATGACTCCTTACTTCTTCAATGGCAGGATCGCATTCTCAGGGCAAACCTGTGCACACACCGCGCATCCGATGCAGAGGCTCTCGTCTATCATGGTCCTGCCCTTGTCAAGATACATGGCCGGGCATGCCAGAAGATTGATGCAATCCATATGCTTCTTGCATTTATCCTGATCGACATAGAAAGGCCTTACCTTTCTGGCCTTCTTGACAACCTTTGCGAAAAGCGGACAGAGCTCCTTTGATATGATGACCGAGAGGCCCTCGAATTCCTTTGCCGCCCGTGCAGCGGCTATCGCCTTTTTTACCTGAAGAGGGTTGACCACCTCCACATGCTCAACGCCCAGACCTCGTACTACTGATTCTATGGAAAGAGTTTTCGTGTCTACGCCCATGGGAGCAGTATCAACCCCGGGATGGGGCTGGTGCCCTGTCATAGCGGTTGTTCCATTATCAAGGATCACCAGAGTGAAGTTATGTTTGTTATGCACGGCGTTGATCAGGGCGGGAATGCCCGCATGAAAAAAGGTTGAATCGCCGATAAAGGCAACGATCTTTTGATCTGTTGCTGCTGCTAATCCGCAGGCGGATCCAACGGAACCGCCCATGCAGAGACCGATATCAGCCATAGAGAGGGGCGGCAGCACGCCCAAGGTGTAACAGCCGATATCCGTTGGATAAATGGCCTCAGTGCCGTAGACCTGTTTTACTGCATAGTACATGGCCCTGTGGGGGCAGCCGGCGCAGAGGTTGGGCGGCCTTCCTGGAAGCGCAGGAATCTCGCTCGAATCCACCATAACGGGCGAGGAATCGGAGAGACCGAAATAGGTGGCAATGGTCTGCCGGACTATCCGCGGATCATACTCATAGAGCCGTGTGAAAAGGCCGACCCCCTTGCCCTTGATAGGGATCCCTATCTCCTTTGACTGGGCAATTGACCTGATTTCATTCTCCATCACCGGCTCAAGTTCCTCGATAACCAGCACCTTTTCTACGGTACGCAAGAATTTCTCGATCAGCCTCTCCGGTATGGGATAAGAAAAACCAAGCCTCAGGATCGTTATCTTCTCGCCGATGCCCAGATCCTTCACTGCATCCTGAACATAGTTCATGCTCACGCCATTGGTCACGATGCCCCAGGCCCCGTTTCCTATAATCTGATTGTATTCGGAGTTCTCGGAGAGCTCCAGGGCCTGATCATATTTCTTTACAAGCTCTTTGTGGAGGTTCCGCGAAACAGCAGGGATGGTCACGTAGTGAAAGGGATCCTTCTTGAAAAAACCCTTGGGATTTATCTCCCTTTTCGGTCCAAACTTCACCGCTCCCCTCAGGTGATTGAGCCGTGTGGTAGTCCTTATGATAACGGGCAGCTTCAATTGCTCTGAGATATCAAAGGCTGCTACGGTCATCTCCTTCATCTCCTGCGCATTCACAGGCTCGAGCATCGGGAGGCCAGATAACCGCGAGTAGTAGCGGTTATCCTGCTCATTCTGGCTTGAGAACAGGGATGGATCATCGGCATTTATTACTACCATGCCTGCATTCACGCCCACATAGGCCACAGTCATGAGTGCATCGGATGCGACATTCATTCCCACGTGCTTCATGGTTACCATGCTTCTGACGCCCGATACAGCGGCGCCTGCCGCCACTTCAAAGGCAACCTTCTCATTGGTGGAATACTCAAAGTAGAATCCAGCCTCCTGGTAAAGGCTAAAAAAGGTATCCGGAATCTCCGATGACGGCGTACCAGGATAGGAGCTCGCGAGGCCGATGCCCGCCTCGATTGCCCCCCTCGCAATCGCCTCGTTTCCTAGGAGCAGCATCTCCTTGCCCGGCGAATCTTCAAGTAACGTATGCATTTTTCTCTCGCTCTTTAGATTAGTAATGGATAGCTACAATTTAGCTATTCTATAGATCATCATGTACTATTGTCAAGCGAAATCCAGGATCATCAACCGGCAGAGTGGTTTCGCCCTATGTAATCTTAAAGCTCTCCTTCCCTCCTCCGTAAATCTCCCTCAGCTTCGGCTTCTCGATCTTACCGGTGGGATTCCGGGGCACGTCTCCGAAAACGATACTCCGGGGCCTCTTGTACCGGGGGAGCTGTTCGCAGAATTTCTTTATCTCCTCTTCGGTCATCTCTTTTCCCGGTTTTACCTTGATGATGGCGAGCACGATCTCGCCGAGTCTCTCATCAGGGATACCGATAACCGCGGCATCCTGGATCTTGTTGTTGCTCATGAGAAACTCTTCGATCTCCACCGGGAAGATATTCTCGCCTCCGGTTATGATCACATCCTTTTTCCTGTCTACCAGCCAGATAAAACCATCCTCGTCGGCCCTGGCCATATCCCCGGTTAAAAGCCATCCGTGATAGAGGGTCTGAGCCGTTGCCTCTGGGTTCTTGTAATACTCCTTCATCACCCCAGGTCCCTTTACCATGAGTTCTCCGATCTCGCCTCGAGTAACAGGGTTCCTGTTTTCGTCCACAATCTGGGTCTCCCAGTCAAAGCCGGGCCTCCCTATAGCGCCCACCTTGTGCATATTTTCTATCCCGAGATGGACGCATCCCGGCCCCGTGGACTCGCTCAATCCGTAGGTCGTGTCATAGTCATGATGAGGGAACACCTTTTTCCAGTTCTTTATCAGGCTCGGCGGTACCGGCTGGGCGCCGATATGCATCAGTCTCCACTGATCCAACCGATAATCCGAAAGCTGCACCTCCCCGCTTTCTATTGCCATGAGGATATCCTGAGCCCATGGCACCAGCAGCCACACAATGGTCACCCCTTCCTCTGATACAGCCTCCAGTATCCACCGGGGCTTCACCCCTTTGAGAATGACCGCCTTTGAGCCCACGATAAAGCTTCCAAACCAGTGCATCTTCGCGCCGGTATGGTAGAGCGGCGGGATGCAGAGGAAGTTATCTTCATGTGTCTGGTTATGAGCCCGATTTTCGACGATGCAGGCCGCCTCGAGATTTCTATGGGTTAAGAGGATCGGCTTCGGGGTGCCTGTCGTCCCGGAGGTGAAATAAAGGCCTGCCTCATCGGTAATTTCTATCCCGACCTCGGGTTCAACCGCTGAGCTGCTCTCCAAAACCTCTGTATATGACTCGGCATAATCCGGCCTGGCCCCCTCCGGACCTACAAAGAAATAATCCTTGACCGTGCCAAGTTCACTCCTGACCGCATTGATCCTGTCTATAAATTCCTCCCCAAATATCATGGCCTTGCCCTCGGCAATCCCGGCGCATAGCCGTATATCACCGGCTGAAAACCTAAAATTCAACGGCACTGCCCACGCACCGGTCCTCAGGATCCCAAAGTATGCCGGGAGCCACTCGATGCAATTCATCATCAGATGCACCACCTTGTCTCCCTTTCTGATGCCCCTGGAAATCAGGGCGCTGGCGAACCTAGTGGCCTGCTCATCGAACTGCTTCCATGTGAGCTCAACCCTTCTGCCTTTTTCCGGCTCCCGCTCGATGAGGGCAACCTCATTGCCATACATCCGTGCATTCCGTGCTAAGATATCGCCTAAAAGCATCCTTTTCCCTCCTCCGATAATTTTTTACTTTTCTTCTTGACAAAACTATTCTATATAGATAGGCAGTAGCGAAAATTTTTAGCTCCTCCATAGCTATAATATAACTAGAGGAAAGTCAATTATCTTGTTTATCATCACCCATATGATAACATCACAAAAACG
>Ga0307431_1002188_pt1 | contig 10321 bp, 21 predicted proteins | sample SalMarWE160170MG_FD_202155 | JGI IMG/M metagenome (GOLD analysis project Ga0307431, IMG submission 202155) | Salt marsh sediment microbial communities from the Plum Island Ecosystem LTER, Massachusetts, United States - WE1603-170 | ecosystem: Environmental > Aquatic > Marine > Intertidal zone >... | reverse complement strand
GGTTCCTCGCTAAGAGCGCAACAAGTTGCGCTTAGGAAGGTGCAACCTCAGAGACCTCAGCCTCAGTATGGATAGTTTTTTGGAGTGTGATTATTAAATTAGTGCCAACAGTCTCCTCCTTAATCTTATCCCATCCAAAAACCTTTACAACGTTCATAAGGCGGTCAATTTCCAGCTCTTTTGGATAATCAGCCATTTTCTTAAATCCTCCATGGTAATAGGTTACTATTTTTTAGGGTCATACTCTACATGAATATGATCACCTTCTAAGACAACATCATAAGAATTACCCAGAGTTTCTTTAATTGCCAGGTATATTTCGTTTCGATCATCTGTGGGTAACCGTACATCATAAGCATCATTTGAATAATGCAAGGATCCAGATCCGTGATTTCCTTCAAAGGTTGAAGCGATCACAAAAGTTTCAATATATTGAGCGTACACAGCTTCTACACGCGGCAACGACCTTCTAATTTCACGATTCAGCCTGGATATGTCTACTCCCGCTTTGAGTAACATGTTTTAGTCACCTCCTTTCTGCAAGCCCGCAGCTATGGTGTTATAACAGGTTTGACAAACACGAATCATCTTCATATCCTCAACTTCCACAGGCTTTTCACATAGCTCACAAGCTTGATAAATTTTTCTTGGTAGAAATTCTGGCGTCATGGGGCGGTCAGGACTTGAGGTTGAGGGCTCATAGGTCAGGCTCCTTTGATATTCAGTGACCCATATTTGTGCCGTCTCAAGACTACATCCATTATTGACAGCATCCCTCAATGATTTTTTAAGTTCCCTCTCGTTATCAATCTTGTTTAGCTCAACGCCGACCTGGATAGGTAGCAGACCAGTATGAATGAATTTTTGAATATCCGGATGTAAAGTCAATAAGTTCATCCGGTTAAGAACAGTAGAGGCGGCAACGCCAAATTTCTCAGCTATGCCCATTTTAGTCATACCATATTGATCTACAAGATCGGCATAAACAGCAGCCTCTTCTATAGGAGTAAGATTTTGTCTCTTGAGGTTCTCAGAAGCCCGTATAAGAGCGATCTCGTTTTTAGGTACAGTCTTAACAATCGCCTTAATGGTTTTACGGCCTAACTTTTTTAGGGCCAGAAATCGCAGATGACCTGCGATAATCTCATAGCGGGTGCCTTGAATAGCCAGGTTTATTGGTTGTATTTGACCTACCTCTTTAATATTTTCTGCGAGGCTCTCAATCTTTTCTTGATCGAGCTCTAATCTGATTCTGCCATCCGGCTCATCTATGAGATGTAACGGGACGTCCTGATACTCCGGCGCTGGTTTCTGTACTGCCATGATACTCCTTTATGATTATAGTATGAGCCGCACCTTGCATAATCTCAAGAAGTGGGGCTTGATCAAGGCCCAGGCTTTCAACCAACTCTTTCGGTAAAACAGTCCTGTAATAGCCACGATCATTAGTTAGCTTCTGTATGTAAATAGCCATAGAAGAGGCTTAGACAATTTGTCAAAGAATGTCAAGTCTTTTTTTTTATATGCCACAGACCGCCCCGACCGCTAACAAAAGTAATCACGTAAACGAGATTACCTTAGTTAGCATCCCACCCCTAAGAAAAAGCGGCCGCCGGTACAACTCACGCAACAAAATTGCATGAGATATACACGGCAGCCGCCTGGAAACCCCTATATTCAGCCGTGTCTCACTTTTGATAAACTATATTAGACTTAAGTCTATAAAGATTATTTAAAGGCTCATAAGGAACGATTCGCAATGTTTCGGGAGGTCTTTTTCTTTCCAGGGAAACATTGTTTGCGAATCTTTACTTTATTTCCTCTAATCCCAAACCAAAACAACGAAAGGTTCGGGATTTTCTCATTTTCAAGTAGGGGAAAAAACGCAAGAACTATGCCAGAAAAAGACTTTTTTCTGATATTGCTCACACGCCGCAAGGCTTGAGAAGATTTTTTTGCCTCAGGTGAAAAAAAGACTTGACATATACATATTAATGATTATAATAGTTATAAATACAATAATTTTAATAACAGGAGGGTGTGAATATGAAGAGGGCATTTATGGTTAGAGATATAGATCCAGAGTTGTGGAAGAAGTTTAAGGCGTCCTGCGCCTTCTATGGAGTACCAATAGGGGAGACTTTCTTGAGGCACATACAAAACGTGGTGGATGCCTACATGGAAGATATGAGGATGTTTGAGAGTGATAAAACAGGAGTGAAGAAAGGAGGTTAATTAGATGATTAATTATTTGATAGGGAGAGAAGGACATAGAGAGCCATTATGGGTTGTGTGTGTTGTTGTGGGTTTAATCATTATGGTATTTGAGGTTATAGATTTCTTAATATCACTTTTTTAAGGGGGAGATTATGAAACGATTTAATGCTTACACATTGGAAGGTTGGCCCAGGGTAAAGAGTGGGGAGTTGATTTTTCAGAGCACAGAAGATGCTATTTATTATGCTAACCTGGTAGACGACCGGCTTGCGGCTTATGATCTACTTAAGAAATGGACAAAAAAGACTGAGTTTAATATAAACCTTGAGCGATTTAAATCAGACCCTAACCTTAACAGGGTTTATGATCTTGCAGTCAGGGCCCAACACTACAGAGAGTGCATCGAGGAAATTCAACGTTTAAATAAGGAGGGGAAATGATTGATAATATTGTGGAAATGGTTTTAAAGGAGTCTAGAGGTTATTTTTATCTTGGAAAACGGGAATCAGTTGCTATAGTGAAGCGCAAGATAGATATGGCTCTTGATGATATCATGGACATCTATGATGAAGAAGAAAGGAGGAATAAAGAAAATGAGAACAAAGGATGAGATTTTAAAACAAGATAAACATGAGGTTGAAATTGGTGTCCGTGAACGCATTAATTTTGGCAGCAGGGATTTATTAATCCTCGAAGTATTGATTGATGTTAGAGATATATTAGAGATGAGATTAAGAGAGATCAACTCAGATATTTACAAGATAGCCCAAAAAGAGTAAAACACCCGCAAAGTCCCAATAGACGCCGTGTCTCATAAAAAGTGAGACACGGGTAAAAAAACATAAGGAGGTTAAATTATGATACCAGAAAACGAACCATTGCAGTTTTCTTGCGCTACTTGTTTGCGGCTCCACTATGTCGGAAATGTGACATGGGTAATGCGAGAAGGCACGTTAAGAGTTCATCGATGGAGACCTTATTTTAGGTCTGATGGAAAAAAGACAAAATGCTCTTTTTGTGGAGAGATGTTTAGGTACCTTTTTTGCCGGGGCCTTGTTCCCGACTTAGCCACAGGCGAAGAAACAAAGGAAAGGTTAAAATATATAAAAGACGCAGAGGCCCGGAAAGACAGAGCACAGGAAGGATTAAGTCAAGCATATTCAAAACAATAAGTTAATCGAGCTTGGCTCCATCGATATATCCAAGGTTTTGAAAAAACCCTCCCAAGGTCTGAGGGTGCCCCTCGACTTCTTTTAACATCTTCTTGGTACGAGCCGCTTTACGGTCAGGGCTTATCTCTTCTAACCAGGTCTCGTACGCGGCGATCTCTTTCGACATATCAACGCCGAACCTTGCGAGAAGCCTATAACCCTTGATAGTGATTTTATATAAAGAGGATTTGAACATAAGTCCACGGAGAGGGTCTCTTTTAAGCCGAGTCCTTCGGAGCAGGTATTTATCATCTTCCACTACCCGGAGCCACCTATTGAGGGTGGCTTTGGACCTTTTTATACCCTGTCTTAAATCCATAAGCTCAAGTATTTTGAGTTGTGAGGGCCAGGAATAGTTTTTGGCATACTTGCGCTGTATTTTAACAAGGGTGAGTAAAACGGGGTGAGCCTTCTGTATGGTTTGCATAAGGAACCTCCTTAGATACGAGTAAAAGGTTTTCGTTAAGCATATTATATAAAATATGTAAATGTCAATATGTCGAAAATTAGACACTCCATATGTCGTAAATTAGACACTTTTCTCTTGACATTCTTAAAACATAGGTATATGGCTGGTTTTAAGAGGTGTGGAATTTTTACCACAGGTGTAAACTTTTTTAACACCTAAAATAAATATTAATCTTTTTTGAAGGAGGAAAGGAAAATGGCAGAGATAAAATCATTAAGTGCCATAGGGGAGAAATGGGGAAGAGTTACCCCGCAGCGCGCAGAGGATTATAAACTAGGGGTACAGTCACCGAAACGTGACTGGGCGGAAGAGACGAAAGCCGCCAGAGATAATTGGAAAGCTGGAATCGACGCAGCGGCCGCGAAAGGTCTGTTTGTGAAGGGAATCGAAAAAGCCGGGACCGGGAAGTGGAAGGATAAAACGTTGAAGAAGGGCCCTGGCCGATTTGCAGAGGGTGTTTATATTGCTCAACCTGATTACGAAAAAGGCTTTGCGCCTTATCGTGAAGCGATTGCAGCGGTTGACCTGGGTCCAAGGTACCCAAAGAGGGATCCACGGAATCTGGACAGGGTGAAGAAGGTTGTTGACGCCCTTGTGGCGAAGAAATTGGGTGAGTAAGCTTTTATTATTTGCTCACAACCTATTCATTATTGAGAAACAATGTTTTTGATACTAACCTTTATAAATTAGGAGGTTTATAATCATGAACCACAGATTTATTGAATTATATGGTTTGTCCGCAGCCCTTGCAGCCGATCAAACCATTACTATCGATCTTGATATGTCTGACCCTATCAGTCAATTAATAATTGACTCAAGGGTGTTAAATGGCGGTGGCGGAGACAGTACCGAGCACCCCCTGGCCGGTCTAACAAAGATTGAGATCGTTGACGGGAGCGATGTTTTGTTTTCACTGGATGGTTTTGAGATGCAGGCCCTCGATATTTACGACAGCGGCTTACATCCAAGGGGCGGATGGTTTAATTATCTCCCGGGCAACCCGACAGACGCGCAGATCGCGATATCATTCGGTCGGTACCTATGGGACGAGATTCTTGCCCTCGACCCAAGCAAGTTTCTCAATCCGCAGCTAAAGATAACCGTGGATTATGACGCAGGCGGAATGAATCCGGCTTCGATGCAGTTGTCTGTCCTGGCAGCTATGTTTGATGAAAAGGGGATTACACCGACAGGTTTCTTAATGACTAAGGAGCTTAAACGGTGGACTGCGGCAGCCGCTGCCCATGAGTACACGGATTGTCCACTTGACCATCCCTATAGAAAGATGTTTCTGCAGAGCCGTTATGCCAGCAAACCAACAAATTGGATATTTGCTAATATCAAACTGGCGTCCGACCAGGATAAGAAGGTTATCCTAAATGGCGAATTCAGGGACCTTCTGTTCGGTATCGGAAGGGAAAATGCCTTTATCCAGGAAACGTTGACGGCAATAGGACAAGCTGCATTGACAACCGGTCATTGCACACCTGCTATGGATGTAATGGGAGTCGCTAACCAATGGAGGGACGATCACGAAGGTGGAGCTATAGCAACATATAACGGTGACGGTGGACAATATCAATGGTGGGCTGAAGTAGCTGAAAACACCGTTCATCATATCCAGGGTTGGGCACCTCACGGCACGCTTTGCATTCCTTTTGGAAAGCAGGGTGTGATCGAAGACTGGTTCGATGTTTCAAAGCTTGGCAATCTAAAACTGGACTGCACAAGCGGTGTGGCTGAGCCAACGCAAAAGCTGTTTATTCAGCAATATAGAAAATACGCCTCTTAAGTAATTTATTCAAAGGGGGTCTACGATGAATGAATATGCACTTGCAGTGCTGGAGATCGGTAGACATGCCGTAACCGAACGTGTCACAAGTAGTCGCTGTCTCTCATCCAGGCCATGCTGGTTAATAAATTTGATAGTGGAACCTGGCAATGCCGGGGCTGAGTCGTATGTTACGGTAAGGAACGGGGAAACAGCAGCATCGGATATATTAATAGGCTTTAGAGGACAATACAGTCACCCTACTCATAACGGCCCTTTTCCTGTTTATCTTAACAGAGGCTTATATATCGAGTTAAATAAAAACGCTGATGCAGCTTATGTGCAGTATTTAATCGAGTCCGTTTGATGGGCATTTGTAATGGATTACATTGCCTATATTTCAACGCCTAAGGAAAATAAAAAAGACAACCCTTTGATAACCACTCTAACGTTGTCAAGGGGTCAGCTTACGGGAGGGTTTCTCTTTTTTCCTCGAGGGCCCTCCGGTTACCTACACTTTATTGCACGGGTAGGTGTTCATCAAATTGTACCCTTTAATATTGATGAATCCTACAGGCTCAACGGGTGTGTGGTTCCCTTGCATATTGGTATTGACTTTTTTCAACCCCCCTATCATATCGACTGCGTTACATGGAATGATTCAGATACCTATGATCATGTTTTGACTGTAGGTTTTTTTCTTGACCCTTATGCAAAGCCCAGGAGGGGAAAAAGCTTAATTAACACAGCGGTTAATGCTGTATCAGGATACCTTAAGGGAGGCGACCGAAAGGTGTAACTTATGGCAGATCATGAGGATTATCAACCTGGTGAAGCCCCCGCAATACACGCGCCCACGCATGAAGACGGAGGGAGTGACGAAATCTCCGTTGCAGGACTTACCGGCGAGGTTGCAGACGATCAGCCCCCAAAGGCCCACGACTTAGGAGGCGGTAAGCATAACGCCGATAGCCTGGCGAATCTAAATCTCAAAGTTAATGACGCGACGCTTGATGACTCCGGAGACCCGAGGACACCATCAGCGCATAAAGTTAGTCACCAGGACGGCGGAGCCGATGAGATCTCTATTGCCGGACTTGCCGGCGTATCTGCCGAGCTTGCCACCCATGCCGGATTAGCTACAGTCCACCAAAACGCACCAGGCTTGATTGAAACTCATAGGCTTATCTCTAATGCGCACCATGATAAATACACAGATGCCGATGCCAGGGCCGCGATCAATGATATTTTTGGCGCAGATGGCAAGGCCGACGCAGATATTGATCTTGATGGCCATGATTTAAAGGGTGGCAGTGTTATTTTGCCGAATGGCGAATGTATCGGCATAGGTGCAGCCCTTGAACGTTTAGAGTTCTACGCCGCGGGCTATGCTGCTTTTATGGGTTGCAACGTCGGCATCGGCACGGTGAGTCCAGTTGTGCCATTGCATATTATTATGAACGCTGATGCCGCAGGTATTCGGTTTGAAAGAACGTCAGCTACTGCTGCTAGATACGAACAATACATAAAACCGGTAGGGGATTTTGCTCTTGATGAAGCTGGTGTTGCAAACAGATTGCTAATTCAAAAAGCCACTGGCATTTTTACGATTACCAATCTTGCGGGTGCTGGCAGTAGAGCTGTCATGGCTGATGCTAACGGCGTACTTTCTGCACCATGAGGCTTTTTTAATGTATTGCGATAAAGTTTTACAGGATATCTCTAAAGTTGTTCAGGATTTTTTCCTTGAGGAGCAAGGCAACCGTGTCACGTCCAACAATATTCAAGGGTTGTCTTTTAAGATAAAGGCGGCCTTTGATTCTAACAAGGCCGAGCCGGAGAAAGAAAAACCGGTGAAGATAGTTAAATAATAAAAGGAGGTGATATTATGTTTTACGCAGCGTTATACAGAATGTTATGTATGGCCTATTCTCAGTTTTTACGTGGCCTGGTAAAGAAGGCAATTGATGACCCGGATAGCGAGATCGATGACATAGCTCTTTCTATCCTGGATAAACTCTTTAATTATAGCGAGTAGGTGAACCATGTTTTATTCTTACAATATTAATCTGACGGCCTTAGGCTCAGAGAATAACCCTGTTGAGACAGAGCTTAAGTTAGCCGCCGGTGTTATCCACCAGATTGATATTCTTTTTCCGGTAAATGCGAACAGAGAATGTTATGTGAAGATCTTACATGGTGCTTATCAACTCGTTCCTTCCAACAGGAGCGAGGCGATCAGAGCAAACAATACAGTTATTTCAACTCGGGAGTTTTACGATCTTATCCCTGGAGGAAATATCTTAGTGGTTAAAGCATGGAACACGCACGCACTTGATGATTTTATGATCTCTGTTAATATTGGTGTATTGCCCAGGAGGATATTGCAGCCTTTTAGTTTTAAAGAGCTGTTAGCGGCTGCCCTTGGGATGGAAGAACCGGCGGGAGATTAACCACAACATGTAGACTGTAAGATCTGCCGGTCCCTTCAGATCGGGTGAGCCGGTGGAGGCTTTGATACAAAATATAGGTCAAGAAAACTACATCTTGTATAGTTTTGAAAGGCCCTTGTGGTGGTTTTTATGATGGCCATGACTAAAAAAGACTTTGCAACCAGGTTATTATTTTGGCTTTTACCCTGGCCTTTATCCAAAGCGTTGCCTCGATCTTTGCGGATTTACTACTTTGGGCCAACGGCAGGACCCCCGCCAGGGTTTTATGATTACTGGGGAGTGCCTGGATTTTTCTGGCCGGACCCAGACACCCCGCCAGATCCAGATTTATTTCCTGATCTGCCGGATGACATTTTTAATCCTGGAGATCCTCTAAACCCGCCCCCGCCAGATGAGTTCCCTGATCTACCGGACGGGCCAACTAATCCGAGCGACCCGTACACGCCAGGCGGGCCGGATGGGTATGGACCTCCACGGCTCAATAGGTTGCAGGGTATTGGTTGGTTTGATTATACTAACCTCAGGTACTGGACTATACCGGATGAGGGAACATGGCAGCCCATAGGGCATAAATGGGAGATGACAGGTTTAGACACGAATTTATATAGGTCTTGTGCCTGGACAGCAGGCTGGAGACCCACACATTTTCGTATTGAACACAACAGCGACACGTTTAATTTTGAGCTAGTTGACATGTTGGGTAATGATATTGTAAATGGGGTTAATTACACATCAATGGAATCTATCCCGATCACGTGGGGCTTAGCTGACCTTAAAGGTTTTTATCTTAATCTTATATTTCCTTGTGAGATAACCAGGATAGAATTTTACGGGTCATATATTGCAGAGGTCTAAACGTTTTGGAATACTTGGAGTTCTTTCTGAAATCTATACCGCTTTATGTTTTTTTCATTCTCATTATAATCCGGTTAGAGCACCGCTTAACCAGGATTGAGGTTGACGTAAAGTGGATAATTAAGGAGCTACCTGCATGCCGACAGAGCTCGGGAAAAACTACGCACTAATATGGCGCGGGGATCCCCCGCATATGTTAAAGCCGGACATACCTATATGGTACAGATTTCTTGCACTGTATAGTGCGCCCTTTATTAAGCTATACTATGATTGCGCACTTGGTGGGCCCTCATACACAGCCGAGGAAATGAAAGACCCGATGAAAAAGATGTGGCGGGGCCTTTTGGTTAAGCGGGCGGACGCGATTGCGGAGCTGGAGGAGGAAGTTTGGATGATTGAGGTTAGCGCCGACCCTGGTTTACGTGCGATAGGTCAACTGCTTAGTTATGGGCACCTGTGGAAAAGAGACCCAAAAATCAATAAACCGCTCAGGCTTGTTTTAGTATCAGGGACTATCGAGGAAGACCTTGCAGACGTTGTAAGCTCCTATGGTGTGTTAATTTTCATAGTTTAGGCAAGAACTATGCCCCTTTCTTTTAGAGATCGTCGATTGTAGGCCCTATTTTGGGCTTTTTTAATCTTTACCAGGTAAATATTTTATATGGCCTTTAAATTTGAGTTCCCTGTTAAATTGCCACGCTGGACAAAGGAGGAGTTTGACAGGAAGCGAGCAGACTACACCGCTAAACACGGCTATGAAATACACGTTCCCGGGTTTAGTGAGATATTTCACTGGAGAATACCTCACGAGCCTACAGCCCCCGAGCTTGCTTTTTACAAGGCAAGGGACAAGGCCGCCCTTGGCGAGAAACGCTTTGTTGAGATTAACCAATTAATGATTAAAAAGAAGGAGCGTTTTTTGCGACTTCTCTCCTCACCGACTCCCAGAATTGCTATGAACGCTGCAAGTATGCTCACTTTTCTCGATGATATCAACGACACTGTTGGGACTATAGGCGTTGTTGGAAGAACAGCGGCCCATCTTTTACCTGCCGCCGCCGGTAAGCTACTAACAGGCCCGGCAGGATGGGCGTTTTTGGCGGCGGATATCACTAACATCGCAATGGAGCTCAGCCGCCTTCCCTGGAAGGCTAAACGTCTCCAGCATGATTTCCATGCCGCCATGGGATTAAACCCCTTATCTAAAAAGGCAAGGCTTAGAAGATTGAATAAGCTAAAAAGGCTCAGGCTCTCCAAAGGGGAGGTTATCGAAGGACTGCAAACGACCGACAATTTATTTGGAATCGGCCTTTGCCTTGGCCCTATTATGGGCCTTGTCTATGAT
>Ga0307431_1002186_pt1 | contig 10323 bp, 5 predicted proteins | sample SalMarWE160170MG_FD_202155 | JGI IMG/M metagenome (GOLD analysis project Ga0307431, IMG submission 202155) | Salt marsh sediment microbial communities from the Plum Island Ecosystem LTER, Massachusetts, United States - WE1603-170 | ecosystem: Environmental > Aquatic > Marine > Intertidal zone >... | reverse complement strand
TGGAAGGAAAAATTTTTCCTATGAATCAGGTATCAGTAGGCGGAATTATGCAAAGGGGAGGGACTGTTCTTAAAACTTCCCGCAGTGAAAAATTTAAGACTAAAGAAGGTCTTGATATTGCTCTACAAAAACTTAAAGAATTCGATATTGATGGGTTGGTAACTATCGGGGGCGATGGTACCTTACGAGGAGCTCGAGATTTAAGCGCTTTAGGACTAAAGACTATCGGAATTCCAGCTACCATCGATAATGACCTACCTAAAACAGATATGGCTATAGGCGTAGATACCGCCTTAAATACAGTTATTGATGCCATTGACAAAATTAAAGATACAGCTTCTTCTCATCATAGGGCATTTGTGGTGGAAGTTATGGGAAGAAATTCAGGTTATTTAGCCTTGATGAGCGGAATTGCCGGAGGAGTTGAAGTAATTCTTATTCCAGAAATCTCCTATAATTTATCAGAAATTAGTTCAAAATTAAAAGAGGGTTATCAAAGAGGGAAGACCCATTGTATTATCGTTATTGCCGAAGGAGTAGGAAAAACCGATGAAGTAAGAAACTATTTAGAAGATAAGATTGGTTACGAAACACGGATTACTATTTTAGGTTATCTGCAAAGGGGTGGCTCACCCTCTGCCTTTGATAGGATATTAGCCAGCCGTTTAGGGGCAGCAGCTGTAGAGCATCTATTAAAAGGTGAAACATCTAAAATGGTAGGGTTGATTGCAAATAAAGTTGAAGCAAATGATTTAAAAATAGTCCTGAGCCAACAAAAAACTATTAAACAAAATCTTTATGATTTAGCTTCGGTGTTAGCAAAATAGTTATTTGTATCTCGTATCTCGCATTGTAGTGGACAGGATATTCGGTTAATTAATTGATGAATCGATAGGTTTTACAAATTAATAGATGGATAATATAAAACATGAACGATAATAAAAATGTAGGGGCTCGATTCATCGAGCCCGCAGTTAGTCTACCAAAGAGAAAAGGTATGAGGTTAAAAAGTTATGATTACAAATCAAATGGCTATTATTTTATTACTATTTGTACTTGCAAAGGAAAACCTTATGTTAAGAGATATAAAGAAATAATAGAGAAAATTTTATTATCTCTACCAGAATGATTTTCTGGTTTAAGAATTGATTGGTATATCCTTATGCCTGACCATCTTCATATGATTTTTGTATTTAACGAAACAAAAAAAGATCTATCGGAAATTGTAAGGACTTTTAAGGCTTTAGTTACCAGAAATACTAGAATGAAATTTTGGCAGAGAAATTATTATGAACATGTCATAAGAAATGAAGAGGCTCTATTAAAAATAAGGGAATATATTCAAAATAATCCTTTAGTAGAAAATATAAAATTTAAAGAGTTTTATAAAGACGGGTCGGATAAATCCGACCCCTACAGGAAATAAGAAAATTTGTCAAAGCCGTCTCTTGACGGAAAAGAAGGAATTTCAATGTCTTTATCGGGAATATTATCCCCATGGAATCAATCTAAAGAATTTGAAGAAATAATAAAAATAATAAAAGGAAAGTTGATTAACAAAATTTTACTTTCCGGCTTCAAGGATAGTGCCCGTTCTTTCTTTATCGCTGTCTTAGCCTCAAAAGAGGAAATAAAAAAATCTTACCTTATTATTACCGATTCTCAGGAAAATGCCTTAAAGATATACCAGGACTTAAGCACTTTTCTAAATAAACCTAAAAGTGAGGAAGAGAATATTTATCTTTTTCCTTCTTTTGATGTCCTCCCTTATGAAGACATCAGTTCTGATCCCCAGATAATCCAGCAAAGGATAAATATCCTGAAACATCTTTCTATGAGCAGCCAGGATAAAAAGAGGATTATTTTAATTGCTGATATTAAAGCCCTCCTGCCCAAATTAGCCTCTCCTCAAAAATTTAAAAAGACAAGTTGGAAATTAAAAGTAGGGAATGCCTTAAAAAAAGACGATTTTTTAAAAATATTATTAGACCAAAATTATCGGTCGGTAGAGATAGTCGAGGAAAAAGGTGAATTTAGTAGCCGGGGAGGGATTATCGATTTTTTCCCTGTAACCAGTGAAAGTCCTCTTCGATTAGAATTGTTCGGAGACCAGATAGAATCGATTAGATATTTTAATCTAAATACTCAAAGGTCGATACTTAAATTGACTGATTATACCCTTCTTCCTTCCCGGGAATTAATTGCTGATGGTTCATCTAATTATAATTACAGTACTATATTTGATTTTCTTCCCGAGGACCTGATAGTATTACAAAATGAACCAGAATTAATTAAAGAAAAAGCGGAAGAGTTTCAGGAAGAAATTGAAGGCATTTACCAAAAAATAGAGAAGGATAAAAGGGAATTAATCTTTTCACCCTCTTCTTATTTCATCACTAACTCTGAGATATGTGATAAACTAAAATCTAAAAAGATAATTAATTTCACTCATTTTACGGAGGAAAACAAAGAAGATATTTCCATTAATCAGGAAGAAAAAAAGGGGGATATTAGGGAGTTTATTTTAGAAGGACAGGAAATTAGTTTTTATTTTGGAAATTTAGATCTATTTGTTAAAGATTTAGAAAAGTGGCAGAAAGAGAAACAGCATATTATTATTCTGGTTAGAAATGAAGGCCGGGCTCGACGTTTAGCGGAGATATTAGAGGAAAGAGGAGTAGAAAGATTTACTATAGGAAGGATAGAAGAATATGCTCATTTAAAATCAACCATCTTCATTTCTTATGGTTACTTAAATTATGGATTCAGACTTCCTGATCTTAAAACAGTTTTTATAACCGACCAGGAAATATTTGGCAAGGAAAGGAATAAAAGATATAGATTAACCAGGCGTAAGAGCGAACCCTTTTCCACTTCGATGGATATATCTCCCGGAGATTACGTAGTACACATTGATCATGGCATAGGGATATATAGAGGGATTGTAAATTTAACTATTAAAGGAGTAAAACAGGATTATCTTTTAATCGAATACGCGCAAGGAGATAAACTGTATGTCCCGGTAGGCCAGTTTAATTTAGTTCATAAATATATAGGTATTAAAGATAAAACTCCCAAGATTTATCGTTTAGGAGGAGTTTCTTGGGGAAAGGCTAAAGGAAAAGCAAAAAGGTCAATTCAAAAATTAGCCCAGGAGCTTTATAATTTATATATTGCTCGCAAAGAAATCAGGGGTTTTGCTTTTTCTATAGATAATAACTGGCAGCAAGAGCTGGAGATGTCTTTTCCCTATGAAGAGACTTATGACCAATTGCAGGCTCTATCCGAGGTTAAAACTGATATGGAAGTCGTCAAACCTATGGAGAGATTAGTTTGCGGAGATGTAGGTTATGGTAAAACAGAGATAGCTATAAGGGCTGCCTTTAAGGCGGTATTAGACGGAAAGCAGGTGGCAATTTTGGCACCTACCACTATCCTGGTTCAACAACATTATGATAATTTTCGGGAAAGGATGAGTTCCTTCCCTATAAATATAGATATGCTCTCCCGTTTTAGAACCAAACAGGAACAGAAAAAAGTAATCCAAGGCCTGGAAGAAGGGAAGGTAGATATTATTATAGGAACCCACCGGTTAATTCAAAATGATATCCGATTTAAGGATTTAGGTTTGCTAATCGTTGATGAAGAGCAGCGTTTCGGAGTCCTTCATAAAGAAAGAATAAAAAAATTAAAAGAAAACATTGATTCTCTTACCTTAACTGCCACTCCTATCCCCCGTACCCTGCACATGTCACTTATCGGAGTTAGAGACTTAAGCGTAATAAACACTCCCCCAGAAGACCGATTTCCTATCGCTACTTATATCTGCAGAAGAGATGATAAAGTGATAACAGAGGCTATAAGAAGAGAATTAGACAGGGAGGGACAGATATTCTTTGTCCATAATCGAGTAAGGAGTATCCAGAAAATAGCACGGGATTTGAATCAGCTCTTTCCTCAGGCCAGAATCGGAATTGCTCATGGACAGATGGCAGAAGAGCAGTTAGAAGATATAATGATTGATTTTTTAGAAAAGAAATATGATATTTTAGTCTGTACTACCATCATAGAAATTGGTTTGGATATTCCTAATGTAAATACAATTATTATTGATGATGCTCATAAATTTGGCTTATCTCAGCTTTACCAACTAAGAGGGAGAGTGGGGAGGACTGACCGACGCGCCTATGCTTATTTTCTTTATCCTTCCTATCGCTCTATTTCTGGTACCGCAAAAAAAAGGTTACAGGCCATTAAGGAGTTCAGTGAATTAGGCTCCGGTTTTAAATTAGCCATGCGTGATCTGGAGATTCGAGGAGCAGGCAATCTACTGGGCAAAGAGCAGCACGGTTCTGTAAGCGATGTTGGATTCAATCTTTATTGCCGTTTATTAGAAGAAGCGGTTAGGGAATTGCGGGAAGAGAAAGAGGGAAAAGAAAAGGGGAAAGAGATTACTCCGGTTATCGATGTAAAGATAGATGCCTATATTCCCGGAGGATACATCCCCGATTTAAAACAGAGGGTCTTAATTTATAAGAAATTGGCTGAGATTAAAGATTTAGAAGATTTGGAGAGGGTAAAAGAAGAGTTGAGGGACAGGTATGGAATTTATCCCCAGGAGTTAAGGAATTTATTAGAGATAATATATTTGAAGATATTTTTAAGAAAGTTAGGCATTGGTTCTCTGGTGGTAAAGGAAAATAAGTTAATTCTTAGATATCTGCAAAATACTAAGATAAAAGCTAAATTAAGCAGACTGCCTTCTTTTTATCAGCAAAGATTAATAAAAGAAGAACATAGATTGTCCGGAATTTCTAAAATTGACCTTTCCCAAATTAAATCTGCAGAAATTTTGAAATTCTTGAAGGAATTTGTAATACACTTGGCGAAATAGAAAATAGCGTGTAGCGTATACATTTAGTTAGTTGGTTACCCGATTAGGGATTTAGTATTAAACTATTTAACTAATTAACCAAGTAACTATCTAACTAATTTATCTTGTATCTTGCAACTCGTAACTTGCACCTTATTACTCATTACTTATCACTTATTACTGTATTTTGACGCAATACTCGATACTCGATACGCGATACTATATCTTTGCCTGTATATTAATTTAGAAGATTCAAATTATATAATACTTATTCAGAATAAAAATAAAAGAGTAATAATATATGTTGAAAATCAATAGCCCGTATTTTAAAAAAGTTAGCTCTTCTGGAATGCTTCCGATATTTTATATACTTGTAATAGTGATAATTCTACTGTCTTTCTCGGTAACGGGAGAGGCATCTCCAAAATTCCTTATATTCCATTTGGATGCTGTCTCATCACAGAATTTCTTTCAATATATGGAAGATGGATATCTTCCAAACTTGAAAGCTGTTTTTGAGAACGGGCACATAATTCATTATGGTCTTAGCCTCTTTCCTGGAGGAACAGAAATGATTTATCCTCGTTTAAAAAAAGGGTTAGATAATTCCACTGGAGATTCGGTAGGGTGGGGTTATTATGACCGAGATAAAGAACGAGTTATACCGGGATATAAAACCTGGTTTTATTTGTTTTCTTATATACCTCGGCGAGCGAGAAACTGTTTTCTTTATGGAATACCCGGACTTGACCCTTTTATGTTTCTTCCTCTCCTTAATGTCCCTGAGCTTCTGGAAACATATGGGGTTGTAGAAATCATTTGGTTTGCCACTGATGCTCTGGGTCATATGCTGGGTCAGAGATTATACCTAGCCAGCATACGCAGGTTTGACCGTTATTTTGGTAATCTTGTGAAAAGATTGAACCTTAATGAAGTTAATCTAATTGTTTATTCCGACCACGGAATGTCTTTTGGTGATTTTGTTATTAGTCAAGGAAAAGAAATTAAGAGAATAGTAGGAAATAACCTCCAGGCATTTCTTCATCCTAATTTATATTTAAAGAATTCTGATACAAAAGATAAAGTAGCCAGGGATATTGTTCTTGGAAGTGAGATTGATTTTACTTTTTATATGGATGACCTCCATCGGATGATCGGCTATTTCGACCAAGGGAAGGTAATTTTTGAAGAAAAAGAAGGGAAGTTTCGGTATCTATTTGAAGGTGAGGATGCTTTTGGTTATTATATTTCTGGTTATAATGGAGAATGGTTGACTGCTTTAGATTGGCTGGCGCACACCAGGGAGAGCCGATTCCCAGCAGCTCTACCCAATCTATATAATCTCCTTTTAAATGAAAGGGCAGGAGATATAGTGATAGTCATAAATCCCCCCAAAATACCCTATACTTTAATGCACTATATGGCCAATCATGCCGGAGTTACTGATACCGATTTGATGATTCCTATTTTGCTTAAGGGGCCAGAGCTGGCACATCTTTACGATCGGGAAGAGATGTGGTTACATAACCTCTTTGCCAGTATACCTGAACTCAGTTTTGAAAATCTTGAGCCAGCAAGAGAGAAAAACTCTTTTAGCTTTTGGGGAGGTGACCTTGGAGAATATAATCTGGGTTTTGAGATATCTCTTTCTCCGGCTTATCGGTGGAATTTCGGTTTTCGCTATAATGACGATATCTATCGCAGCTGGGTTGAATATGACCTTTACAGTTCTTACGTAATCAGGTTGTGGACTGGGGCAGGGCTGCAATACCAGGAACAGGGTCTGGAGGCATTGGCTCAAGCTCGCTTACAAATAGACCTGGGGAAAATACAGCTTAATTATGGAGGACAATTTACTCAGGAGGGATGGGAAATAAACACTAAAGAACTTGTTTATCAAATCAACGACCGCCTGGCCTTGGAGTGGTTAATACCTAATGGATTTGGTATGAGTTTTAGCTGGTAGAAATTTTTAATATAAAAACTATACTAAGATATAAGCAAAAAAATAATACTTTATACGAAAAGGTTTTAAGTTTTTATTGTATATTAATAACTGATTGCCAAAAACTAATAGACAGGCGAGACGCCTGTCCTACTTTGGGCACGATATATCGCGTATCCACTCCTGAATTCTGATTTTCTTAACGCGATACGCGATACGAATTACTATTTACTAACGACTATTTTAGAACGGAGAAGAAGATGTACGAAAAAGAGAAAGTACTGTTTGCAGAAATGATGGTCATTATTGCTAAATTGAGGGGGCCGAAAGGTTGCCTTTGGGATAGGAAACAGACCTTAAAGACTTTAGCTCCTAATATCCTTGAAGAAGCTAAAGAGATTTCAGAGGCAGTTGAATCTAAAGATATGAACAATTTATGTGAAGAGTTAGGAGATTTGTTGATGGTTATACTTATGGAGATTGAAATTGCCCAAGAAAAAGGCTTATTTACTTATTCTGATGTACTGACCGGAGCAATAAAAAAGTTCGTCAGGAGGCACCCTCATGTCTTTGGTGATGTAAAGGTGAACACTCCTGAAGAAGCTTTAGCGGTCTGGAAGAAGATGAAAACGAAAGAAAAAGAAACAAATAATTAAAAATAATACAATTTAGAGCATTAATTAAATTTAACATGTACAGAATATATGATATAATAATTTAGCATTTAGTGAATAAGGAATAGTATTTAGTGGAGGAAATAGAAGACAGAAGCCAGAATCCAGTATTCAGAATTATTTTAAACTATGAAATTATATTATTTATTAAATTTTTCTGTATTCTTCTGGCTTTTGACTACTGACTCCTGAATTCTTAAATAATAATTATGGTTTTTCGCTTTTCTTTAAGCTTTTAATTTATTGATTTAGCCTATACGCTAAACGCTATACGCTAACCATATACTAACGAATGTAATTGGTAAATTGGCTAATTGGTAAATTGGAGAATTAACTTATGTATGAGAAAAAATCAAGAAAATCCTTTCCAAAAGTAATATTAGTTACTCTGATTCTCGTTGTTCTAATTACAGGAGGATATTTTGCGATTCGGAGTAACCAGGCTGAAAATGAGATAAAAAATATGATAATTTCTAAATTAGAGGAGAATTTAGAGAGAGGAATTTATATCGGAAAGGCTAAAAAAGATTCCATGGAATCCTTAACTTTATCTGATTTTAAAATATTTAAGGATAAATCATTAAAAGATGAGGATCTACTTTTTGAGGCTGAAAAAATAATTGTTAATTATAATTTCGATTTCTTCTCAGCTCTAAGAAACAAATTAGCCCTGAATATTGAGGAAATAACTTTAATAAAACCACAAATGACTTTAGTCAGGAATATCCAGGGGAACTTTGATTTTATGGAGAAATTTAATTTTGCAAGAAACAATTTCTTAACTTCTTTTTCGATTAAAAGAGTAAATATTAAAGATGGAATACTTTTTTATAAAGACTATTTAGTAACTAAAGAAGATGGACTTTTAACTGCAGTAAAATCATTAAATGGTTACCTTTATTTAGGGGGTTTACCTAAAGTAGAATTTGATTGTTCAGCCTTAAGAAAAGAAGATAACTCTCCTCTTGCTTTAGAAGGCTATTTTTTTATTAATAGTTTAGATTATTCTCTCGATTTTACTTTTAAAAATGCCGATATTACCCACTTTCAATATTATTTTGCGGAGACCAAACCCTTCAATTTAAAAAAGGGAATATTTGATTTAGATTTACACCTATCCAATGATTCAGATACCACTAAAGGAAAAACTATCTGGTATGGCCAGGCCTCTGCAAGAGATATTGATTTGTTTCCGGATTTTTTAAATGGTATAGAACTCAAACAAGCCGAGGGTTCAGCGACATTTGATTCTAAAGAAACCATAATAGAAAAGGTAACCGCACTTCATAAAAATTCCCCATTTACCCTGAAAGGTAATCTCACTTATATTGATGAGATTAATTACAAGATAAAGGTTAAATCAGATGATTTTGAATTAAGCGACCTGAAAGAGGGTCTAAAAGAATATATATCTCTGTCCCAAGAGTTTCAAGCTAAAGGCAAGTCTAATCTGTCATTTGAAGTAAGTGGTTCAGAGGAAAATTTTCAGGTGCAGGGTGAATTGTTAACCGAACAAGGAAAGATTCAGGGATATGATTTTTCCCATCTAAAGACAGAATTCAATTACGACCAGGATGGTTTTTATTTTCAGAATATTAAAGCAGAGGTTGGAGGAGGCGTTGTTGAGGGTACAGGCAAGATTACACTGAAAGACGAACTATCTGAATATGACATTCTATTTAACCTTACTCAATTTGACGTAGAAAGTGATTTTCTAAAATCCTTCCATTTGGATTATCTGAAAAAGGGGTTATTATCGGGAAAAGTTGAGATTGGAGGAATTATTGCCCAGGGGGAGAAAGTAAATCTTTCTGCTGAAGCAAAGGTTAAAAGTGAAGCAGGAATCCTTTCTCTAAAGGCAGAAGGTATAATTACTGAAAATAACTATCTGGATTTAAAAGTAAATACCACAGGAATTAATTTAGAAGAACTGGGAGAAATCTTAAATTATAAAGAGATTGAGGGGCAAGCCAGTTTTATTGGAATACTCACTGGCCTGCCTAATGATCCAAAGATTAAAGGCAAAATAGAAGTTAAAGAAGGACAGATATCTGAATTACCTTTTGATTATTTGGAAGGGAAAATAGATTACCAGAGCAATAAGTTAAAGTTGGAAGAGCTTGTTTTTAAAAATGAAGGTTTTGCCTTTAAAGGCAAGGGAAATGTTGATTTTTCTGAGGAAAAAGATATTGAAACGAGCTTTGTCTTAAAGATGGATCAAGCAGATATAAACTATCTGGCAAAACTTTTTAATTATGATTTTCCCCTATCTGGTTTGGCTCAAGGAGAAATTATCATTGAAGGCATTTGGCCTAAAATAACTGCACACGGTGATTTAGGGTTAAAAGATATTAATTTAGTTAGCCTTAAAGCAGAATCCGGGAATCTCATCTTTGTTTTAGAAGACAATAAGATAAGAATTGAAAGTATGGTTTTGAATTCTGGAAAATCTCAGCTCTATACCCAAGGTGAAATAAGTTTAGAAGAAGGATTACCCTTAGATCTGAGAGTCAATTTCTTAAATCAGGACATCTCAAGCTTATTATCTAATTTTATAAAATCAGATTTAATAGGTAACCTTAGAGGACAAGCTACAGGCTCTCTAGAGATAAAAGGTAATTATACTTCTCCTGATCTATATCTATCAGCCTTAATTGAAGATGCCCAATTAGAAAAGGTGACCTTAAATTCTATAGAAGTAAAATTAGATAAAATTGGTTCCATAATAAGGATTAACCAGTTAAAACTAAGTCAAAGAAAAGGGGAGCTTGTAGCCGGGGGATGGATTAATCTTGATGAGGATAATAAAAATTTAGATATTCACCTTTCAG
>Ga0307431_1002185_pt1 | contig 10333 bp, 9 predicted proteins | sample SalMarWE160170MG_FD_202155 | JGI IMG/M metagenome (GOLD analysis project Ga0307431, IMG submission 202155) | Salt marsh sediment microbial communities from the Plum Island Ecosystem LTER, Massachusetts, United States - WE1603-170 | ecosystem: Environmental > Aquatic > Marine > Intertidal zone >... | reverse complement strand
GTTGATGGACTGACAATTGAGGTTGGCGGCAAAGGAAAGTCCGGGAAGCAGGTGAAAAACCTGGAAAATTATATGATTGCAGCAGATAATATTGAAACAGGCACAGGAAACAAGGTGCCTGTCTGGCTGCTTGGATTCCTTTATTAAGGTCGAATGGTTTTATGCTTACCGGTAGAAAAGAGGTTTGAAGTATCTGACCAAAACTTTATCAGAGATATGTGAATAATTATTAAGCCGGATGAGTTTTATCCCTTTTAATTTCATAATTATTTCCATTTTAGGGTTTGATGTGAGGTGCTCCTGATCTTATAAGATAATTTCCTTTTAAAAATTAAAATAAGAATATTATAATATTTGTTATTTATTTCGTAGTTCTTTTAAAGTCAAAATATCATGTAGACATTAATAAATTGATGTATTAATGTTTGCCAGTAAAAATAATTGTATTTTTGAGATCAGAATGCGAGTAAGCATTAAAAAATAGATTTATTGATGTCTGAGATACTTTATCAGGTCAACCCTGACAGAAATGTTCCGTGGAATGATCTTCCCCCATTACCAATCAGAAAGGAACTCTATCAAATAATAGAAATACTTGAGAAGCTTGGAGATGCAAAAGCAGCATTGGCAAGACTTCAGGGTCGAAGTGTTGTGCTTCCGGATCAGGGGATGTTAATTAATACAATAAGCTTGCAGGAAGCTAAGATTTCAAGTGCAATTGAGAACATATTCACAACAGATGATGAGTTGTACAAGGCATTCAGTGACCAAAACAACGAGTCATCCGGAGCTTCAAAAGAGGTATTAAGATACCGGGAAGCGCTTTGGTCTGGTTATAACTATTTGCAAAACAAAGAAAGGTTTGATCAGGACTACTTTATTAAGGTATTCCGGGAAATAAAGCAGACTACAGATGGTATTCGTCCTGATTTTTTGATAACAACCATAAAGAAAGGTGGTAAGGGGCCTGATGCGGGCAAGGTTATCTATACTCCTCCAAGAGGTAAAGATATTATTCAGGATAAATTGGATAATCTTGTGTACTTTCTGAATGATGATATGCAGTTTAATATGGACCATTTGTTGAAAATGGCTATTGCTCATTTTCAGTTTGAAGCTATTCACCCATGTCGGGATGGAAACGGAAGAGTCGGGCGCATATTCAACATTCATTATCTGACTAACAAAGGACTTTTGGATGTTCCAATATTATTCCTTAGCCGGTACATTCTGGATAATAAGGATGATTATTACTCCGGATTAATGGGAGTTACTCAAAGAGGTAACTGGAAGAACTGGTTGTTATTTATGTTGAGAGTTGTTGAAAACACCTCAAACATAACCTATAACAAGATTAATGACATTGTTTCTGCGAAAGATTCAATCCTGGAATTCGTTAAGAAAAGCGAAAGGAAATTCAGAAATCCGGAAGGCCTGATGAAATTTCTTTTCACTCAGCCATTTACCAAAGTAAAACATTTAGTTGATGCAGGGATTTATGCGGAAAATACAGCCAGAGACTATCTGAACAGGTTGTGTGATATGCAGATTCTTGAAAAGAAAGAAATTGAAGGTCATCACTATTATCTTAATATCGAATTGTATCGGATACTTTCAGAATAGTAAACAACGAAAAAGCACTGCATCAGCTGCTTTAAGTACCAGCTAAACGGATTAGTATAATTTCCCACTCTTTTCGAAGCATTACTCTTTATACACATCTTTGTAGATTAGAGATTTATTAAAGTAAAAATGCTTGTTTAAACATAATATTCAGCTCCTTAAAAGCTCCAAAGATTAGAGTTTGTTCCACACCCAGTTCCACTGGGGGTTATTCATATTTGGCTCATTCAGAGCCAAATACTGTCAGATATCATCCAATTTTAGAGTCAAGAACTTACTCCTGACAAAACTTATTGAAAGAAATTTTGTAATGCTGAAACTTTGTAATGGGGAGCGAGGGCAAACCGGAAAAGGAGCGAACCTCATTCTGTTTGGTGGCGATTAAGGCCATGTGTAGCGGGCGTACAAACAGGATGAGGTTGTCTTTTCCGACCTCCTTTTCTTTGGTTTATTTCTTTTGGAGGAGCAAAAGAAATGAACAACCTTATTAAATAAAGTAGTGCATTTCTTGTTTATAGAGGGTAGTGCTTTACAATCAGAAAGCCCTGTCAGCCTCCTGATTTATTGCAGAAATATTATAAATGGCAGACATTAAGTCCCTCTCCCCTGGGAGAGGGATTTAGGGTGAGGTCGATGAGTGGAGGATTACTGCGTGATCCGTCTGGGTAGTGCTTTACAATCAGAAAGCCCTGTCAGCCTCCTGATTTATTGCAGAAATATTATAAATGGCAGGCATTAAGTCCCTCTCCCCTGGGAGAGGGATTTAGGGTGAGGTCGATAAGTGGAGGATTACTGCGTGATCCTCTTCAGTAGTGCTTAACAAGTCAAAAGCCCTTGTCACGCCTGCGGCGTGACTGAGGTATTTTTGCTTTTATCCTTCGCTCAGGCAAGCCTGGCTCAGGATAAAAACAAAAATCCCTCACCGCTTCGCGGCAAGGGCTTTTTCTTTGTAGCGGAGGGAGGATTCGAACCTCCGACCTTTGGGTTATGAGCCCAACGAGCTACCACTGCTCCACCCCGCAATGTGGGTGCAAAGGTAATACATATGCGGCAAATACCAAAGGAAATAAATTATTTTTTCAGGCTCAAAGTCGGAAGTCCCGATCCAGTACCAAGTTTGTTCTGAAATACTCCTGACTTCGGTCTTCTGACTTCGGTCTTATAAATATAATTTGTAAGTTTGCTGAAAAGTAAATAGCCATGCCAAGAGTATTTAAAGCTATAGAGATAGAGAAAGAAGAAAAGGAGGTAAAACGCGATTATCTCGACCGCCACATGCCTCACGTTATTTGTTCTGAAGAGGTTAAAAGAGGTGAAAAATTTAAAGTTAAGGTCAAAATTGGTCAGGATTATCCCCACCCCGATGACCATGACCACTTCATCAGCCTGATTCAATTATGGAACAGGGAAACACTTCTTGCTGAAGCCCGGTATACAGCCGGGGTTTATGGTAATCTGCCAACTCATTTCGAAATAGACTTCTACATTGTTGCGCCTGATGTTTCCATGAACCTGTCGGCAATGTCTGTTTGCACCAAACACGGCCTCTGGCAGAGTGAAGACAAACCGGTTAAAGTTATTTAACAGATTATACTTCTCTTTTTAATCCTCTATAAGGATTAGATGGTGCAGGATTATTATCTTTGCATGCAATTTATATGTTAGGATATGTCCAAGAATGATAAGAACAAACGTAACTGGCGTGATAAATACAGGTTTTCTGTTATCAACGACACTACCTTTGAAGAGGTCTGGAGAATCAGGCTCACCCAGTATAACGCTTTTCTCGTGATTACTTTTCTGGTCCTTTTCATTATAGGTGCTACAGCCTCACTTATTGCTTTTACTAACCTGAGAGAGTTCATTCCGGGTTACCCCGACGTGACAATGAGACGCAACATACTGATGAGTGCAATAAGACTCGATTCGCTTGACAGGGAACTTGCCCTCAGGGATAAATACTTTGATAACTTGAATGCAATAATTTCAGGGAACAAACCACCTGATCTGCTTTCAGAACCAGACGCAACAAGGAATTATGCGACTATCACATTCAGAAACTCACCTGAAGATTCTGCTCTGAGGGTACAGGTCGAAAGAGAAGAACGTTTCAATCTGACTCTGGGTACGATCTTGCCGGAATCTGTTACAAGCCTTACAGGTCTTCATTTCTTCCCTCCTGTTAAAGGTATTATATCGGGACGATATGATCTTCGTACCAAACATTTTGGCACTGATATTGTTACCAGTCCACGATCGCCGGTTGCAGCAGCTCTTGATGGAACAGTGATCTTTACAGGCTGGACGATGGAAACCGGCTTTGTTATTGAAATCCAGCATGTTAATAACATTGTAACGGTTTATAAACATAACGCTGCTCTCCTTAAAGAAACAGGTGATCTTGTACGTGCGGGCGAAGCTATATCAATAGTGGGCGATTCAGGTGAAATGTATACTTCCGGACCCCATTTGCATTTTGAGATCTGGTATAAGGGAAGTTCTCTTGATCCTGAAAAACATATTTTATTCTAATTCATTAAAAACCGGCATGCCAAAACGGATAGCATTATTGGGATCAACCGGGTCGATCGGAACCCAGGCACTTGATGTTATTTCCCGTTTCCCGGGCGAATTTGTGGTGGAGGCTCTCACAGCCGGTAATAATATTAAACTGCTTACACAGCAGGCATTAAAGTACCTGCCGGGCACGGTTGTAATCGGTAATAAGGCATATTATTCCGGGCTCAGGGAGAACCTGAGGCATACACGCATTAAAGTTTATGCAGGTGAGGATGCGATTGAAAAGATTTCTGCCGATTCAGACGTCGATCTTGTAATTGCTGCAATGGTTGGTTATGCAGGACTGAGACCAACAATTGCTGCTGTAAAAGCAGGTAAAAGGATTGCCCTGGCTAACAAGGAAACGATGGTTGTTGCAGGAGAAATTATATGTAAGCTGGCTAAACAATCAGGAAGTCGCATCATACCTGTCGATTCGGAACATTCAGCGATTTTTCAGTGTCTGATCGGCGAGGCAGATAATCCGGTCGAGAAGATTACCCTCACCGCCTCGGGCGGACCTTTCCTTGATTATACCCCCGAGATGCTTCAAAAAGTAAAACCATACGAAGCACTCAGGCATCCAAACTGGGATATGGGGAACAAAGTTTCAATCGATTCAGCCTCTCTGATGAACAAAGGACTGGAGGTTATTGAAGCCAAATGGCTGTTTAAGCTTGAACCGGAAAGAATAAAGGTAATTATTCACCCCCAGTCAGTAATTCATTCATTTGTCCATTTTGCTGACGGATCAGTTAAAGCCCAGCTCGGCATACCCGACATGAGAGTACCAATCCTCTATGCTCTGAGCTATCCCACCAGATTACAATCCGATCTGCCACGGCTGAACCTTATTGACCGGAATACTCTTACATTTGCTGACCCCGACCTCAGCAGATTCCGCAACCTGGCACTTGCATATAAGGCAGTTAAACAGGAAGGTAACATGCCCTGTATCCTGAATGCGGCTAACGAAATTGCTGTTAATGCTTTCCTTTCGGGTAAGATAGGTTTTATGCAAATGCCTGATGCTGTTGAATATACAATGGAGACCACAGAATATATCGCTTCGCCGGGACTGGGATTTCTCGAAACAACCAATACCAGTGCCAGGGAGATAGCTCTGGATTATATTAATAAACTTACTAAAAAGAATGACTATACTTATTAAGATATTGCAGTTTGTTTTAAGCCTGTCGATTCTTGTAATCATCCACGAATTCGGCCATTTCGTCCTGGCAAAATTATTTAAAACGAGAGTTGAAAAGTTTTATCTGTTCTTTGATCCCTGGTTCTCAATTTTCAAGTTCAAAAAAGGTGACACGGTATATGGACTTGGATGGCTTCCGTTAGGCGGTTATGTTAAGATAGCAGGAATGATTGACGAATCGCTCGACAGGGAACAGATGAAAAAGCCTCCTCAGACATGGGAATTCAGATCCAAACCTACGTGGCAGAGATTACTCATTATGACAGGAGGGGTGGCATTCAATCTTATCCTGGCATTACTGATCTACGTTTTTATTTTGTTCGCATGGGGTGAGACTTACCTTCCAACCTCAAATGTCAAATATGGTATTGTTACCGATTCGGTCGGATATGCAATAGGTCTCCGTAATGGTGATAAGATTCTTGCCATTGATAACCAGTATATTGAAAATTTTTATCATATTACTTCGGATATAGTTCTCAATAGCAGGAAAACCATACAGGTTGAACGTGATGGTAAGGTTATAAACATTGAAATTCCTATTGAATACGTTCAGCAGGTACTTAAAAACAGAGGTCAGATTGAGGCAAGAACACCATTCACTCCATTTATTATTTCAGCTTTTGGTAAAGAATCCCCTGCAAAAGCCGCCGGGGTTCTTGTCGATGATGAACTTATTGGTATCGACAGCATTAAGTTCAAATGGTATGATGAATTTCAGGGGTATCTTGCGGAAAGAAAAAGCCGGCCGGTAACTTTGAATATCCTGCGCAGTGGGGAAAATGTAAACCTTACAGTAACACCAACCTCCGCAGGAATGCTTGGAGTAGCCAGTTCCCGTTCACTTGACATGATCTTCGACCTGAAAACAATAAAATACGGATTCCTGCAGTCTATCCCTGCCGGTATCAGTAAAGGATTCAAAACCATAGGCGACTATCTCAAACAGTTTAAGCTGATCTTTTCAAAGCATACAAAAGCCTACGAATCACTTGGCGGTTTTATCACAATCGGCAGTATATTCCCGGGTGTCTGGGATTGGCAGGCATTCTGGAACCTGACGGCCTTCCTTTCGATAATACTTGCCGTAATGAACATACTTCCGATTCCGGCTCTCGACGGAGGCCATGTTATGTTTTTGTTATTTGAAGTAGTTACCGGCCGAAAACCAAGTGACAAGTTTCTTGAATATGCGCAAATTACGGGGATGCTGATACTGCTTTCACTTCTGATCTTCGCAAACGGTAATGATATCCTGAGACTGCTCAGGCGTTAGAATATATTTTGTCTGAATTTGCAAATGGATAAAGTATTTCTAATTTTGCGTAAAATCTATTATTAAAAGAGATGGGAAAGATTGGTTTAACTGAGATCATTCTGATCTTGCTGGCTCTGGTTCTTCTTTTCGGCGGCCGTAAAATTCCCGAGCTTATGAAGGGAATCGGACAGGGAATGAAAGAATTCAAGAAAGCCTCAAAGTTGAGTCCGGATGAAGAAGGCAAAGAGGCTGCCGGGAAAGAGACTATTTGATAAAAATATCATCCGGCATATGGAGACCTGCATTACTGTGCAGGTTTTTTTGTTTCCCCCCGGCCCCCTTGAAGGTATTAAAATGTTGAACAAATGGTTATTAGACCCCCTTCCGGGGGCAGTGGACATTTTCAGATCAACTCGTACTTCTGGTTTCTTTTTCCGGGAGTGAATCCGGCTTCTTTTATTATAGATTCCAGTTCACCTGAATTAAAGCGATTGGTTGCACCTGCCGCACTTACAACATTCTCTTCAATCATTACCGATCCCAGGTCATTAGCTCCTGCATACAGAGATAACATTGCAATATTTTTCCCGACAGTCAGAATTGAAGCCTGGATATTCCGGATATTCGTAAGCATGATCCTGCTTATGGCGATCAACCTGATATAATCCATCCCGTTGTAACTGCTCTTTACTCCGTAAGTGTCTGAAAGTATGGTCCCTTTATCCTGAAATGGCCATGGGATAAACGTAACAAAACCATAGTGATTTGCGGGTTTTTCGTTCTGAAGTTCTCTTAGCCGGATGAGATGTTCAATTCTTTCCTCTGTTGTTTCAATATGTCCGTACATCATTGTTGCAGATGTAGGCAGGTTGAGCCTGTGGGCTTCTCTCATCACACCAAGCCACTCCTCTGATGTTGCTTTGGCAGGGGAGACTATTTTTCTGACCCTGTCAGATAATATTTCAGCTCCGGCACCGGGTAAAGAATCAAGCCCTGCCTTTATCAGTTCCGAAAGCACCTCAGAATATGACAATCTCTCTTTTTTTGAAATGTAAACAACTTCCGCCGGTCCGAGTGCATGAAGCTTAAGAGCCGGATATAACTCCTTTAGTTTTCTGAACAGACCGGTGTAAAAACTGAGCCCAAGGTCCGGATTCATTCCTCCCTGCAATAAAAGCTGATTGCCCCCGAGAGAAAAGAGCTCATCAATTTTTGTGATGTAGTCATTAATTGATGTGATATATGCATCAGGTGATTCTTTTCTTCTGCAGAAATTACAAAAGATACATTGAGAGAAACAAATGTTGGTAATATTAACATTCCGGTCGATCATCCACCCGACAATATTACCCGGATTATGATGATGTCTCAGCTTATCTGCTACCAGCATAAGTTCTTCGACAGGAGCCTGCCTGTAGAGGGCAAAGCCTTCGTCAGCACTCAGGGAGACAAGATCCAGAGCCTTGTCATATAATTGTTTTAAGATCACAGTATTAAACAAATTATGATTACTCTTAGCTAAATTAAGAATGTTATTTGCACTGTATGAATCAGGCACTGCAAAGGTAATGCTTTGGGAACTAAAGATTCAATAATTTAATTAACTTTACATTTTCAAAAATCGAAGCTTTATTACATGAAATCTGCTGTATCAAAAATATCACAAATATCTCCCGATCAATCTGTTATAATTATTCTTGGAAGTGATTTTATTCCTGAAATTATCAGACTCAGTAAAACTGAAAAGGAGTATGCCCATAAACGACTTCTGGCAAAGGAAGATTATATCTATATTAATTCATATTATAAAGCCACTTATCTGGTCAGAATAAAAGAGGAAGATGATTCTTACAAAATCAGGGAAGAACTGCGCAGAACAGCCTATAAACTCAGGAAACTTATCAGGTCAAACAATCATTCCGAACTGGTAATCACTTCAGACCAGGCCTATAAAGGTGCTGTTGAAGATTTCACGGAGGGGCTGCTTTTAAGTTTTTATTCCTTTGACAAATACAAAACCAGGCAGGAAAAAGAGGAACAAAAGAACTTTCCTTCGAGGCTCCTGCTTCATGGAGACATCGATGATTCAGAGATTAAATGGCTTACTGATTTAAGTGATGCTGTCTACTTTGCACGGGACCTGATAAATGAGCCGGTTAACCACCTTAATGCTTCGGCTTTTGCCGAGGAAATCAGAAAGAGTGGATTAAATGCGGGCCTTCATGTTGAGATATTTAACAAAGGGAAGATAGAAGCCCTGAAAATGGGAGGTCTGCTGGCAGTTAACAGAGGAAGTGTAGATCCTCCGGCATTCTGTATTCTTGAATATAATCCAGAAAACCGCCTCAATAAGAAACCAATTGTTCTGGTCGGAAAGGGAGTAGTATATGACACCGGCGGACTGAACATCAAAACCGGTGATTATATGTCGGGGATGAAAGGTGATATGGCAGGTGCTGCCATAGTTGCAGGAGCTTTGTTTACTGTGGCGAAAACGGGTTTGCCTCTCCATGTTGTTGGATTGATCCCTGCTACGGACAACCGCCCCGGTGGGAATGCATATACACAGGGCGATATCATTACTATGCATAATAAGTTGACAGTTGAAGTTGGAAATACTGATGCAGAAGGAAGGCTTATCCTGGCCGATGCGATCAGTTATGCTTCAAGGTATTCTCCTGAGCTTATTATTGATATTGCAACTCTTACCGGGTCGGCTGCAATGACCTTTGGGAACCAGGCAATTGCTGTCATGGGAAATGCCGACAGGAAATATTTTACCCTGCTCGAAGAGTGCGGGAATGAAGTGTATGAAAGGACAGCCGAATTGCCTTTCTGGGAGGAGTATGGAGAGTTGATAAAATCTGATATTGCTGATCTTAAAAATGTGGGAGGAAAGGAAGCAGGGGCCATAACTGCCGGTAAATTCCTCGAGAGTTTTACTGATTTTCCTTTGATACATATGGATATTGCCGGAACAATTTCCCTGAAGAAAGATGATTTTTACAGGTTGAAGGACGGATCCGGATCAGGTTTAAGACTGCTTTCAACTTTTTTAAAGAAAGTTGCCGCAAATCATTTGGGAAAGAAATAAGTGTTTATGGAACGAAAAATAATAATTGCAGGTATCTCTCACGGAGATATTAATGGTATTGGATATGAGGTTATTATCAAGGCGCTCATGGACAGTATGATGAATGAGATATGTGTACCGGTGGTATACGGCTCCCCAAAAGTGGCAGCTTATCATAGGAAGGCTCTTAATATTAATAACTTCAGCTTTAATAATATACGAACACCGGAAGAAGCGAATCCTAAAAAGGCAAACATGATTAACTGCCTTGATGATAATGTAAGGGTAGAACTGGGCAAATCCACACCCCAGGGAGGAGAGGCAGCCCTTATTTCACTCGAAAGAGCTGTTGAGGACATCAAACACAACAGGATAGATGTTCTGATAACAGCACCTATTGATAAAAAGAATATACAATCGGAGAATTTTCATTTTAATGGTCATACTGAGTATCTTAAATCAAGGGCAGGTGTCGGGGATATTCTGATGTTTATGATCAGTGAAAATATTAGGATTGGCATTGCTACAAGTCATGTCCCTCTTAGCAAAGTTCCGGAGCTGATAACTGCGGAATTGCTTCTATCCAAAATGCACCTGATGAACCAGTCGC
>Ga0307431_1002184_pt1 | contig 10335 bp, 6 predicted proteins | sample SalMarWE160170MG_FD_202155 | JGI IMG/M metagenome (GOLD analysis project Ga0307431, IMG submission 202155) | Salt marsh sediment microbial communities from the Plum Island Ecosystem LTER, Massachusetts, United States - WE1603-170 | ecosystem: Environmental > Aquatic > Marine > Intertidal zone >... | reverse complement strand
TTTGAGGAGATTGCTGCGGATTATAACATGACCTACATCCAGTCCTTTATTAAGGCGTTAAGTTGGTTCTGGAAAAAGATCTACGAAGGGCTGGATATTAATATGGATGGACTTGCAGAAGTAAGGGAATCGGCTCGAAAGGGGACATTGATCTATGTTCCTTCCCATAAGAGTCACATCGATTACCTCATCTTCAACTATGTGCTTCTCGGCTACCATATGCACGTTCCCAGGATTGCTGCCGGAGCTAATCTGGCGTTTTGGCCTATGGGACATATATTCAGAAACTGCGGGGCCTTCTTCATCCGCCGTTCCTTCAAGGGAGAAAAGCTCTATCTCGATGTCTTCAACAGATACATCAAGGCCCTACTCGAGGAAGGACACCCTATTGAGTTCTTTATTGAGGGCGGCCGCAGCAGGAACGGAAAGGTAACCACCCCGAAGACAGGCTTCCTCTCCATCCTTCTTCATGCCTATCGTGGGGGATCTTGCGATGATCTGATATTTGTCCCTGTCTCCATAGTCTATGATAGGATCATGGAGGAAAAATCCTATCTGAGGGAGATAGAAGGTGCGCGCAAGGAGAAGGAAAGCTTCTGGCAGATCGTACGAGCCAGACGATTTCTGAAGAGAAGGTACGGCAAGATCTATCTTCGATTTGCCCATCCCCTCTCATTAAAGGACTATTTGGCCCAAAAGGATCCATCAGTGAAAAACACCCACTCCAGCCTGGCTCTTCATATCGTCAATTCGATAAATTCGGTCACCCCTGTAACGCCCCTTTCCCTGGTTGCCACTGCTATCCTGGCGAATCACCGCAGGGGATTCCATCTTCCTGAGCTTGCCGAAACAGTGGATATTCTCTTGAGATTCCTTACGACCTATGACGTGCCTCTAGCCGCTATCTTCGCCGATCAAGCTAATCTCGTAGATGAAACCCTCTCCATCTTGGTCGGCTTAAAGATAGTCGATTTTCTCGGGGATGAACAGGGGGAGGAGGAGATCTTTTACTATGTAGATGAAGACAAGAAAATAGAGCTCGAATATTACAAAAACAGCATCATCCATTTCTTCAATCCTCATTCCCTTGTAGCCATATCCCTGCTCACCGGCACAGAGGAAGTAAAGGGCGATGAACAAATAACCTCGGACTATGCCTTTTTGAAAAACCTCTTCAAAAATGAGTTTTTTTTTGATGAGAAGCAAGATCTCGACGAAAGCGTCAATACCGCTATCGAATATTTCTTGGAGTCAAGCTTCCTGACCAGACCTCACGAATCCGATGGCGGATACACGATTACCAAACTCGGTTTTGATAAGCTGCCCATCTGGGCTGCTCTTACAAAAACCTTTCTTGAGTCTTACTGGATTGCTGTGAAATCGATAAGCCAACAAAAAAATGCGATGATGAAAACCGAGGAAGATCTCTTGAAAAAGATGGATTACCTCGGAAAGCGGTTTCACAAACTGGGCCTTATCGATCATATCGGCGCCCTCTCACAGCTCAACTTCAGAAACGCCATGACCTTTATCAATCAAGAAATACGGGATGCTCAAAAAAGCAACGAAGAGGATGATCCAGTTCTCTTCGAGAGGCTTTCCCAGCTCGGCCAGAGGATATACGACCTGTCCCATTACGGGGCGTAAGAAAACGCTTTTTTTATGCTCTCGCCGTTTATACAAAGCAAGATCTTACCATTCGTGTCAAGTTTTACTCTTACTTGAATAGATCTTTCTGTTTCTCACCGCCCGCTTCGCTAGAGGTTCACCCTGTTAAATAAAGAGCTATGTTTAGGGGAATGTGAGCCCATTAAAACTAATGCTTAGAATACGTTCTGGGATATGTTTTATACAATATTTAACAGGGCAAGGAGATCGCTGAGGAATTAGTTTTTCCCTTTTCTGGTGAGGGGCCAAAAAAGGGAAATAGCTCACGCTTCGCGTAGGCTCTTTGGTCTAACATTGCCTTGCCTAAAGGGCATTTGTATTTTTCTTTGCCGGCGTCCCTGCCCCGTTAAATGCGGTAGCCTATTTCACTGGGGTCAGCGGCAAAGAAAAAATATGAATCATCTCTGCGCCCTTTGCGCCTTAGCGGTGAAATACATGCCCTCTATAGGTTTGAGGTGGAGCTTGGCTAGATATTCATAATCTTTGTGTTCGCAAAATACTCGAAGGTGTAATCGGTCATTTCCCCAACTCTTTTATCTGGAACAGGCATCAACCTCGCCGATAGCGGCTTATCCAGCTTATTGGAGAGCGATGCGATATCCAAGAGAAGCGCATACAGTCTCTCCTCGCTGACATCCCCCGGAAGCGGAATGGTATCCAATCCGGTCCCGCAAACCGATGAATAGAGCAATAAATCAGTGAGATTAAAGGCGCCGTCGATATTCCTCTTGGCCAGGCCATAGTCCTCGAGAACGGGCAGCATCAAACCGCAGTACCCGCACTTCCTGACCTCTAAGTCCCTGATGGTGTCAGTGATTATCTTTGCAATCGCCAGTGTCCCGGCATCCCCGAATCTGCCCAATCCCAGTTGCTCAAAGGCAAAGGCAAGGCTTTCATCCGGCTTCACAGAGGGTGCAATTGAAACATCTATTCCCTCGTAGAGCATTCCCTGCTTCTCGCCTATCCGGTTTGCTATCTCCTCGATCCTGGTAAATTCCTCCATAAGGATCTCCTTGAGAATTCGCCCGGCCTTTTCAATATCCCGCGCATGGGAAAACGCCTTGAACACCAGATCGCTGTTCTCTGTTCCGATCGCAAAGGACTCTGGCCCCCTGTGATAGGCCGCCGGGAAAAAGGCCCCTCCAGGCCCGCTGTTGAACAGCCCGGCAAACCTCAGATTGCTGAATCCGTCCGGGCTTATCGTCGATAATCCTTTGATAAGGGCTGCCGTCCGTCTGGCCGTTTCATAGTCTATTCTCCTGTCATCTGCTATGGTAACTGTACAGAAGAGCCTTGCAGTATTGCGTATTAAATCATTAATGAGGGGAATAAGCCTAGGGTTCTTGGTGGGTCCGACATTGTAATAGTCAATAGCGTATGTATCGGCGTAAGCTTCCAGCTCCTTCACCAAGGACACGATCTGCTCCTTGGAGGTATAGTATTCCTCCCAAGGTTGGGTCGCTATCCGCACCGTTTGCACCACGTAGCCCCTCTGCTCGAATTCCTTCTTTGCAGAGTTCGCAAAGCTTGCGATATGCCGAACCCTTTCTTCCTCAAGGGGGAGCTCAAGGTTAAAGCCTGCTGTGATGGTTCTAATATTCATGCTATTGTCTGGACATCTATACATAGGCCAAGTGCAATTATTGTCAAGCAAATCTTTCGGGACATCGTTCATTGCTTTCAATAAAAAACGCCCTTAAGGCAATGATCCAAATGGACAAATATGGATCTTGATTATTGTTAAAAAACCATGTAAAAAAAGGGCAGCCCAAGATCGATTGATGAGAGAAGGGGCTCATCATGGCCTAGACTTTAAGAAAACCCCGCCTTAAACCCATACAGGATAATCGATACACATGAAACTCACGCCGATCTTTGATCCCGAGAAAAAGGGGAGGGCCATGAAGGTCGCAGCGTTCATGTCAGGCTCAGGGACCAATGTTATCCGTTGTATCGAAAGGCAGCGGGAATTAGAAAAAGAGCCCGGGGGTTCCCCTTTTCGGGTGGTCTTTTTATTCAGCGACCGCTCCGACGGCACATGCAGTGGAGAACAGATTGCCCGAGATGCGGGAATTCCTTACATCAGCTACGATATTCGGAGATTCCACGAACTCAAGGGGCTGAAGAGAACTACCTCGACCCCTGAGGGCATGGCTGCCAGGAAGGAATATGACGCCGCTGCCTCTCGCCTGGTGGATGCCTTTGACATAGACCTCATTGTGCTCGCTGGATACATGAGCTATCTTACGTTGAACAGGTGTATCAACGTACATCCAGCAGATCTCTCCATTCTCACCTCAGACGGAAAAAGGCGGTATGTCGGCGATCATGCCGCAGAAGACGCGATAGCAAGTGGGGAGACATCCTTGCGTTCATCGACTATCTGGACGGATGAGGGTGTAGATACCGGGCCTCTCCTTATGGTTTCCGATCCCCTACCCGTAGAATTGCCGTCACCGCTGTCCGATCTCTTGAAAGACAAACTTGCGTTTCGAAAGGTAGTCGAGGAACACCAGAAGCGGCTCAAGGAGATAGGCGATTGGAACATCCTCCCCCTGACCATAGAGATGATTGCCAGGGGGAGATTCTCACTTGACAAACAAGGGAATGTATATGTAGATGGACAACCATTCCCGCAAGGCTATCGATCAAGGCAGCAGTAAACGGAAAAAGCCCGAAGCTGGGTACTCGATGCCTCACAATGCACATGAGATTGCGCTAAGCGTCTCTCATCTCTCCCTTTCCTTCGGTGGATTGCAGGCTCTGAACCGCATAGATCTCGATATAGGGGAAATACTTGCCGTTATCGGCCCCAATGGTGCTGAAAAGACCTGTCTTCTCAACTGCATCAACGGCTTCTATCATCCCTATGAAGGCTCCGTGTTTTACCGCGAGAAAGATCTCACTGCCCTTAAGCCGCATAAAATCGCCACCCTGCGTATTGCCAGGACATTCCAAAACATCGAACTCTACCTCGGGCTGAGCCGGCTCGGAAACAGAAAGAGCTACAAGGAGGTAAAGCACTACAAGAGAAGAAAGAGGTGGCTCTCGTAACTGCCTCGCTCATACGCCATGCATGACGTTTTGGATACACAAGAGCATCACGCCTATAGAAAGTCATTTAAGGCCTTCCTCTCCCGGGAGATACTCCCTTTTTACGATCAGTGGGAAAAAGAGGGAATTGTTCCGAGAAGCGCATGGAAGCACATGGGAGGGCAGGGATACCTCTGCCCCTGGGTTGAAAAGCGGTACGGGGGCGCAGGGCTTGGTCTGGAGTATTCCTTTATCATCACAGAGGAGATGGCCTATGCCGGGGTCCACGGCCTTATGGCCGGACTTCACAGCGACATAGTGGCCCCTTACATACACGCTTTCGGAACCGATGTGCAGAAGGCACGGTGGCTCCCCGGGTGCGTGTCCGGGGATAGCATCCTTGCCGTTGCAATGACCGAGCCGGATGCGGGCTCCGATCTCTCATCCATCAGGACAACTGCCGTGAGGCAGGCAGATACCTATATCATCAACGGTGAAAAGATTTACATCTCAAACGCCATGCTCGCCGACCTGGTCGTGGTTGCCTGCAAGACACAACAGGGATCCGGTTCCCCCCATAAGGATATAAGCCTCATATGCGTGGAAGAGGGCTCACCTGGATTCTCAAGGGGGAGAAACCTTGAAAAAACCGGCTGGCATAGCCAGGATACCGGCGAACTCATATTCAGAGACTGTAAGGTCCCGGCAGCCAACCTTTTGGGAGAAGAAGGAAAAGGCTTTTACTACATGATGGAGAAACTCCAGCAGGAAAGGCTGGTAAGCGCCATCATGTCCCAGGCATCAGCCGAGGCCGTCCTCAAGATGACCCTTGAGTTTCTGTCGCAACAAAAGGGTTTCCGCAAAGCACGGAATGAACACTCAATGAGCCAGACTACGATCGTCGAGATGGCAACCGACGTGGAGATCGGCCGCACCTTTCTGAACAGCCTCATCAGGGATCACCTGGGCGGCGGGGAGGTGATCAAAAAGGTGTCCATGGCCAAATGGTGGACAGCGGAGATGGCCAACAGGGTGGCCTCCCTCTGTCTGGACCTCTACCGTGATTATGGCTATCTCGAGGACTACAAGATCGGGAGATTCTTCAGGGATGTCAGGGCCCATCCCATCTATGCGGGAACAAATGAGATCATGAAGAGGATCATTGCAAAGGTACTGGGGATTTGATGGACTTTCAGCTCACCGGCGAGCAAAGGGATATCCAAACCGCAGCCAGGGAATTCGCCCTGGGCGAGTTCGACCCGGATATGGCGATGGAGTATGACGCAAAGCAGGAGTTTCCTGTGAGCATCTGGAAAAAGGCCTGCGAACTCGGATTCCTCGGCGCCCGATTTCCCGAAGAAACAGGAGGGCAAGGATGTGGACTGCTGGATCACTCACTGATCATCGAGTCCTTCTGCAGGCAGGACTCGGGTATGGGCACGGCCTTGGCCCTGGCTGGCTTCGGATCTGAAATGATCCTGAGGCACGGCAGGGAGGATCAAAAGGCCGTGATCCTGCCTCTGGTCGCACGGGGTCAGGGAATCGTCACCGCCGCGGTCCTAGAGGAAGCCCCCGTTTTCTCATCGATCGAAACAGCGGCACGGGCAACCGACCATGGATACGTGATCAATGGAGCAAAGAGCTTCGTTACCCTTGGAGCTATGGCCAGCTACATGATCGTGGCATGCCGGAGCGGCCCTGATGCCCCTCATGCACAGTCGAATTTTCTGCTCGATGCTTCCTTAGGGGGCATCTCGATCTCGGGTATGGGGGATAAGGTAGGTATGAGAATGATCCCGGTGGACCGTATAACCTTTGCCGATGTGATGGTTCCGGAGGACAGCATTGTGGGCCGGAACCAAGGCGGGGACGAGCAGCTGCGGGAGTTTCTCACCGAGGTAAGGATTGAAACCGCTGCCATGGGCATGGGGATTGCCCAAGGCGCATGGGATAGGGCCGCGGCATATAGCAAGAAGCGAGTGCAGTTCGGCAAGGCAATCGTGAATTTCGGCGCCATACGAAACAAACTCGCGGATACCTATCTGGACATCCAGACGGCACGGCTCATCACCTATAAGGCTGCATGGTCATTCGACAGGGGCAGGCCTGACGCCCGGGAAACCCTTATGGCCAGGATGGCCGCAACAAGGGCAGCGTACCGGGCTGCCTATGAAGCCGTTCAGGTATTCGGAGGATATGGGTATATGACGGAAGCCCATATAGAGCGCTTTTACAGGGATGCAAAGGCCCTCGAGCTGCTGCTAGAGCAAGCCCCTATTCAGAGGGCCTTGCTCGCGGATCAGCTGTTGGGAGAGGCGCAGTGAAAAACCCACATATGGAGGACGCAGCCTTGTTTGGAATCCCTGGAAGGAAGGCCTATGTCATCGGACCAGGGGATTGTTGGAGTAATGGAGTACTGGAGTGTTGGAGTAATGATGTAAAGCCGAAAAGGGGTTTTGAAAGCCGGGAAAAAGACGCACCAACAACATCCCCTTGGACCTATTTACGGCGGTGCCCTATACCATGGTTTAATACTCCAGTCATCCAATACTCCCTGGCCCAGACCTATCGAAAGAGGCCGCTCTCGTAATGGTTGCTGCCATAGAATATAACCTGGGAAATTGTTTATTTGCAACAAGTCGCAGGGCGGGCCATCACTCCATGCAAAGCAAAGAGCCATGACAGGCAGAGCCATGGTCTCTGACCGCGCTGAGAGGAAGCGGCTTTCATAGACGAAAAATCAAAGGGAGATACAAACGTGGAGCAGATCAGATACAGGATTGAGCGCGACAAGAAGATCGCCATCTTTGAGATCGACACACCGGGGCCTGTCAATACCATAGGGGAGCGGCTCATCGCCGATCTGGGAAAGGCGACGGAGCAGGCCCGTGCAGACGGCGTCAGGGGCGTGATTCTGCGCTCTTTGAAGGACAAGAGCTTCCTGGACGGGGCAAACCTCATGGAGATCACAAAAAACCTTTCCGTTACTGGCCTCAAGCACCTCGTGCTCAAATTCCATGAGGCACTTGAGACACTCGCAAAGAGTCCTTTTCCGGTCGTTGCCCTGCTCTTCGATCAAACAGCCTTGGGAGGAGGGTTTGAGACTCTGCTGTGGGGCTGCGACCATATCTTCGCCACACCAGGATCCAAGATGGGGCTTCCTGAGGTCACCGTAGGGCTATTTCCAGCCGGAGGCGGCCCGGAAACCCTCAGGAGAATACTTGGACTCAAGGCTACCGTAGATATCGTCCTGGAGGGGAAGATATTGCCCGTTGATTTCTACAATCACTCCGGCATCGTCACCATAGCAGGTGCCGATGAGCTCCTTGCCGAGGCCAGGGAATGGATAGAGGCCCATCAAGATATCGTGAACAGGAACTACGATCCAAGATGGAACGATCCGGAGCCTTTGAGCAAAGAGGAGCAGGTGGAGCTCATGAAAAAGGCCCGGGCCCGCTATACCATATGCCCTCAAAAGCCATACCTCAAGGCCGCTATTGATGTCATCGAGGAAGGCATTGGCTTGCCCTTTGATGAAGCGGTCCAAAACGAGGCACGCCGCTTCGCCTCCCTGATCACAGGGCCTCATGTCAAAAACAAGATCGATCTGTTTTTCTCCATCACGAGCATCGGCCCCAACCTGGCCCGTATCGACCGTAAAAAGGCTGTCCCTGTCAAGGAAATAGCTGTCATCGGAGCCGGATTGATGGGGCAGGGAGTGGCTCAGGTGTGTGCCGATAACGGCATAGGGGTGCTGCTCATAGATCTCGACAAAGCGACCGCTCAGGCGGCTGTGGAGAAGATCGGAGCCGGGCTTGAGCAATTGGTGAGAAAGGGCCGCTGGCGGCAAGAGCGGAAAGAAAAGCTGTTGAGTCGCATCAGGATCACCGATGATTATGGTGAGCTCAGGGGCATCCCCCTGGTGATCGAGGCCGTATTCGAGGATCTAAGCCTGAAGCAAGAGATCCTCAAAAAGGCGCAGGAGGCCAATCCGGAAATCATTTTTGCCTCCAACACCTCAACCATACCGATGGAGGATGTCTCCGCAAGGTCAGAACGTCCGGAGCAGGTCGTGGGAATGCACTACTTCTCCCCGGTACCCCTGATGCCTCTCCTCGAGGTGGTTCAGGGGTCCAAGACCTCCGACTCGGCGCTGGTTACTGCGGTGAGCTCAGGCCGTCAGCAGGGAAAGACATGCATCGTCGTGGGCGATAGGCCCGGCTTTTATACGAGCAGAACCTTTGGTGTATTTGTGATGACCGGTTTTTATCTCATCGAAATGGGCCTTGATCCATGGGAGGTAGACCGCCTGGCCATAGAGACAGGCTTTCCTCAGGGGCCTCTTCATGTGTATGGAACCGCCGGCGGAAATGTGATATACCATGCCGGGCTCTTTATACAATCGAGGAGACCGGATATCTTCTCGGTGCCGAAGACCCTGATCAGGGTTTACGAGGCAGGCTACGTGGGGGCAGGGAAACCCTGCTTCTATCAGGATGGGCTCAAGCCCGATCCATCGGTGCTGGATTATATCGAACATGACTCATCCCTGCCGGCGCCCGGAAGGGAGGAGGCCAAGGAGATGCTCCTGCTCTCTATGGTGAACCAGGCATTTATGTGCCTCGAGGAGGGTGTCCTGAAGGATTACTACAGTATGGACATAGGAGCTATCCTGGGGATCGGATTTCCCGATTGCTGGCACGGCCCTGCCCGGTACGTGAGCCAGAATGGAGTGAGAGATACCCGCAAACGGGTAGGAGAACTCTACGATAGGTACGGCCTTCCATTCTTCAGGCCTGCAGACGAGTTTGAAACCTTGCTTGCCTGCGGCGTGGATAGAGGGCTTATTTGAGCACGTTATTAACGAGATCATGAATGTAGGAAGCAGGTTCACGAGGAGTGGTAACCTGGCTTTAAATGACCACCTTGCAAGGTATGGATTCCAGTTCTCGATCAAAAAAAGCTGAGGGGGCTTCAGCGTCTCATGTCTCACAACCACGATTTTAAACTCGCACGCGAGAGGATGGTAAAGAACCAATTAATTGCCCGCGGTATCAAGGATGAAAGGGTGCTCCAGGCCATGGGAAAGATCCCGAGGCATCTGTTCATTGAAGAGGCCCTTGCCGGGGAGGCATACAACGACCATCCGGTCCCCATCGGAGAGAAGCAAACCATATCACAGCCGTACATCGTAGCGCTCATGACGGAGGCCCTCGAGCTGAAAGGAACAGGGAATACCCTTGAGATAGGCACAGGTTCCGGATATCAGACAGCGATCTTGGCCGAATTGTCGAGCAGGGTGTATACGATAGAGAGGATCAAATCACTCCTGGTGCATGCCAGAAAGCTTTTAGCCCGGCTTGGATACGATAATATCCTATTCAAGGCCTTTGACGGCACCCTGGGCTGGAGTGAATACGCACCATTCGACGCGATTATGGTGACTGCCGGCTCCCCGCATATACCCCAACCACTCATCAATCAGCTCGCTGACAACGGGCGGATGATCATCCCCGTGGGTGACAAATACGCACAGGAACTGATAAAGGTTACCAAGAAGGGCGAAGACCTCAAGCAGGAGCATATGGGGGGATGTCGTTTTGTGAACCTTATCGGTGTCCACGGCTGGTCGGA
>Ga0307431_1002183_pt1 | contig 10336 bp, 12 predicted proteins | sample SalMarWE160170MG_FD_202155 | JGI IMG/M metagenome (GOLD analysis project Ga0307431, IMG submission 202155) | Salt marsh sediment microbial communities from the Plum Island Ecosystem LTER, Massachusetts, United States - WE1603-170 | ecosystem: Environmental > Aquatic > Marine > Intertidal zone >... | reverse complement strand
TTCCCGAATTGAGAGATTTTGGTAACTGGTGAAGATTCCCCGATATCCCAAAAGAAGTCGGGGTGAGAGGATTTGAACCTCCGACCACCTGAACCCCATTTACAAGTTAAGCATGCCGAAGGGTGCTGCCAGATACAAATGTATGCTGTTTTGTTGGGGTGGAAGACTCGCTTTATATCTGGGATGGCATCCAGTGATATGGCATGCCAGGCAATTTGTTAGCAAAATGTTAGCAAAGCACTGCAAGGTGTTATAACGGGAGAGGCTTAGGAGAAATGCACCATTTTGAACCACAATTGGCTATTAGTGGTTATTGGTGGTGTAACTGGACTCTAAGTGGACTGGTTTAGTGACCGCAGAAGTTCGTTTAGGGTGTTGTAATAATGTGCCTAGAAAAGCTGCTGGTTTATCCCTGCGTAGTGCCATTTGTCCCCGATTATATCTGATGCATCGTGACACCAGATTCCTGCCCTTTTGTCCTTTCTGGGCACATTGACATCCACCCCTCCCTTAGTCTCCAAGACATAGTATATGCTATTTGTGGTCTTAGCAATGAAATCTGGTCTGTAGTTCTTCAGGCCTCCCTTAAGCCTGGGCTCGTTTACTGTTTCAACTACCTAGAAGGGTAGATTTGGTCTTTCTATAGGTGTTTCCCCTTCCAAGTCAACTTTGTCATATTTGCCTGCCCATATAAGCTCGGTAAACCGCTTATCGTTTTTCACTCTTCCATCTCCTTAGAAGGTCCACGTCAGTTCAATAATAAGCACGCGATGGCAGTTGCCGAGATTCCTGGCGGGCAGCTAGCTCACGATTTGCGTCTTGAGCAGCAGCGGTAAAGCAGGTAACAGCAGTAGTTCCTGCACCTACTGCTACCAACAGAAGAGCTGCTTTCGCATCTCGCTTGTTGCTTTTAGCTGCCCCAAAACCACATCCAGCAGCCACAGCACTTGAAATTATTCCTACCAAAGTTCTAATGTCCACTTTTGATCAGCTCCTTTCCTGAGGGAGAAGCCTTGACTTCTAAAGTTTCTAGAGTGGCGGGCTCGAGCTCTCCAATCTGAACCGTCAATTTCTCTCCCACATACTTGTTAAGCGCTTCACGTGTAACGTCAGCGATCGATCGTTTTTCCTTGTATGCAATGTAACGTAACGCCTCGTGCTGTTCCCTATCAATGGATGCAAACAATACAACTCTACCGGCATTTTGTTTTCTCACTTTTCTCCTCCTTTCTTTTATTTAATCAAAACTCTCCTCTGAAGTCGACCTCTCCAGGAAGGCTTACTTACTTACTTACTTCCCCTCCAGGAAGCTCTCGTTCTGGGCTTTTTATAGGCATCACCTCCTTTACTCTCTGATTATGTTTACGATTTCCTTGCTTCGACGACGTATAATATCTCGACTCGTGGGATAAACTTGAGCATAATTGCCTCTTGAGAGAAGCGATTACATAAAATGTCTTGAGTATATTGCACCAGCCACTGCTTATCCTCCTGTGTATTAGGAAAATTATCAATCTCAAGCGTCATGACGTCATCTTCATAAATAACCCCTGACCGGCCCCAGAAACCTTTCTTAGGTTCCAGATCAAACATGCAGCCTCCTTCACCATACCGTTGCATCATCATTTGTGTAATTTCTTCACCAGTAACTTTGAATTTATTCCCTTCTACCTTCTTGCGTTGCCCACGTTCATCTGGATTGTAATACTTAGGAAGAAGGACGATAGCGGTTATTCTTTCTCCCCTTTGTTTATTCAAGTTCGGCCCGCTGTCTTATATCCATCTCCTTGGTCTATAGTATTATAGTATAATAGTATCATATGGATGTCAAGTGCCTTACAGTAAATTAAGGCTAAGAAAACGCATCTTGGCTATTTTGCTTCCTCAAGCAGCCACGCAGTAGATACTTTAAGAGCTTTAGCTAAAACGACTACCTCAAAATCGGAAACCGGGCGAATTCCTTGCTCAATCTTGGAGATGGTCGATTGATCAACTTTAAGGCCTAATACTTGTAACCTTGCCACCAAGTCTTTTTGGGTTATAGGTGGCTCTGCTTGCCTTCGTGCCTCTTGGACACGTTTCCCTACAATGTTTTTCTGCACATGGTGGATTGTAAAGAATATGCTTTGCTAGAATATTCCCATTGAGCATATTCGGTGCTAAAATAAGGATATTATGAAAACGCTTCGCTTTATATGCTTGGTTTGGGTTCTCGCCGTGATTTTCCTTTTGACGGGGTTCTCTGATGCTCAGCCGGCTGCCGAGCAAGATTCTGTTATTACTGCAACCAATGCTACTGCTGAGGAAGCTCCCCTTTCGAGCTCGGCCACGCTCACCATCACGATGCGAACTCCCCCGCTTCCAGATGACTAGGTAGGGGATATGCTGAGTTTGGGGATATCGTGTTGCACAATCGGCTAGATTGTGCAGTAGGTATGCACTTGGCACACTTTCAGTCTACTGTCGCGATGGTATATTCCATTCCCCGTCGCTTGCACCACATTTCAGCAGCTTTTCGCTTTCGCTTGACTTCGTCGGAATCTACTCTGCTAGGGTCCTTCACCTCAAGAATGCACTTGTGACCGTCAATATATTCCACAATGAAATCGGGAACATATCGGCGCATGTGTTTTTGGATATCGACCCATGGAATGGTAATTCCATGCCGTTTCATCCACTTGGCAACTGTAGGATCAGCATCCAGTTTTTCCATCATCCAGAATTCGAGTTTACTGTCATATTTCTCAAAATTATACGGGCTCTTTTTAGGGTCCCAGTTGATGTCGTGCTTACTTATTGCCATACTCTATCATCCCTCCCACAAGTCCCGGTACTGCAATGACCTTAGCCTTCACTTGATCTAGCATCTTCCAGGCATAGTCAAGGCCACGCCGGTTGGCCAGACCCAGGGAGGCACCACCCAGAAATTTCCCTCTGATATGCTGCATCAGCGCGCTATAGACATCACCGCGAAAACCCGCAGCATAACCGGCATTAACACACAGTTCCTCAGCAAGTTCTAGTACCCGATCCTTTATAGCTTCCCTCATCCTATCATCGGTAACTTCTACTGCAATGTCACCACTTTGGGGAAGGTCTGGAGCACTGTGAATTGTTTTCCATTTCATACCTGCTAGTTCCTCGGAGATAACCGATTTGATCTCAACACCGGTTATCTCAACTGTCTCGCCACTATACTCAAGGGATGCAAGGACTTCTTTCCAATTCTCAATGGGTTCGGCTACCTCAATCTCATCCACTTCAAACTCACCTTCATCGACAAGCCCCTCAATTTCTTTCGGAACGTCAATCACAAATTCTGGTCGTTCAATTTCCTGACGTGGTGGTCGTTCTGGTAAATCCTCAGCCTCGTCAAACATCTGCTCCGTAGTAACATTTGGACGGACCCTACAATTAAAAATATCCCATAACCAGTAGTGCTCCAACTTGGGGTGATCGACGACAGCACAAATCTGTGGTTCTTCAGGTGATACGCCCTTGGTACGGACTCGGCGTAGCCCACGACCAATAACCTGCTGGCCGTACACCCTACTGCTGAATTTGCGAAGGAGCAGGATAACACCTACCTCGGGAACGTCCCAGCCTTCCCGTAACATCAGCACGCTGACAACGGCCTTATACGGATCCTTCGTCTTTTGCTGACGCCCCAACTCACGTGCTTTCTTCCTATCATCCTCAGGACTGTCCTCCGTCACCAACAACGTCTTGACCTTGAATATCTTCAAAAGGGTATTGGCTGCTTTTTCCGCATCCTTCTTACATACAGCAACGACAAATAGGATAGGTTGATAACGTCCCTTAGCCCGCATCTCTTGTTCCTGGAGACGCTTTAGTGCGATAGCCATCTGCTGACGCATTGGCTTGTCATCGGTCACCCACTGGGTGGCGCTAAGCCCCTTGCGGTCGATCTCCTCCCAATCAATCTCCTCGACTCTCTTAGTGACTCCAGTCAGGGCATCGGTGTAGGTGAGTTCTACAGTTTTGATGTCAGGCTGATAAACTACTGGCGTCGCGATAAGCCCATCTGCCAAGGCATTATTCACGTCATATTCGTAGATCATATCGCTGTCAGGAGCCTTACCATCGGCTCGGTCGGGTGTAGCAGTAGTATCTATACGTAGTAATACCTTCTTTTCGATAAGCTGTAGCGTAGCTGTGTATTCTTCCGCTGGAGAATTGTGGGCCTCATCGTTGAACAGGACAAAGTCGGGACCGTTCATAAGTGCTGACAGATTACTCTTGCCTGCTATATTACTTTGGTAGAACTGATGGATATTGCCCAGGACCATGCTAGCGCCCAGGAAGCTCGCCCAGCCACTGCTTTTACCACCGCCAAGAGTAGTCAGATCAAAATCTTGAGGTCGAGCACTTGACCAAGCCGGCAATAGGTCACGATCCTTGAATACTTTTCCTTTCTCGAAGTCTTGTTCTAGTCGGTCCCGCACGATGAGATTGGGGCAAAGCATTAGAAATTTTTGCACCCCATGAGAAATACGTAGCCATGCTATAATGGCAGCGATATCCGCCGTTTTGCCACCACCGGTTACGATGTTGAGCAGCAGACCATGCTCTCCAATAGTCTTCTGGCCCAAGACCTCATAACAGTAAACAACTCGCAAGAAGGCTTCCCATTGATGGGGCCATAATGTGCCCTCTCGCGGTGCTTGGTCATTAGACAGGTCGCTGAGGAAATCAATATAACGATATGTGTCGGGAAAGTCGGTAGGATAGCCGTTTTGGCACCACGCCTTAAAATCATCTTCATATCTGGCAAATTCGTTGAACATTAGCTACTTAACCTCTACATAGCCTGTCCATAACCCCTCGCCCCCAACATCATCCTGTACCTTACAAGCAATATGGTGGCGTCCTGCCGCCGGGAAAGTATAATTAACCTGAAGGGCAGGTTCTTTACTAGCAGTGCGAATAAAAGAAAATCCTTGTGTGCTGGTAAATACATCCCGGTAATCAAAGTCCCACTGGACATTGATGGTTTTAGCGCCGGCATTGAGAACAATTGTCTCGCTTACATCAAAGCGATAGGTTAGTCCTCTCAGCCTCTTCCAGCCAACTTCAACCCTTGGTGGCAGAACGAATGTCAAAAAGGTGCTGTAGTCTGCCTTGTCAGTAGAGAGTGCGTGCACGTGCTCTCTGAACGATGGTGAGTCAATACGAACCATATCAAGGCGAATGAAGTTGAGATCAGTGGCTTCTTGCTCACGGAGTTGCTGTGCTGCCTGAACTGCGTCAGGGCGGAATGCCCAGGCGAGCATAGTGCCATCCCGGAGATTATCCTGCTGGTAGCGCACTGTCTTACGCACGGCGTTAGCAAAGTTTACTACATCCTGCGCGGAAACCTGTGATTTCTGTGAGGGCTCGCCGACCCATACTGGGATAGCACCTTTGTGTCCATGAATACCTGGCTCAGAGTTGTCAGGGACTGCCCCGTAGGCACGAAGAACGAATTGACGAAACTGGTCTGGCGGAGTCTCCGAAAGTCGCTTTGCCTCATAGATACCCCAGTGCTCCACAGTGAAATCAGGAACAGCAAATGACTTGCTGGCTTGCTCCAGAGTCATCTGCTCACATAGGGAAGCCACCCTATCCTCGGTAATGGCAACGGCTACTCGGGACTGGTCACAGGCGATCCAGCGACGCCCAAGTCTTTGAGCCACAGCAGGCGTTGTACCTCCACCACAGAAGAAGTCAGCGACCAGATTACCTTCCTGTGTGTAGGCTTCAATTACCCGCTGTATAAGCCGCTCAGGTTTTTGCGTGGGGTAACCAATGCGCTCTTTGGATGTAGCATTGATGACAGGGATTGTCCACACATCTGTGGCATATACTCCCTCCTTTAGGTATACCTTTGCGCGATACTGACTACCATTGGGAGCCCGGCGAGTCGTCATTCTATAAGGACCTCTTTCGTCCACGTATTTGTACCTTGTAGCCCGTTCTCTCAGTGACGCGGCTGAATATTCCACTAGGACTGGCTTGAAGTTGCTGTTCTCACTCCTGCCATATAGCAATAGGACATCGTGTTTGCGCTGGAAATGGCCGGTATGCTGAGTGGCTTTTGCACCGTAATCCCAGACAATCTCATTCTTAAACATGCGGTGCCCAAATAGCTTATCCATTTCGACCTTCACGTAGCTTGAAGCATGCCAGTCTAAGTGAATACAGATAGTCCCTGACTTCTCGAGAAGGCGCTTCATTTCATACAAGCGTGCATTTAGCCAGATAAGATATCCAGGTAGACCGCCTTCCCAGATGTCAACGAAGGAGCGTAGTTCATTTTGATCTCCGAAGAGCATATTGTATTGCTTACCTGAGAAGAAAGGAGGGTCTATGTAGATGAGGTCAATGCTTTGGGAAGGAAGCTGGCGCATTACATGAAGATTGTCGCCCCAGAAGAGCCGGTTAGGCTCTAGCTCGGGATGTCCAAAGCTAACACGCTCCACAACCTGAGTTGGCAGCATCATCTGAGGGAACCACTTGCGGAAACCGCGGCGGCCGTCCCAGCCCAATGGTTCCTTCTCCACAGGTATCGAGCCAAAGCGAACCGGGGCTCGCCAGAACTCTTCCTGTTCCGGAAGAGCTTCTTCTACTTCCTCTGTGCTGGGTAGGTCAGGTGGAGGGACAAACTCACCTTTTACTGGGCCTGCGGCATCGCGGAATTCACCCATCCTTGTACCAAACAACTCGTCGCCTAAGCCCTTCTGTTTTCCCTTCGCCATACCGTTCGGCATACCTCCACGATATCTTATCGGTCAGCGATATTATACATCCTACAAATTTGAATGAGAACAAAGAGGCCAACAATTTATCAAATTGTTCCACTTGGTCCTGCGTACATATTATGAGGATCGATAGTTTGTGATAAGATAGGGTAGCGCAGATATGCAGGCTGACCAAAACAAAGTTGAGGTTGTAGGGGACAACTATGCGCATCGCTAGCATTTCGCTCAAGAACTTCAGAGCCTTCCGGGATGAAACAACAATCAGGTTTAGTTCTTTTTCTACAATAGTCGGTCGCAATGATAGCGGCAAATCGAGCATTCTTCACGCACTGGATATATTTTTCAATCGCTCGCCTGATCTCGATGACTTTACCATCGGTATGCCTGAAGACGGGCAGATGGAGATTACTGTCAGGTTTTTGGATTTACCCGAAACTATCCAGATCGAGGCAGGAATCGACACTACCTTTGCTGAGGAGAATCTCATTGACGAGGCAGGTTGCCTAGCTGTAAAGAAAGTTTATAGGAAGTGGACCGGGAGCCGTGCCCCTAGACCCGAGGACCGGATCTTAGCAGTGGACTACGTGGGTAGTGATTTCCAGAATCTTTGCTCCAAGAATGAGCGTGACCTCAACAGATTAGGAGATACCTATGGGCTAAATTTCTCAAGGGCGGGAAGAGGTATCACCAATAAGAGCAAGCGACGAGATCTCAGAACAAAGGCGGCGGCGGATGGCGTAGCAATTCAACAGGTTGAGTGCATAGTCTCAGATGAGCTGTGGCGATGTTTGAACAGCTATCTACCCCCTTTCAGCTTGTTTGTAGCTGATTGGCGTCTTAGCGAGGAAGAAACTGGCTTTCAAAATGAGTTTAAGGGAATGATTGAAGACGTAACCCAAGGCAAGCCAGAGCGTGGGACTTTAGAAGAATTCATTGAACAACATATTGACCAAGAGGTTACGAAAATTCATGAATTCCTCCTTAAGCACACAGACGAGGTAAAGTCGCTTAAAGTTAAGCCACAATTCAAGTGGAGAGATCTTGTCTCTTTTCGTATAGAAGCAACTGACCGTGATGGAGTGCCAGTACTATTGAGAAAAAGAGGAGCGGGGTTACGCCGTCTACTGATGGTAGCCTATTTCCAGTATGTGGCTGCCAAATCTCAAGGAGGGTCGCAGCATGAAAACCAAGTTTTCGGTATTGAAGAGCCAGAAACATACTTGCATCCTGGTGCGCAACGTGAATTATTAAGCTCGCTGAGGACCGTAGCAGCCTTAGATCAGGTTTTGATCACAACTCACTCTCCAGTCTTTGCTGGGGCTACTGAACAGGAAGCTTTGATTTGGACGAGAAAAGCACAAGGCGCGGTGACTAAACTACAGGGGCAGGATTTAGATCTAGAAGCTCTTGTTCTTGATTTGGGGGTTGAACCCAGCGATCAAATATATGGCTATCGAGCTTGCATTTTTGTCGAGGGGCACGGTGATGTGGATTTTCTTACCCACGTGGCATCCAAGCTCAAACAGAGCGGGCATCTAACGGAGACCTTTGCTGACAAACAAATAGGCTTGATTCCTGTCGGCGGTTGGGGTAATTTGAAGCTTTGGATTAACAGACGGGCTATGCGCTCTCTGAGTAAAAGATACGGCCTGTTTGCCGATAGCGATATACGAAGTGAGGGTGAGTGCCTGCCTCCTGAGAAGTCGAGATGCAGACAAGAGTGTGAAGCTGATAACGCAATTGTTCATTTCACCAGAAAGCGAGAAATTGAAAACTATCTGCACCCAGAGGCTGTCCTTCGGGCGACCCAAAAAACTGTGAACATAGATGATTTCTGCGACGTTAAGGAGCAAATCGGTGAGGATTGTTGGGGTTTAGTGCAGCATATGAGTTCTGACGAAATTCTCGAGTGTGACCAATGGACAGATGATGAAGGAAACGTGCACCATGAACTCTTGGAAACAATACAAGGTTTCTTGGAATTGCCTAGACTTGCAGAGAGCAACTGATTGCATATTCTTCTGGTAGAGCCAGCCCCCGAGACCTCATTTATCTCTTACTACAACCTCTTGCCTCCCCCATGGTTGCGATACTGGCCATGGTGACCGCTCCATCTGGCTACCGCTCGCTGTGCAGGATTGCCTCTCTAATTCTCATTAGTTTTGAGCTCCTTTCTGTAGCACCTCTTTGGTCCACCCTGGTTTACGGATGGAGTTGGGAGCTCCGCAATGCGGGCATCGACCTTCCCACCACATTCCGTCTATACCGGTTACCCGGGTAAAGATTACCTGGACAAAATCGTGACACTTATGGCATCTGATCACCGCGACTCCTAGCATCGTTTCTCCTCCTCGCGGAGCTTCCCCCATCCCTGGCCAGGGGTTCGAATCCTCACCCAGCAATCGCCTATCATCCATCCTGCCTTCTGGCAAGCCTCCTGGGCTGAGCCGGCCTCCCCCTCCCACCACTCCTTTGTGATCCTGTTCATTATCCGGTATCGGTTCATGCTTCCTCCTCCGGGAAGGGGCTCAACGCCCCCTCCCGTTCTTGTTATCCCAGTGCCAGCTCTGGCATTGCTGGCATTTCCAGGCCTGGCGTGGTTTCCCGGTCTTCTTATCGATGAAGTTTATGAGCTCCATAAACTCATCAGTGCCACAGGTATCGCAGACCGGGACTTCGCCTGTTTCGAGCTCCTCTTCTGGCTCTGCCTTCGGCTTGGGCTTTCCGCTGCGCCTGTCAATGTTCTCCTGGTTCATCGCCTCTCGCCTGGCTGGGTTCTGCCACTCGGGCTGAAACTGGCTGCAGATGGTGCCGATATCGGTGAAGATCTCGTTCAAGGTATCAGAGAGAATGTTGATTCTTGCCTCTCGACCTTCGAGGGTGAGCTTGATCTCTGCGTGATATTTGCTTTTGTCTCCGTTCATCTATTTCCCTCCTTGTAAGCTTGCTGACGGTGTGTATTTCCTGGATATGAGGACTCCAGGAATATCGGTGACACCTGATTTCACCCTGGCTCGAATCTTGGGCATCGATGGCTCGCACAGGTTACGAGGTACCAGGTTAGAGTCAACGATCTGGATATCGTAGTCCTCCCGGTATGTCACCCGCCCCAGGTGGGTTCGTGATGTCTTAGGTAACTCCGGAGCAACTGGCTTGGCCAACGGCTGTATGAGTTCGCCGTTCTCCCTGGCCGCCTTGATGCGTGACGCTTCCTGGGCAAGTGCTGCCAACCTGGCCGCCTCTGCGGCTGCTACCTTGTCAGCGTGGTAGTGGTGAAGTGCCGTATTGAGGCAGTTGATGCCGTTGCTGAGTTTGTCGACGTAGGGTTTGAAGAGCTCAATGATCCTCTTCTTGGACTCATCGAGGGGGCGGGTGAGCTCCTTCCGTGCCTCCTCTGCCTGTCTAAGAGCGAACCTGGCAGAAATTAGAAGGTCCTCCGCCTGTTTCTGTTCCTGATCGTTGGTGACCTGGGGATCATCAAGCCACCTCAAGAGGATCTCTTGCTGCGTTTCCAGTTCTTCGACCGCGGTTTGTGGATTGTAATTCTCTGCTGTGTCAATCATTTGTTAACCTCC
>Ga0307431_1002180_pt1 | contig 10342 bp, 9 predicted proteins | sample SalMarWE160170MG_FD_202155 | JGI IMG/M metagenome (GOLD analysis project Ga0307431, IMG submission 202155) | Salt marsh sediment microbial communities from the Plum Island Ecosystem LTER, Massachusetts, United States - WE1603-170 | ecosystem: Environmental > Aquatic > Marine > Intertidal zone >... | reverse complement strand
AACTTCCGGATAAAACCAATTCGGAGGAATATGGAGTTTAAACGAATTATATATGGGGTCTGCTAATGGCATATTTATGGTATAGGATTAGCACTTAATACAGTTATGGTATCGGTACTATCTTTAGCACTCAAATGACCAGTAACTGAATCTATAAAAATAGCATATTTCCCTGCCACTGGAGGGTCAACATTTGCTGGGTCTCTTTTTTCAAGTATAATCATGATGTGTATTATTATGTTTACAGAAGTGGTAATTTTTTAGAAATTTTCATTGTTTTATTCTCGGAAGCATCTGAAACTTGTTTAATAACGAAGTCTATTTCATTTTCTGATGCATGTTTTTTACCAGCATTTGAATCACTTGAGCTACCGGATTTAAAGTATTTCAATGCTTGTAATATAATCCTTTTCATGTTTGAATCAAGATTAAGAGCCTCTTTAACTGATTCTTCTGGAGCTTCTTTTGGGCTACCACCTATCCAAATAAATTTATAAGAATTCTCACCATCAGAAACAGTGATGCTTTCACCATCTTGGAAATCAACTTTTTCACCATCAACTTCTTTTTGAGCAGGAATAAGTGCTATAGCTTGTTCCTTGGATGATATTTCACCTTTACCAGCAGAAATTGAATATGATTCACTAACAATCCCGGTCAAGGTAATATAAACACCATTGAGTTCGTGTTCTATATTGTTTGCAGTCAAATCCCTACTTATATCTGCAGCTATTTCTTTGCTTATTGCCTCAAGCTGATTACCATCAACCTTGAAATCAAATTCATTAGGGTCATCCCAATCAGATTGGAAATTTAGCATATTGATGGTATTCAAAACATCTTTGTTGATCGTTTTGGCCTCGCTGATGTCAAGCAATTCTTTCAAGCGACTTTCAATATCTTCCATGTTATCTTCCCAATTGTTTTCATATTCCATGGCCAGAGAACTCAAATCAGACCCATATTCATCAATATATTTTAACAAGTTATTGTCGGATTCTTTATAATTGAATATATAATATGCTATTAGATCAGAAGCATTCGGAAATTTTTTGCTGAATTTATCATATACATCGGAAGCATCTTCATCCATATTAATTTTAGACCTACCTTCCAATACTTCATGAATTTTCATGTTATGATACACTTCCAGATATTTTTCCAGATACTTAGTGGCAGATACCAATTCATCAAGTTCCTTTTCCTTGTTACCAACCTGAGCATCATACTGCTTGTCTGACATTTTGTTCATCATTTTGAGTATTTCATCCTTTGTAAGTTTACTCAAAACATCATCGCTTGGAATCAAATAACCAGTAGCATCACCAACAAGACAATCCTCTTTATTTACAGAATCAAGTGATTCATTTAATTCTTCCAGCGTTTGTAATTTTTTCATAATAAATTATTTTTGAATGTCTTTGTGCCTTTCTTTTATATATTCCTTGATTTCTTTCACTCCAGTTTTCTTTATCTTAACCAATCTATCGGGTTGTCCAATTCTATATTGATCATCCAAATTTTTCTTGTACATATAATATATAGCCCTAATATTCATTTTTTGGATGAACTTAGAAGGGAACGTGCAAGGTCTCCACCAATCTTCATATGTTATTATTCTTGGTTTATTGCGTATATGATCATTCCTATAAGACCTTATGGCAAATTCAAATCCGGAATTGTGTAATATTCTTTTAGCAACATCATAAGTTAATGGTAATTGTTTTAGATTCCAATTATTCTCAGATATCCTTACCATATTGGGTTTAATGATCTGTGTTCTGAACAGTTTTACAATGGTGTCTAAAACAGCTATACGCACTTTAGGTGGTATATAACTTAGATTTATACCATATGGATTCATTCTTCCCTTCTTGGTCAATATATAACCCATGATGAGGTTTATTGGCATAAAATCGTAAAAATCAAGTTCTTTTTTGTATATGGGATCGTATGCGAATGTGTACATTTTTCCAATTTCCAATGGCAGAATTCTATTGTTTATTTCTTTTGGGTCTTCTATCCTTGTTATATAATTCTTCTCGAACCATTGTTGATTTCGATATGTCACAGTTGACATAGTAACTTCTGTGTTCTCTTCTTTTATCCTTTCAGAGGGAAGTATTAACATTTTTATTTTATTTATCATACAAAACTAATCTTAGTTTTTACAATTAATTTTCAATAAATAATATAAAGTTTAACTGATGGCTCAGAACAGAATTGCAAAGTATTTAACCGACACGTTAATAAATCTCAGAGACATCCCTCAGTATGTGAGATCAGTTAGTGAGATAGGTATAGACTTCTCAACAATAGCAGGAAAAAACAGAAAATTATTGGGTGTAGGCGAATCCGAACAGGATGAAATGTATAACATATTCATTCCAAAGGATATAGACTATGACAATATACCATATTTCAACAAGAAATATAAGGAAAAGGTAAAAGAATTAAAGAAATTATCTTCATATACTGAAATTGAGGATATTCTTGATAAGATTTGTGATGAAGCCATAGTATATGACAAATATGGGAAATTCTGTGAAATTGATGTTAGTAGTCTATCCATAAAAGAAGAAGTCAAAGAAGATATAAAAGACAATTTCAATAGGATTTATTCGTTACTTGGTTGGGGTGATGGAATATCTGCATGGGAAAAATTTAGGGAATGGTCAACAACGGGATATCTATCCTATGAGATCATATTTGAATATGAACAGAAGTCAGAGGTTGAAAAAAGAATAAAAGAACTGGAGAATAAAAACAAGGTTCTTAATGAACAATTGAAATTGGCTAACAGTAATTTCAGAAAAATTTATGAGGGTGTTGCAGAAAAAAATATAAATAAGAAAGAAAGAGCAGGCAAGAAATCCCACATAAAAAGACTTGAAAATAATATAGAACACATAGGAAACGAACGTATTAAAAAAGAAGGTATGATTGCCATCTATGAAGATATGTTCAAAGTTCCTGAAAATGGCAAACTTGGATTAAATAAGAAAGAAAATGGTGTTGAAGATGGTCAAATACCAATAAGAATAAAAGGATTCCAAGAGATTGAACCAGAAACTCTAATACCAATAAGAGTAAAAATAGACAATGATAAATTCATAACCATATGGAAACAGAAAAAAGAAAACAGCACAAGATATGTTTCCGATAATGCTATCATATTTGTAGCATACAATAAAGTTCCCGGTACTTCCCATCGTATTGCATATGTAGAGAGATTAATGAGAAATTTCTATTTAATGCGCAAGATGGAAGATAGTAGGGTTGCGTGGAATATAATGAATGCGCAATTTAGAATGAAAATGGTAATTCCGGTAGGGAATAAAACCACTGCAAAAGCCAAACAAGCCATCCAAGAAATAGCTAACAGACATAAAGAAGAACTTTATATAGATGAAGAAAGCGGAATAATCCGGGTGAATGGAGACCCTTATGTGAAATATGGTAAAAACATTGTTCTACCGAGGAGACAAGGCCAAGAACCACAAGTTGATAGCATAAGTTATCGTGGACCAGACCTACAAAAAATGGAATCTGTTGAATATTTCAGAAAGAATTTTTATTGGGATTCCAAATTGCCTAAGAGCAGAACGGATAGAGAACAAGGTGCAGGTAGATTCATAACTTATCAGGCAGATGGTATACCATACGATGAACATGTTTTCTATAAATACATCAACAGAGTAAGGAAAGAATATGAAAATATAATCAGGAAACCAGTAAAAATTCAGTCTATATTAGATCACCCGGAGCTTAAGATAGACCCAGAATTGGAAACTAAATTAGGTATATTATACGAATCCAACAATTTATTTGAGGATGCCAAAAAAACAGAGATTGAGGATAGCAAATTAAGAATAATAAGCCAACAAGAACGTTTAACAAGAATAGATGGTAGAACACCGCTTTATTCTAAAAAATTCCTCTATGTTGTAAAATATCGCCTGATGACAGAAGAGGAGTGGGATTTAAATGAACAATTAGTACAAGAAGAACAAGAAGTATTGGCTGCATCACAGGGTGATACTGGTGGGAGGAGTTTTAGGTAGATTTAGATAAATAAATAAAATTATCTAAAACGATTATTATGCCGAATACAGATCAAATAGCCAGTAGATTATTCAAAAAATCACTGAACGTAGGAGAAACTACAACCGCTAGGCAATTTTTCGAAGAACCGTTCGAGGCGAGAAAGGCTATAATGCCTTCTCAGATATGGAAGGAAGGAAATCAAATTCCGGCAACAGCACCAGTTTTAGGTGATGGTGATATATCTGGCGTAGTCCAAAGAATTATAGATTTGTCATTAACGGCAGTTCCCGGTACTACAAATGCTTTTCAAAGCCCCACACTCATAGATTCAATACCATTCAATTTCGGTGATGGTACATACAACTATGTAATAAAAGATAATCTTGATAACCCGATACAATTTGGTCAGGGTGATTGGGTTGTTGATAATGATGGTGGAATATTGACATTTTACGGTGGTGTTCCATCTAATATGCCACCCAAGATTAGTTTCTATAAATATGTTGGTGATAAAGGCATAGGTGAAGATGATTATGTTCCAGAAGCCACTACAATATATTACAATACTGGAGCAGCAGCAAGTGGAAATGGAAGTCTGTTAAAACCATTCAATAATTGGCCTGATGTTAAAGCCGATATTGAGGTCAAAGCTGGAGCTAATCCCGGAGAAGTAATAAAAGTAATAGTAACAACAAGTCCAGCAAGTGTTGTTTTGGATTTATCTGGTTTGTCAATAGCCGAAAGAGTTATGGTAGCTGGTAGAGGAATGAATGCTACCAAATTCAGTGGTCTTAATGTTACAAACAGTGATTCATTAAGACATTTATCATTGGTTGATATGACCATAATAGGCTCATCATCATTAATAGCAGATGCCACAGGAGCAGTATTTGGTTCTGAATTCTTTAATTTCTTTAATTGTAAATTTGAATCAGATGTTATAATAACTGGTGTTGGTTATGGGTTCATGGATAACTGTGATATGAATGGTAACGACATAGTTATTACCAACACTGCATTGTGGAATATGAACAATGTCTGGTCATCAGGTGCATCGGCTGGATACATAGATGTCGATAGAGTATCAGCATCACCAGAATCAACATTAATAGATGCAGGATTTGGATGTCATGCTATCATTAGCAACAGTAACATAAATTCAAATATCAGACCATTTGCTACAGATAATATAGCTACTGTAGATATAATAGCCAGTAAAATAGGTGCTACTGGTGCTTCCTTTACTAATTATTCAAATGCAAGTGTTAGATCATATGCTTCTACATTCTTACCAAATTGTAATTTGACAGATGGTACTTTTGAAGTATACAACAGTACAGTTCTTGGAACTATATCAAGCGGTTCTGTTGTGGTTATGACACCAGCATCACAATTCCAAAATGATTCATCTGTTACTGGCACAACAATTGCAGATGCATTAGATTATTTGTTATCTCAATCATCTGCATCAACTTCTTGGGTGGAAACAAATACAGCTTTAAGAGCATTGTCAGTTTATGTTGATGGTGGTGATATTATAGTTTTCAATAGTGATGCTGCAACAATTCCTTCAAAAGGATATAAATTCGATGCTGCCGATACAAACGCTGATGATGGTGATGAATATATCATACCTGATAATATAACACGACCAGACCCCGGTTCATGGGTTAAGAAATTCACAATATTTGAAAAATTAGACCAAATAGTATTAGGTGAACCACCTGCTGGTAAAAATTGGAGTGATGGTGCGATAGCATTTACACCAGCAACATTGGGAAATGAGGCCATTTATGAATTAAACGTTTTATTGGCCAAATTATCACCAGCAATACCAGACGATATCACATTATCAAGCCCAATACCTCCTGCTGGAGCATATCTGGCTAATGTATCTGGTGGTGGTGCAACTGTTACTTGCTCAGATGATACTCAGTTGTCTGTAACATTTGAGGCATTTTACGACCCAAGAACAGGAACTTTGGCTGCCCATATAGACACAGTAAGCGAAGGATTTATTGTACTGACCGCTGGTGATGATACCGGAGGCAATGGTGCATTGGCCATAGTAAGCAATCCAGATGCTTATGAAGGAGAAAGCGGTAAAGAAGGATTTTATGAAGTTATTAACGCATCCATAACACCAGCAGCCCCATTATCGGTAGCCTCACATACTTATGTGCTTGATCTCGATACAGCACAATCAATATCATATACATTTGAGGTTGACGACCCAATAGCAGCCACAATCAACAACATAAGCATAAATACTGGTGGATTAACAACACAGTATGTTTCTGGAGTTCCATCGGTTGTTGGTGCTGAAAGCCTATTGGTTACATTCAGACTTAACGATGCTATCAGAACACATTACAATCCAACAAGATTGGCTGCTATCAATGCAGTTGGTATTGTAAATGCCGATTATTCACCAGCCGTATTAGGAGGCGAACCATATAGCGTGGGATTGAATCCAATATTTACTGATGTAGCGGTTACACTTGATACTGCTTATTCAGAAGACATATACTTAGCCATTATTGGTTATAATTCCAAAGATGATGCTGGTGCAACAGCTAATTTTAGCACAAATATAAGAATAGATATGATATCAAACGAATCTGCAAGGGTTGTTTCCGGCTCTGGTCAATATCCTGCTGCTGGTTATGGTGGAGTATTTGATTCCACACAATCCCTCAAAACTGTTTACACAGAAGAATTACAGATGTTAAATGGTAAATATCAGATACCAACTGGTAATTACCTAGGTAATCAACCAACATCTGGAGAAGATTATTCATCTGGAATGGGTGCAGCAGTGAGATGGGTAACTTTCCAACCAAATGTTCTTACCAACAACACTGGTTTGACACTTGATTTATTAGCAGCAGAAGATTTTGCTGGTGCTGTAACGCCCGGAGTCCAAATTTATGTAAAAGTTGAAGGACAAACTGGATGGATAGATGCAAACGCAGCCTATCCCGGAGTTGGAGACCCATCAGCAGATGGAGACCCTGCTATGGTATTCGCACAATCAGATGGGGATACAAAAAGGGTAACATTCGGTGCTGCTCCAAGAACTGGTAATTTGCTTGTTAGAATAGGTTTACCGACTGGTTCTATTAAAAAATTTGCTGGTATAGCGGTTTCAAATATAACATAATATTATGGTGTAGTTTTCACAGTTGCCGATAAAATCAATTGTTCCATTCCATTTACAGCACCTATTAATACACCCGGAGTAACTGGATATTTGTTATCTATAGCAGTGGCCATTATTTTTAATAATTCCATCATTGGCTCACCATTTACAGCACTAAAGATAGGATTAGCTCCAAGGTCAGTTTCGACACCATTTGCGTGAACATAATTACTATTTATAGTGGCTTGATTGTTTGCACTCATATTTGCACTATTATTTGCCACCATATCAATATCACCACCATTGAGTTCTACTACACTTTCGGAATCAGCATTTCTTATTATTATTGATTTGTCAGGTAAAATGTTTATTATAGAATCTTGGAAATCTAACAACCAACCAGTGTTTTTAGCATAATACATCTTCACTGATTCTATGCTATCCCAAATTATACTGTGGAAATTCTCATAATCTGCAGCAATAGCCTCTTTGAGTTCAGAATCTAGCGTTTCCATGCTGAAATAACGTGGATGGTATTGATCGCCATCGAAATATACTCTAACCTTAGCATTCATTTTTGGAGTAGAAAATCTACCTGAACCAGAATCACTACCAAAACACAAATCATAATATGGATAAGCCCATGGTAAATTTTCATCAGGGATGATACCTATGTTCTCGTTGTCTTTACCATATGTACCATAAACACGTATTTTACATCTACCAATATATTCGGGGTCGTCTATCATTATCACCTGACCTATATATGATTGTTCTATGAGTTCTTTCAGTTTTGATTTCTTTTGTGATAATGATAATCTTTTGTTTGCCATAAAACCCACATTTTTATTATATATTATATAAACAAATATTTAATAATGAAAATCATAAAAGGAGGAGAAAGTATACTAAAGGGTTTCACTGAAACAGAATTGACTTCCCTCAAACGACTTATAACACTCAAACTTGAGACCACTTTTTTGGATACCACCCATGGAAGCGGATTTATGGTATTTGATGATCTCATGGATGTATTTGGTTATGAACATGCATATATTGAATTTTTCTTTGACAGGAAAGAAGAAAAGCACGGAGCAAGCAAGGTTGTTTTATATAATGGCATAATGCCAGACCATGTTATTGACTCCATATCCCAAATGAAAAGAGATGGAGGTGGGCTTGTACCGGATGAAACCGAAAAATAATAAATAATCTAACCATATAAAATTTTTAAAAATGAAAACAATTATCATAACATTATTATTATTATCTGCATCATTGAGTTCTTTTTCACAGAGAATACATGACAAAGAGGATTATATACAAAAAATCTCTTCATACTTACAAGAGGCTACAGTTGATAGCATAATTGATAGCCACAGGTATGATTTGGTAACAGCAAAATATGTGATGTATGTGGAATATGTGGATAGAGCACACCCATACATAATGAAGACACCAGCATATGCCAGAAATCTTGATTTAGCCCCGGCAGTGTGTATAATAACAGAAGACCCAATTAATGAAGAATATATGATGCCTAAAATATTACAAAATGCCGAGAAACGTAATGTGAAATTGTTTGGTATTGATGCACAGTTCCGTATAAGAGAACTTAATTGATTTTATCAAAAATAAAATAAGTGTGGGTTTCGTGGACTTCCTTTGATGACAATTTCCACCCGGTTTTTTCATTTATATCATTTATAGGGAACAATCTATCACCTTCTGGATTCCCATTAACAAGTGTCATATATATCCTATCAACTATGTTTCTATCTAAAAATTGTGTATATATTGATTCTCCACCACACACAAAAACTTTATCGTTTTTTCTGGTAGCATAAATGGCCTCATCTATTGTTGAAACTTTTTTGTAATCACCTTGAGGCAATTTTGATCTCCCAGAGGTTATAACAATTGTTTCTCTGTCTGGAAGTGGTACACCTATGCTTTTGAAAGTTGTAGAACCCATTATTATTGTAGAACCCACAGTCATATTCTTAAATCTCTTTAGATCATCAGGTATATGCCATGGTAATTTACACATATTACCAATAACTCCGTTTTCAGCACAAGCAACCAATATAGCGTACTTGTCTTTCATGATTATTCCATTTTTAATAATTCAATCAATGTGGCCACATATACATCCAATTCAACATCTTTCACTTTTCTGGAATCGATACCAAGAACATTGGCCAAATCGACATAATTACCCAGACCACTAAGGCTGTCCACATCCCAACCATAGGTATTCATATTATCAACAATATAATCTTCGTTGTCGTAATAATATTTTTCTAAATCCTGAACGGTAAATATTTCCTCTTCACCCACTTTTTTCTTTTTAACATCACCAAATTTTTCACCAGACCCTTTCGTGGTATCAGATGCATCAGCCGGGTTGTTACCAGCAGAGAATTCACCCCTACCAACTGCTGAATCAAGTGTGGCCTCTCCCTCTTCATAAATACTTATGGTAGAACTCATTTGGCCATTGTTTATTATAACTTTCAAACCCATATTATCAATAAAGTCTTTTATAAGAGTTTCAGCTACCGGACCAATCAAAGTAGTTGTGTATATGGTGTTTGCACTATTTGGTATAGATGCAATGTATCCTAAACTATTAATATATTCGGCTATTTTTCTGAGATCAGCTTCACTTATCACTTTAGTAGGAACGGCAGAAAATTCATACAAGTCCTTTAAGTGTGGCATCCGTTTGAAAGTTTTGTTTTCTGGAATTTTCTGGATAACACTCAATTTGCCAAGTAGTATATCATCAGTAGTTTCTTCGCCACTGTGCTCGTATTCAACATTAGCGGTTTGTTTAGATGTATTTATTGATAAGACCTTCCCATATCTATGAATATCACCTTGCATAAACGTAACAAGATCATCTTCTTTGACAGATTCTTCAACTTTATTTGGCAATTTTTTGGTTTTGGTTTCAGCATAATCTCTTATTTGCTCTTCTGTCATGGTGTCAACAATCTTTTTTAATTTTTCTTGTAGACCAGCACCAAAATCTTCTAATTTTTTCTCACCAGTTTTTACAGAAAGTGCCATACCAAACAACGCTTGTTGTGATTTCGAAGCAGCTTTTTCTTCGAGACGTTTTCTACCTCTTTCTTTTATTTTTCTCAT
>Ga0307431_1002179_pt1 | contig 10347 bp, 15 predicted proteins | sample SalMarWE160170MG_FD_202155 | JGI IMG/M metagenome (GOLD analysis project Ga0307431, IMG submission 202155) | Salt marsh sediment microbial communities from the Plum Island Ecosystem LTER, Massachusetts, United States - WE1603-170 | ecosystem: Environmental > Aquatic > Marine > Intertidal zone >... | reverse complement strand
CAAAAATTTGCTCCTTCTCCGTAAGCTCAGGAAATACGGGAAGGGAAAGCACCTCCTTGCTTGCTCTCTCAGATACGGGGAGGGCTCCCTCATTGTAACCTAATCCTTTGAAGCATTCCTGCAGATGTAGCAATCGTGGGTAGTAGATCATCGTCCCGATCCCTTGCTCTTTGAGGTGCTCCCGTAATGCGTCACGTTTTCCATCGAGAACGCGGATCGTATATTGGTGGAAGATGTGTGATCTGTCTGGAGCACGGTAGAGAAGCTGGATCCCTTCAATCCCATGGAGCAGTTCATCATACCGTGCGGCTACTCGCTGCCGCGCGGCGGTCCATTCCGCTAGATGAGGAAGCTTCACGCGCAGGATTGCGGCCTGTAGAGCGTCGAGACGCGAGTTGATCCCAACCATACGGTGGTAGTACTTAGGCTTGGAGCCATGCGCCCGGAGGATCCGTACTCGCTCGGCGAGCTCGTCATCGTTGGTGATTACCATGCCGCCGTCCCCGTAGGCTCCGAGGTTCTTGGTGGGAAAGAAACTGAAGCAGCCAAGATCGCCGATGGAGCCAGCGCTATGGGCTAGTGGCGAGTGGCTAGTAGCTTGTGGGGAAGCCACGTCAGGTTCGGAAAACAGCTTGTGGCCAGTGGCACGTGGAGAGTCTTCCAGGCTCCTGCTGCGATAGGACGCACCGATGGCTTGGGCGGCATCCTCGACCACACCCAAGTCATACTCCGAGGCGATCTCCATAATCGGGTCCATGTCGGCCATTTGGCCGTAGAGGTGGACGGGGATGATCGCTTTTATTTCAGTAGGTAGTAGGTGGTCGGTAGCCAGTAGTCTTTTTACCTCTGAAGAATCAATATTGTAAGTCTTAGGGTCGATATCTACAAAGACCGGTGTCGCGCCGACGTTGTGAACCACGCCGGCCGTGGCGAAGAAGGTGAAGCTCGGTAAGATCACCTTATCGCCGGGGCCGATGCCAAGCGCGCGGAGCGACAGGAGAAGCGCGTCGGTCCCGCTCGCCACCCCAATGGCGTGGTTGACACCGCAATACTTGGCGATCTCTTGTTCAAACGTCTCCACTTCCGGCCCCAGGATGAACCGGCCAGAGACCAGGACTCTTTCGATAGCCGCATCGACCTCCGGCTTGATGGCCTGGTACTGTCGTTTTAGATCCAAGATCGGTACGTTCATTCGTTGTCCTCCAGCTCTTGTACGCCTGTGGCACGTGGCTTGTAGTTCGTAGCTTGTACGGTTGATCGCTTCTCGCTTGTACCTGCCCCTTCGCGATTCCTCAGGTACTGGATGTAGGCGGAGATTCGTTTCGCAAGGGTCTCAATCCTGGGCTTTAGCTGTTCGTAGCCTTCTGTGTTGATGTAGTCAAAGTCCGTCGCCAAGCGCAGGAGCGTTCCCAATTCGTAAAGGGACCCGAGCGCAATTCTTGCAAAGCGCGCCGCCTCACGCGGCCCTCCTCTCCCAACACCCTCCGCGATGTTCGCCGGAATCGACACTGCTGCGCGCCGAGTCTGGCTCGTCAGCCCGTACCGTTCCTCGGCAGGCCAACCACGAGTTAGATCGTGGATGCTGCCAGCTAACTTCACTCCGTCCTTCCAGATCTCCAAATTCTCGACACTCTCTGGCATACTTCCCCCCACAGACTACCTGCCACAAGCCACTAGCTACTCTACCGGTGACACGTTCTCGCCGTCCTTACGGTATCGTCTTTTACATGAGTTACATCCCGCTTCACTACTGACGAACTTGAGCGGCTGGCCACATTGACAGATCCAGCCCTTGATCTCGCCAGGGTTCCCGTAAACAACGGCGTAAGCGGGAACGTCCCTGGTCACCACAGCACCAGCGCCCACAAATGCGTGCTCGCCAAGGGTGTACCCACAGACTATCGTGGCGTTAGCGCCGATGCTCGCTCCGCGCTTGACGAGCGTCTGGATGTAGCCGGACGGCCCCTTGGGGTACGCGGCCCGTGGGTTCAGGTCGTTGGTGAACACACAGCTTGGCCCGCAGAAGACGTCATCCTCCAGGGTGACGCCCTCATAGACGGAGACGTTATTCTGAATTTTGACGTTGTTTCCTATCTTTACATTTGGCCCGACGAGGACATTTTGGCCTAGGGTGCACCTCTCCCCGATCTCCGATCCTCGCATCACATGGGAGAAGTGCCAGATCTTGGTATCCTTACCGATTTCTACATCGTCATCGGTGTAGGAGGATTCATGAACAAAATATCTTTTATCTCCAGCCATCTTTTTCCCCACTACCCTAGATCCAAATTCATCACTATCGTCAGTTTTCCTCCACTATCTAGAGATCGCTGGGCGGCATCTAAAACTTTTAACACCCTAAGCCCATCGTAACCGTCACTTCTTGGTCTCTTCCCGTTTTCAACACAATCCAGAAAATGTAAACACATTCTTTTTAAAGGTTCTGCCAGCTCGATATTAGGGATGTGCACGTCGCCGAAGCGGACGTTAAACCTCCCCTCATTTTTCTCCTCCGCTCCTTTGTCGAAGATCTTAAGCTTGTCGCGGGACTCCATATCGTCAAATACCATCATCTCCCGATCTCCGACGACGGTCATCTTTCGTATCTTGTGGGGATCAAGCCAACTGAGATGGGAATGAGCCCGGAGGCTACCTGCAAACTCGAGGTCGAGGAAGACGACATCTTCGATATTTTCCTCTTTTTGCAAGTAGACACCTCCATGAGCGGAGACACGTTTTGGCTCTTCGCCCAAAAGATACAACAGCACGGATATATCGTGAGGCCCCAGGCTCCACAAAGCATTTTCTTTAGTTCGCACCACACCTAGATTTACCCGTTGCCCATAGGCATAATAGATCTGGCCCAGCTCGCCGGAATCGATTCTCCTCTTCATCTCCTCTACCGCGGGATGATATTCCAAGAGATGATCTACCATCAGGGTTTTATTTTTCTCTTTGGCCAAGTTGATGAGATCAACCGCCTCATCGATCTCCATAGCAAGAGGCTTTTCTACTAATACATGTTTGCCTTCTTGTAACGCTCTTTTGGCTAGCTGAAAATGGGTCACGGCCGGAGTTGCTACTGCGACCGCTTGAATCTTCTCATTTGAAACTAAACTCTCAAAATCCCCCTCTGTTTTAACACCGGGATATTTTCTCTTCATTGCCTCCAGTCTTTCCTTATCCGAATCACAGATAGTTACATCTTGCTCGCCTAAAATCTCGCAGAAATTTCTGGCCAGATTCTTCCCCCAGTTTCCAACCCCGAGAATAGCAATCTTCGTTGGGTTCGTAGCCCCGTGAAATAGGTGTGTTGGTTGTAATTGCACGGGGCAGGAGTTCATGGAGTTCGTTGGGTTCATGGAGTGCCTACTCCTAGACGGGTGATCTTTGAGGAGTCCAATCCCTTTGTCGCGTTGCGAGTGTCGAGGATGAGTGGAGCATGGTCGACAACCATCTTGTAGTCAACGTTCGTGTGCGCGGTGGTGATGATGACGAGGTCTACGTCGGAGAGGGTTTCCCTGGCGAGGGGGACTGAGTTCATCTTAAGATGACTTGTGTCAAGAAACGGGATGTAGGGATCGTGATAGGAGAGATTGGCGCCTCCCTCCAATAGAAGATTTGCCACCTTTAGCGCGGGGGATTCCCGGAGATCGTCGATATCTTTCTTGTAGGCCACACCAAGAAGGAGCACGTTGGAGCCTTTGAGAGACTTTCCTACTGCATTCAACAGCTCCATCGACCGTTCCAGGACATGGTGGGGCATGGCATCGTTGATCTGGCCAGCGAGCTCGATGAAGCGGGTGGTGAAGTTGTATTCCTTGGCCTTCCAGGAGAGATAGAACGGATCGAGTGGGATGCAGTGACCACCGAGCCCCGGGCCGGGATAGAAGGGCATGAATCCAAACGGCTTGGTCTTCGCCGCCTCGATGACCTCCCACATATCGATCCCCATCCGCTCGCAGAGGAGGGCCATCTCGTTGACAAGGGAGATATTGATGATGCGAAAGACGTTTTCGAAAAGCTTGGTCATCTCCGCAGCGCGGGGGGAAGAGACCACGTAGATCTCCCCATCGATGACCTGTTCGTACATCGCCTTGGCCACCTGAGTACAAGCCTCGGTGACACCGCCCACAACCTTGGGAGTGTTTTTCGTCTTGTAGTGCTTGTTGCCTGGATCGACCCGCTCTGGAGAAAAGGCGAGGAAGATATCTTTCCCAACGGTGAATCCGCGCTCCTCAATACGGGGTTTGATTACCTCCTCGGTCGTGCCCGGATAGGTGGTGCTCTCCAGGACGACGAGCTGCCTTGCGTGAACATAGGGAAGCGATTGATCGACCACGCCCTCGATGTAACTCGTGTCCGGTTGTTTGTTCTTATCAAGCGGGGTGGGAACGCAGATTGTCACTACATCAACATCGGCGACTATGGAGAAATCCTGGGTAGCGCATAGCTTTCCTGCCTTCACCATCTCGGCAAGCTCACCGGCTAACACATCCGGGATGTAGTTCTCCCCCCGGTTCACCATCGCCACTCGCTCAGGGTTGCGATCTAGCCCCGTAACGTAAAACCCGGCCTTCGCCTTCTCCACCGCAAGCGGCAGACCCACGTAGCCAAGGCCTATCACCGCAATGGATGCCTTCTTTTCTCTAATCTTATTTAATAAATTCTCCATATACAATATTCTCCTTCTATCTTTAGAATCTCTACTGCAACATTACTTGAATCGTAAGCATCCCTGTCCCTTCCTCTATCACTTCCAGGACTCTGCCAATAACTGCTCCCACACATGTCGTTTGATCTGAACAGCGCATTACATACCCGCGCTAGTCTAGGTTCAGATCTTGTCTTTTGAATCATTAGTTAGTCCAAAGTGCAAGGTCCAAAGTCGATAGTCCGTGGTCGGTAGTTCGTGGTTCTTAGCTTGTAGCCTGTGGCACGTAGTTCATAGTTTCTCAGGTTCATGGTTCGTAGCCCCGTGAAATAATCTGTTTTCCGTCATTGCACGGGGCAGGGGTTCATTGGGCTAAAGCTTTTAGCCATCAGCTTTAAGCAATAGGCTAAATGTTGACGACTGATTGCTCCCTTGTCGCTAGCGGCCAGTGCCTAACTGCCCTACCGCTCTAATCAAGCTCATTCACTCCCTGCCATATACCTTATCATAATACTCCTGATAGTCACCGGTGATCAAGACAGTCGGGAGTCTTGAGTCAATAGTCGGCAGTCCAAGGGCGGTGAGTGATGGGTCATGGGTCATGGAACACCTCGGTAGTGGGTAGAGTGCGCTCCGTAAAGAACCTGAGGAATGAACGTTAGGCTACCTTGTAGGACGGTTAGCTAACTCGATTTTCCGCGTTGCCTCTTGATTTCTCCCACTGCGTCTCGGACGCTAATTTCTTTCAGCCATTGCTCTCGATCATGTGTGTAGTCACCGCTTCCGGTATCGAATTGCTGAAGAAAACGAACCATACCCACGGGTCCCAGGGCTTTAGCCAACGCCTCTATCCCCCGGTCCCTGATTTGCGCTGGACTGACCTCCCGTTGCTTCATCCCTAATCACCTCCATCAGCCACAAGATAGGGTTCTCAATCCTAACTTTTGCTATGCTACCATGCATTGCTGCTCTACGCAAAAATCGATCATCGGTCGTAAGCAACACGTCAGCATTCCCGTCTTCCGCACATGCAATGTGCAAAGCGTCAAGGGCTTTAAATCCAAGCTCTTCTAATTCCATGGCGCGGCGCTCAACCCGTTCGGTCACGCTCACTTTGGAATCTGCCAAGGAAGCTAAAAGCACAACCTTCCGGCGCCTGTCCTCGTCCGGAATACGCGAAATTTCGAAACCTATCGCTTCGCTTCCAAGTAGTCGCCATTCGCGGTTTTGACATCGAGCCAAAATGAGTAGTACAGCCTCGGCTTCCAGGCGGATACGCTCTTGCATCTGGTCATCAAAAGGCCGGTTCAGGCAACAAACGTCCAGATAGATCAGAAACATTTCACCGAGCTCGGGTTAGATCTTGATTTTTGAGGTCCAATGTCCATGGTTCAGAGTCCAAAGTCAAGAGTCCAGGGTCCAACGTCCGCAAACCAGTAGATAATAGGTAGTGAGTGGTTCATAGTTCATGGTCAATAGCTCGTAGCCTGTGGCGCGTGGTTCGTAGAGTTCATTGGGTTAACGGTTTAGGGTCAAGTCTTAACGGTTTAGGGTCAAGTCTTGTAATGCAACATTTGAGGAGAACTGTGCTGTATGATTGCAAGACCCAATTCTGAGATTCTATTCCTTGATCATATCAACTCTAGCTTCTTTAACACTTCCCGCACCAGCGGCAGGGGCTCTTGCCAAAGCCAATCTACCTTCAGCCAGAATCCCGGGACGGTATGGGAATGATAGACTCCACTCGCCTCCGAATTCGGGGGACACATACCTTATTTCGAATCTCGTCGCTCTCGTAATATTCCGCCTCCCGCAATCTGATATAAAGGGCATCCGCTTCTTCATCGTACCTTACTCTCATCGTGCATCCCCCGATGAATACCCAAATGTTTCCCTTTGTCCTTGCGAAAGTTTGGAAAAGAAATTCTCGAGATCGGTTCGAAATTCCCTCAAGGCCATTTCGATGTTCTCCACCAGCGGCTTCAACTTCTGCCAATCGATCTCAAACGTGTAAGAATGTCGAAAGAAATGCCGGAATCCTAAATAGGGCTCGAGGATTCCCACCGTTTGCTTTCTCAAGATCGACGGCCTGCGCCCTTTCACCTCCCCCTCCATGCGTCTTAGCAGGGATCTATGCCATCCCTCGCCCATGGGTACACTGCGGTCGACCTCCTCGGCAAGTCGTTTCAATACATTTTCAATCCCATTGTAGAAACTGTGTAGAAGAGCACCTAATGCAGCTTTGTCTCTATACGTAGGAATTGAGGAGTCGATCTCTTTTATTGCTTCCTTGATCTCAGATACGATGCGCTCAAGATCGGAAAAAGTGGACTCTATTTCTACTTTCAGCAAAGAGATATCACTTTGTCTCATAAAGCAGTACGCCCTCCCTCTCTATGCGCCTGCGCAGGGTTCCCTTAACTTCTCTCATATCCACGAGGTCGATACTTTCCCCAGTCGTAAACAAGAGCTCCCCTAGAACCTTGAAGAACTGGGCAGGTGGGATCCCTTCACAAGCCAGGTCGATGTCAGAATGCCTGCCATGTGTCCCTTTTGCTGTGGATCCAAACAGAACGATCCTCTTTGCCCCACGCTCCTTCAAGATATCAATCGCAGCCTGTAGCCCACGCTCCTTATCCATTCCTCAACTCACCTCCGTCCTCCATAAGGTCTTACATTGGTAGCATCGCAGTGCCAATAAGATCGCAAGTTACATGCAAGGAGTCTGCCGCTGATTCCGAGTCAGTGATCCGTAAAGTGTGATCGGTTCTCACTCATTACTCATCACCATCGACACATCACCCATCACGTTCATAAACCTTCTTATAGTATTCCTGATACTCGCCGGTGATGAAGACAGTCAGTGACAAGTGATGAGTAATGGGTGAAGAGTGATGAGTAAAAACCCGCACATTTTAACTGCATATACTACTCATTGCTCCTTTCCATCTTCTCTCCTTAGGTATCTAATCAAGCCCAATATCAGCCTTCTAACTGTCTCTATCTGTTCCTCAACAGCACTAGTATCATCCAAATAACTCAGCCTCTTTGCAATGATAATTTGTGTTTCCACTTCGGACAATGATCCCAACGACACATGCAGAAATTGGAGGAACTCCTTGGTGGAATTCCTCGCCGCCCCCTCTGCAATGTTCGAAGGGATGGACACCGCTGCCCTCCGTAGTTGGCTTGTCAACCCATATAACTCTTCAGGTGGGAATTCCTTGGTGGCTTTGTAGATTGTCTCGACAAGATCCATGCTCCTTTTCCAAGCATCAAGATCCTTGTGAGTCTTTAGATTTGCATTCATCTTCCCTCGTTACCCATTACAGATTGCCCATCACCATTTCATCTCCACCAGCCGTTCCAGTTGAGGAGGATAATCGCCACCTTGGGCCAATTGCTCTGCATTTTGCTTAGCTCGCTTTCAGATCGGCCAATAATTTAACGAGAACTTTAGACCCCATCTCTTTGCTTACTTTTCTGCAAAACTTCTCATCGGCTGTGATAAACTCAAAGCCCAGCTCCTCCGCTAACGCGAGATAAGCAGCATCATAGCAGGTTACATCAAGGCTTTTCGCCAACTCAATTGCTTTGGCCAGCAACGAATATGTGGGAGTGATGATCTCTATCCCCATATCGAAGAGCGTTTTCACTGCTTCCTCGATCTCTTCAGCGGTAAAGCTTGGGTTATATCGTAAGGCGTTGGCCATTTCGAACAGCAGGAGATCTGGGACGATGATCTCCCTCTTCCCTCTATAGAATTCTTCTCGGAGTCGAAGCGCTTGATCACTGTCCTCCTCGTCTACGAACCATTTTAGGACCACCGACGCATCCAATACACTCATCGGGCCTCTCGCCATTTCCTGATCGCGGAAACGCTATTCCAACCTTCAGGAGCAGGATGTGCTTTCCTGAGCTCATCCTGTTTCTCGATGGCCATCCTGATCTTGTCCACCTCCCGCAGTCTTGCCCCTACCAGATAGCCAATCCGCCTTTCAATCACGCTTACTTCATCATAGTCTCTACCGGCCTTCTTCATCATGGATCACCTCTCTCGAAATTATACCATAAAGACCTTTGCCAGCCGTTCCAGTTGGGGATGATGACCACCACCTTGGGCCAGGGATCCTTCCCGCTCATGGCAGCTTGTAGATGTCTCCTCTATGCCCAATGCATTGTATTGTTATTGTATCACCTTTAGCCGTATAAATAACGCGCCAATCGCCCACCCCCAGTTTGTAGGCTCCCTTAAATTCCCCGGCTAACGGCTCAGGAACGACCCTTGCGGAATTCTTAGAGAACCAATCAAGCTTCCTAAGAATCCTTCGCACTATTTGCCTATCAAGCTTTTCAAGGTCTCTTGCCGCTCCGTCCGTCCATTCAATCCTGTCCAAGTCTCTTCAACACCTCTTCATGGGGGATCTTCTTAGAAGAGCTTTCTAAGCGTTCCCTCAGTTTCCTTTTGAATTCGTCAGTCAGTTCCAGACCGGAATCAGAATCCCCGAGCATCTCCAAGATCTTCTGTTCTATCAGTTGCTCTAAGTCATCAACGCTCAGATCCTTAACCTTGGGCATCTTTCCACCTCCTTTCGATCGAGCTTCCGCTGGCAGTAATGCCCATATTTTTGCCCATAGACCTCATTCCCAAGATCATCTGGAAGTCCTTTATCGTTCTGATAGCCACTCTCCGTTCCCGTGCTAGTCTTCTCATTAATCCGTGATTCGTAAGCTGTAATGTGGCCCTTTAGCTATTAGCATTTGGCTATTAGCGGCCAATGGCTAGCTGCTAGCCTCCACCTCCTTTTTGACCTTTCTAATCAGCCCGTTGATCAACTTGCCTACCAGATCGTACCCGCCATTGAGTCTTGCATATACCTCCTTTGAGAGATAGTGCAAGTCCTTTGCCAATAACAAGTGATATTTCGTCTCCTCAACCGAGCCTCTAGCGATTATAAGGAATTTTAAGAAATCCTTGTGCGAGTCTCGCCCCTTGCCCTCCGCTATGTTCGCTGGCACCGAAGAAGACGATCGGCACAACTGGTCAATCAGGCGATATCTCTCTTCCGAAGGAAATGTCTTGGTCACTGTGTAGATCTCTAAGGTCAGTTCATGAGCCTTCTTCCAGGCCTTCAGGTCTTTAAAGCTACTCATTGTTCTTTCTGGCTACTGGCCAACCGCTAATGGCTGACAGCTAGTCGCCAGCAGCAAACTGCTGTCTCTTTCAACCACCAGTCTACACTCGCTCAAGGCTCTTCTCGAGATCTCGATCTCAATCCCCCTTGCGAAAGAGCCAAAAAGAAGAGTCAAGGTTCCTTCTCCAGTATCCAATCCGCAATGCGGCGGCGGATACCGGCCAAGCGCTCACCAGAGAGCTCGCCACTCGCTCCCAGAAAAAGCTCGGCGTTCGCTACGGCTAATCGCCCTATCCTAATTACGCTCGACTGTTTGAGACCAGAAGCGGGAAAGTCAGCGTCTTCTTCCCTTATCACTTCATCAACCCCTGGGATCGCTTGCTCTAGCCGACTTGAAACCATCGCCACCAGCCAGTCTGGAAAATCTCCGGGCACCCGCGCGATCAGAAGGACTGGGCGTAGCTTGCCTTCTTCGAGGTCGACATGAGGGAGCCGAAGCAGGGCCAGCTTCCCTGGTTTCATCGCCAGCGTTCCTTGAGGTCAGCTTCGGTATACAGG
>Ga0307431_1002168_pt1 | contig 10392 bp, 9 predicted proteins | sample SalMarWE160170MG_FD_202155 | JGI IMG/M metagenome (GOLD analysis project Ga0307431, IMG submission 202155) | Salt marsh sediment microbial communities from the Plum Island Ecosystem LTER, Massachusetts, United States - WE1603-170 | ecosystem: Environmental > Aquatic > Marine > Intertidal zone >... | reverse complement strand
GCCATCAAGGACGCCGTCCAATGGAGGTTATCGGACGCTCACCGATCACCTGCTCCGTCGGCAGGAGCTCACCCTCGGCTCAGGCGCCAGTCAGGTGGTACGCCTCAACTAGAGTCGGGCGGGTCAGCAGCCATTTCTCGAAGCGCCGGGGAAACGGACGACGCTTCAGCCCTGAAGGGGGCTTCCAGATATGCTCACCGAGCTGCTGGTTGGCGCTCATGAGGCCATGATAGCACGACGGGCTGGCTGGACAGCTCGGAGCAGAGGTTGAGGAGGCGCCGCCGGTCATGCCGACAAAACAATCGGCGCGTGGGCGGTCACGCTAACCCTTGGTGATCCAATCCTTGTTATCGGGAGCTGAGGGTCGGACCGAACTTGCAGGCCTGGTCGTCACGCACTGCCCCGCGATGGCGTTAGCCAGCGCGAGGTTGATGAAGGCCAGGACCAGCAGCCAGCCGCGTATCGTGCCTGCTCAGTTCCCCCAGCGCCTCCTTGCGAAGCACCCGGCGGCGCCCAGGGCGATGGTGCCTGCAGTCACAGCGGCGGCCACTCTAGCGGCAAAGCTGTAGTCGGCGCCTGACGAACCCGGCCCCTCAAGCTGGCTGTCCTCTATCTCTACCTCTGGCAGTTGCGCGATGCCGCCCACCGCCACGGCGCCTGTCATAGTCGTGTAGCCTCGCCTCAGCATGTCGTTCGCTAACAAAGCCGCATATAGAGGATTGTCATTCCCCGCTAAGAGTCGGCCCCAACCCAACGTCTGCAGGCTCAGATTCCACGAGCCCTTCAGTGCATTCCAGGCCACTTCCTCACAGGTTGGCTCGTCGACAAACATGAGACTCTCAGCGTTGTTGAGAGGGGTGAATAATTGCTCTCCCTCAATCCAGTTGCAAAAGGCGGAAGCCTCGTCTGGTCGTAGTGAAGCAATCAGAGCAGCGTAGTGGGGGACTATGACTGCATGACCTAGCAAGGCAGTCCCATCGTTGGGCGCGCTCTCCCCTCCGACGCCAAAGGCTTGATAGGTGTCCGAGGGATCAACACTGGCGGGGTCGGGAACCTCCGCGGCGCTTAGGCCAAACAGCCCCAACTGGCCATAACACGGATCGTCTTCGTAGTAGGCGAGTTGATTGGAGGCTGCTTGCTGACGGTATGCCTGCCACTCAATCCCCCACCGGTCGAGCTGGGGAGGCGGCACCAGGAGCCAGGCCTCCTCGTCAATAAACCCGCTCCCGTTCGCAGTAGGTGGTGTATTGTCCATCTCAGCCACCTGGCCGGTCGCAGCTGCATAACCAAAGTTGGCCAGCCAGGACTCGGTCCCAAAGTCCTCCCAACCAAGGCCCAGGCGCTGGGTGCAGTCATGGTTATAGCCATGGCTGATGCTTCCATCGGGCAGAATCAACCCTGCCCAGTCGATATCCGTCAGCACCTGTTCGACATCTGCTGTGTCCAGGCCCAGAGCTTCCTGAGCCTCAAGCAGGGCTACGATCGCAATAATGGTGTCCAGGCTTGACCATTCGCTGTCTGGGTGTATCTGCCCGTTTTGAACGAGGTGTGGCCAAAGCCCATGGCAACGGGGGAGATCCATAAGAGCGTCGGCTGTGCGCGTCACAATCTCTGTGGCATCGGACTCGGAGATAATCCCCAGATGCCAGGCCATGACTGCCGCCGCAGCCTGCATGCCGCTAGCGGAGACGTTATCACGATTGCCGGCGGGGTACTTGGACCAATCGCGGGTGAGATCCGAAACGGAGTCCCAGTCGGACAGCAGCATGCCATAGCTCCAAAGGAATGCCCGCTCCCGTGTTGGCAGCGCTGGCACCTCCACGATTAGTTCGACCCGGTCCACCTCGACAAAGTCCCCGCTGCCGCCTAGAACGAGCCAGTTGAGGTTCTGGATCTCTCCTAGGTCTGGGAGATTGAACGGGAGATCTTGCTGCCCGCCAGTCAGCGCTCTGCTTTCCGACCATGGGGGAGTGCCGTCCCAAGGCTTCACTTCCAGCTTGAAAGTCCCCTGCCCATCCAAGACTCGAACCCGAACACCGGTAACCCGGCCCTGGTAATCAGCCACGATTTGTGATGGGAAGATCGCCGAAAAGTCGAGAGGAATGTTTTCGGCGTTAGGGTGATTGAGCGATGTCCAGACTCCTAGCCAAGTATCCGTGCCTTCGGTGATGGTAGCCCTCACGAAGCCTTGTCCCCAATCCACATTCCCGCTCTCAGATCCGATTTCGCCTCTAGCCCCGCCGAGGCGATTGTAGTCCCAGAGCTCCTCTCCCTGGACGGGCTGGGGAACGAAATCGTCAACCAGCACATTCGTTGAGGATGCCCCCTCGGCTCGAGATGGCACCTGAAGAGTTACGGCGAGTCCAATCAAGACAGACAAGAAAACGTATCGCTGCACGTGACGCTTCCTTGGGGAAGGGGAAGACCGCTGCTGGGGCCGTAGTATGCCACCCAGTTAGCGGCGTCCGTGAATAGGGGATCAAGCTTAACCGAGGTCATCCTCGGAAGAATTCTCCAGGGCGCTCGGCCGTCTGTCCTGACGCCCACTCCTTGAAAGACCCTGGCCCTTTGTTTGTCCTTGAGCTGGGGCCTCGCGGACTCGACGATGCACAGCACGAGTGCTCATCTTCTTTCTAGCGAGATGCAGAAACTAGGACCCTCTTCTAGTTCACTGAATTCGTCATCCGTCAGTTGATCATTCGGATCGAAGAGTCGCTCACTGATGACTGCGCACAGTTTGAAGGGCGTTCCAGCCGGGTCAGTGGGTAGCCCGATGTAAGAAGTGTTGGTCCATGCGCCCTCGGACTGGAGGTCAACCGGGTTCTGAGCCCACCAATATCCAGGCTGGCTGGGTAGAGGCCGCACGAAGACATATACATAGGGGGGCTTTCCTGGCTGCAAGCCGCGGGAGCGGCCGCTAATGGTTGTCTGGACGTCGACCGCTGCCCCCTCAACCGGCTGGTCGACAATCACCCAGAGCGGAGGCGTCGTAGTAGGCGTCGGCAGGGGACTCGGAGTAGGTGGAGGCGTGACTGTGGGTGCGAGCGTCCCTGTAGGTGTCGGCGTGACACTGGGAATAGGAGTGGGAGTGGATGATTCCGTACGCCGTGTGACTGTAACCTTGTCCTCTATCTTACTCCCATCGGGGAGCGATAGAAGCCCAGGCCAGGAACCCGTGGTTCGGGCGTTCCAAAAGTACTCTTCAAGTTCCCGCTTGGCCCTCTCATCGGCTGTCACCGCGTATATGTCGAACCGCCGTCCGTAGTCGACAGGATCCTCCAGGCCAACGAAGATTTGCGCCTCCCAGGTGCCGCCGTACGACTTCTCCGCCGGACCGTTTTGTGGGTGATAGAGGTACTCTTCCAGCCCGTGTGGTGCCACTAGCACCCAGATGCTTCGGTCATCGGAAAGTCTTGAGAAACTACCCTCGACTTGGACGCTTGCACCAACCAGTTGGCCATCCTCTGGTAGGCGAATCGTGACCCCGGTAGTCTGCGACGCGTAACCTACCAGAAGGGGGGCAAGACCGACCACCGCGACGATCGCGCCTCCCACAGCCACGCCTCGCCAGAACTGGTTTGTCAGGACGCGAAAGGCCGCGGCAGTCAGGATAACCGCGGCCAGGGCAACGAGGACACCAAACAAGAACCGAGACGACGCAACGTCGCGACCATTCAATAGCCGGTAGGCGTTGGGCACATTCACGAAGATAGACAGGCAAGAGGCGAAGAAGGATATCGGTGCTGGCCAGTTCCTGGGGGCAAGGAGCCAATTCATAGCCGTCGCCATCTAGCCAGGGTTCCCTTCACTAGCCCGGTGACAGAGGGCGGGTGCTGGTCGGGGTCGGTGTGGCTGTTGGAGTTGCGCCGATGTTTGCCCCAGGGCTGGGGGTCGGTGTCTCGGCCTGCGCCCCGCGACTCACGGCCGCCCGAGTTCGGGGCCGGAGCATTATACGCTAGTGCCGAGGGCAGTATACACGCCTCAGCGAGAATGTCAAGGGGGTGTACTCGTCCAGTACATTGGTGACACTATGTTACCTCCTGTTGCTGGAATTGCAGGACGGCCTGGAGAGGCGTCCGGTAGCCCAGGGCCTGGTGAGGCCGGATGGTATTGTAAACCCGCTCCCAGTCTTGTAGAAGGCGGTTGAGCTCTGGGATGGTGTCGGGCAGGTCTATGAGTTCGTAGAACTCCTCGGTATGGGTCCTGTGAGCTCGCTCCACCTGGCCGTTGAGCTTGGGGGAGCGGGGTGGGAGGACGAACAGACGGATGCAGCGCCGCTGGCACTCTGTCTCAAAGGTGGCTTGGAACTCGGAGCCCCCATCAACCTGGATGGCCCAGACAGGGAAGGGCATGCGCTGCTCAATGGCGTCCAGGAAGCTGGAGGCGGAAGTGGCTGTGGCCCGAGTATGCACGGCCAGCACGTCCCAGCGGGAGACCATGTCTCGGGCCGTGAACTGCTTCAGGATTACCCCTGGCAGGGGGCGCAGGTCTAGGGTATCCACCTGGACGATGTCGCCAGGGCGGCTGGCCACATACTCCTTGGGCTTGCGCACACCATAGGGTCGGGGTCGAGGCCGCTGGCGAGCGGAAAGAGGCCGGCGCAGTGGCTCCACCAGTAGGCCGCGCTGTTTGAGTCGGCGCAGGATGCGTCCCACCATGGAGGTAGAGACAGGCCATCCCTCCTTTCGTAACAGCACCACCAGCTTATCCTTGCCCCAGCGGGGATACTGCTCCCGCAAGGCCTGCACCGCTTCCATCAGCTCCGGGCTCCATGTAGGCTGACGCACCCGATGGGGGCGGCGGGAACGGTCCTCCAACGTTCTCAGCTGCCGCGGGCTGTAGCGCCGACGCCAGCGGTAGAAGGTCTGGGGGCTGATGTCGAAGTGGCGACAGGTGAGGCGAGCATTGTGCCTGTGGTTCTCGTAGTAGTCCATCCACTTGAGGCGACGCCTGGCTTCTCCTGACAGCTCCTGCCCGCGGCCTGCCAGGCGTAGGGCCCCGGGCGCTGTCCCTCTGATAATCCGCATAGCGACACCATTCTAGGTGTCACCCATGTTTCTGAACGAGATCAGGGGGTGCGCGATTCAAGCGGCGCGACGACGTCTTAGTGTGCCCTCAAGCACGTCGTGTAATCGAGGTTGCACGCGGTCAGAGGAGAGCCTGCTCCATCGGCAGGTGATCACCCTCCGCACAGGATCCGCCCGACTAGCTGCATTGTGCTAGACTTACAGTGCAGATATAGGTTCGGGATTGCGGGCCGTGGAGAACGAAGCACTGCTACTAAGGCCCATAGACAACGGCCAGGTCGATCAGACCGTGGTCGAGTACACCGGCGGTCAACTTGGCGCTGTGACGTACCGTGGTCCCAGTGGCCGTGAGTACCGCTTCAGCGCTTTACCCTCGGATAGGAAGCACTACGTACTCAGCGAAGATCTGGAGTACTTTCGACGCTTCGTGGACTTCCGCGTGCTCAAGGAGACGCGAATCGATCCGGAGCGCCAGAGGCGCAAGAAGTTCGAGAGCCGGGTCATCACAAAGGTAGCTGAACTGCTGAATGAGTATGGTCCCCCGCGGAAGCGCCGTGGCCATGGCAAGCGTGGCGGGCGACCGCCGATGCCTCTTGAAGAACTGCAGCGGCTCTGGCACCTGAGGCACCACTGCGATCCACCTTGGACAATTGGAGACCTGGCAACCCAGTTCCTTGACGACAGCTATTTCGACCCAAAGAGCGCGGTGAGTGCCAGGCTCTTTCGGTTCAAGAAGAAGCATCCTGAGTTGACCGGGACAGAGCACTGCTCTCTATGCGCTGAGGGTTATCACCCGGATCCCCCGAGCTCGTCCTGACAAAACGTTCCCCCGTAGTTTTGTCATCCCGCGGCTGGCGGTTGTGTGTCAGCATAGCAGCATGCCCAGTCGATGCTTTGAACGTGGCAGCTGGCTAGATCGATGTGCATCACGCTTTCGTCTCTGCCAGACTTGCCGAGCGTCGGTACGTAGCATGCCGTGCGCGCCGGACCGCCATCGAACGGCGCATCGGCAACATCGAGGAGAGCACTAGTGAACCGCAGACAGGAGGCCACGCGTGAGCGGGCGGACGTGGCGTTCGCGCTGTACCACCAGATGGGGGCTGAGCGGAGCCTGAAGCGCCTGCACGAGGAGCTTCGGGCGCTGGGTGTGGACATCAGCCTCGTGACGTTGAAACGGTACTCGAAGCGGTTCCGTTGGCGGGAACGGGGCGCTGAGCTGGACGCTGAGGCCGCGCAGCGCCAGCGCGAGCGAGGCCTCGAGCACATCCTCGCGATGTATGACCGTCATGCGCAGCTGGCGCGGGCCATGCAGGGCGCAGGCGGCTCGGCTCTCAAGAAGCTCATGAGCAGTGAGACCCGGCTCGCCGAAATGCGTGCGGCGGAGATCGCCCGTCTGCTCGAGCTCGGACTCAAGGCCGAGCGCCATGCCCTCGGCGAATCTTCTGACCGGCGGGAGATGGCGCTGACGACCTGGAACGCCGTGACCACCGAGATGGTCAAACTCTTCAGCGAAGTGAACGTCGAGCCCGACCCGGAAGCGCGTGCCCGCCTCTTTGCGCATGGGGTGGACCGCATCGTCGACCGGCACCTGACTGAGCTAGCCAATGAGGGGGAGGGCAGCAATGCGCGCTAGTCGCCGGGTGCGGCTAACGTACGACGAGTTGGGCGAACTCGCCGCGCGCGCTCATCCCGATAACCCGAAGCGACACGACCTCGCGGCGCTCGACTCAAGCGTTGAGCGGTTCGGCTACGTTACCCCCATCGTCGTCAACGACACTGACGGCCGCATCCTTGAGGGACATGGACGGGTCGAGACCCTTCTCAGGCTGAGGGCATGTGGCGCGGAGCCCCCGCCAGGCATCCAAGTGGGCTCAACCGGTGAGTGGCGGGTGCCAACGGTGCACGGCATCGACCTGTCACCCGACGACGCTCGGGCCTTCCTCATCGCGGCGAACCGCACAGTCGAGCTCGGCGGGTGGGATGAAGCGCGGCTCGCCGCCCTCCTCTCCGACCTTGCCCAGTCGGAGAAAGGCCTCGATGCCATCGGGTTCAGCGAAGCAGACCTCTCGGTCCTGCTCGAGAGTCTCGACATCCATGCTCCGCCGGGGGGCAGCGACCCGGACGACATCCCGGAAGAGCCGGCAGAGGACCAACTGTACGTTGCGCCGGGCCAGCTGTGGCGGCTGGGCGAGCACCGGCTCCTGTGCGGCGATGCCACCAGGAGCGAGGACGTGGGTCGGCTGCTGAGCGGGCGCAATGCTGACATGGCCGTCACGGACCCGCCCTACAATGTCAATTACGGCAATCATGGCGGCGCAGCCAGCGGCCCCCGGAGGCGGGCCCTGACCAATGATTCGCTCCCCGCCTCAGCTTGGGAGGAGTTCGTACGGGGCTGGGCGCGCCAGCTCCTCGACCACGTCGACGGCGCTCTTTACGTCTTCATGTCGTCGAAGGAGTGGCCGACCGTGTCCCGCCTGCTGGAGGAGGCCGGCGGCCACTGGAGTGACACGGTCATATGGGCAAAGGACCGCTTTGTGCTCGGCCGCGCCGACTATCAAAGACAGTTCGAACCCATCTGGTACGGATGGCGCAAGGGTGTCAGGCACTACTGGTGTGGAGACCGGGGCCAGGGAGACGTCTGGTGCGTCCCGAGACCGTCGGTCTCAGACCTACACCCCACAATGAAGCCAGTCGCTCTGGTGGAGCGGGCGATCGCCAACTCCTCCACACGCGGCAGCCGCGTGCTGGACTTCTTCCTCGGGTCTGGAACAACCCTCATCGCTTCTGAGCGACAAGGCCGTCGCTGCGTCGGTATCGAACTGGACCCGGCTTACGTCCAGGTCGCCATCGAACGGTGGCAAAGCTACACCGGACGTTCAGCGACTCTTGAGGCGGCGTGAACATGGTTAGGCGAATCTACGCGACGAGTCTGATGGGGTTTGAGAGCGACCACGGCGACAGCCTGACTCCGCACCAGAGTTCAGAGCTCGAAGCTTGCCGGCACTCGTTCCGGCATTTCCTGCCCTACTGGCAGTTCACGAACCGCGAGACAGGCGAGATCGGATCGCTCGCAGCACCATGGCCGGGCCAGGTGCAGTTGGCTGAACTGATAGAGCGCGAGCCCCGGGTCTTCGCCCTCAAGGCTGGCAAGCTCGGCTTCACGGAGCTGGAGTGCGCGTACGACGGCTGGGTTGCGCTTTTCCGGCAGCCGAATGCCCGGGTGCACCTGTTCTCGAGGGACGCCCGGGCCGCGCAGGACCTGCTGGGCTACGTGCGATTCGGGCTAACACACCTCCCCGAGTGGATGCAGCTCCGCCCGATCACCGAGGAAGCCGGTGGGGACACCGTCACCTCACTGAAGTTATTCGCCGCTCCAGACGACATCCGCACCATCGTGTCGTACGCCGCGGGGCCGCACGTCGCTATCGACCAGACTGCGACGCATTCCCACGTGGACGAGCTCGCCCACATGCCGTTCCCAGAGAAAACATGGAGCGCGATCCAGACCACGGTCGCTCCGAACGGCTCGTGCCACATCGTGACCCGCGGCGCCGGCGACGACAACTTCGCCGCCACTCTGTGGTCCGCGGCCGACAGCGGCCAATCACCGCTCGTTCCGTTCTTCGCGCCGTGGAACGCACGTCCCGACCGCGACCGCAGATGGCGTGAGGAGCAGGCTGTGACGCTCCCCTATCAGGGATTCTTACACTTCGCCCCCGAATCCCCGGAGGACGCCCTGGCTGGCGACGAGACGGCGATCTATATACCGCTCGAAGTCTGGGATCGCTGCTACGACCCTGGCCTGCCACCGCTCATGCCGGGCGACAGGACGCCGATCGTCCTGGGTGTCGATGCGGCGGTAACCGGCGACATGTTCGCAATCGTTGCCGTGAGCCGGCACCCGCGCCGCCCCGATGACCCGGCGATCCGTGCATGTAGGGCCTGGCGACCATCCGACAGCGGCGGCCGCGTCGACTTCGACGAGGTGGAGCGATTCATCCGGTTCCTCTGCAACGGTGGCTGTCCGAGGGGGCATCCTCGCGAGATGCCGCACCCGTCATGCGAGGCATGCGCCTCAGGCAACTTCTCACAGCCGCGCCACAATGTCGTGGAGATCGTGTACGACCCCTACCAGATGGAGGAGATGGCCCAGCGGTTGCGCCGAGATGGGGTGGCCTGGTGTAAAGAGTTTTCGCAGACTACGCAGCGGCTAGTCGCAGACGGCCTGCTGCACAAGCTGGCACTGCGCGGAGCGCTTGCCCATCACGGCGACCCCCTGCTGCGTGAGCATATCGGTAACGCTCGAGCGAAGCTCTCGAATGAGGACTCCCGGATGCGCATCATCAAGCGGACCCCAGACCGAAAGATCGATCTCGCGGTGGCCGCAAGCATGGCGGTGCAGCAGGTCCTATATCTCAACCTCTGACCGGTCGGCCAGGGGCACAGACAGTACCCGCTTGGCCACTTCTGGCCTGAAATGCTCCGCCGGCACAGCGGCCAGTATCAATCCGAGCAAACTGCCCTTCGGCACGTGCGGTTCTCACCCGGCGACCTGATGTTCGAAGACCATGCAGCAGGCTGGACAGGCGTCCCGAACTGCGCTCCGGCCTGCGCTCACTCTGAAGTTCGCATGCGGGCTGAAATCAGGCGGATGACCGATTGAGGCCGTCGTGATCCCGATCTGAGCGGTATCAACGCGGTCTCACCACCAATTCGCAAGTGATGCCGGTGGTAGGGATCACAAGCCCGGCCGGCGCTCCGCAGATCCCAGCTAACCGGCTGCCGCTCTTCCCCGGGAGCGGAGAGGTCCCGTAGAGCAGCAGCACATGTCGCCCCCTTTCCCCGCAACAGAGCTTGACTTCCTTCCCCATCCGAGTGATGTCTGTCTGTCGACGGCATCGACAGATGCCGCTCGGTCGGCAGAGCAGCCTCATAGCTTGGGAAAGGAGGTGCATCATGACCACCAAGCGCCAGCGCAAGAAGATCGCCCGCCAGCTGCCGCCTGTGGGTACCACTCTTACAGGCCGATCCAGGGGGCAGTCCCACACGGCTGTCATCGTGGAGGCCAAGGACCGCCCTGGCGGAAGGGCCGTCGAGTGCGGCGACCAGCTCTTCGCCTCCCTCAGCGCCGCCGCCAACGCGGTCACCGGCCACCCCACAAACGGCTGGCTCTTCTGGCGACCCGCTGAGACCAGCGAGCAGTAGCTGCCTCTGTGCTCGCTCAAACCAGCCACCAGGTCCGCCCAGGCCCGGTGGCTGGCCCCTCTTTGGCGACTGGGGCCCTGATTGTCCTGCGAGCCCGCCAATACGTCGATTTCCCCCAAACATCTGCCAGATTCGCCCCGTGTCGACTTGACTTCCTGGC
>Ga0307431_1002167_pt1 | contig 10394 bp, 1 predicted proteins | sample SalMarWE160170MG_FD_202155 | JGI IMG/M metagenome (GOLD analysis project Ga0307431, IMG submission 202155) | Salt marsh sediment microbial communities from the Plum Island Ecosystem LTER, Massachusetts, United States - WE1603-170 | ecosystem: Environmental > Aquatic > Marine > Intertidal zone >... | reverse complement strand
AAATGAATATAGGCACCGGTACTTGTCCCTGGTGGCAGTATCCACATCCTGGAAGTTGGGACAGGGGTACACGGGGAATGATAATGAATGAAGCGCTTGCTTTTAGGCTATATAATATGGCAGGTGTGCCAAGCTGTAAAACTAATTACTTTCACCTTCGCGTTATTGATAGTGCTATGGAAACCGACCCTATAAGTCAGTATGAGGGTGACTTTGGGGGTCTGTATTTGACAATCGAGCACCCTGACGGGGCTTTTCTTGACGAACACGGATTGCCGGACGGTAATGTTTATAGAATGGAAGGAGGGCCAAATAAAACCCACCAGGGCCTAACACAGGTTGCAAACAACTCCGATGTTTATAGTTTTATCAGCACGCACGATTCTCGTCCAAACAGAGATTGGTGGGCACAAAATGTTAATCTGTCGAACTACTACAGTTCCAGGGCAATAGGTATTGCAATTAACGATTCGGACCGCCGCCCTGGATCTAATTGTATTTATTATCATAACTCAGAAACAGGACAGTGGTGGATGCTGCCATGGGATCTTGATCTGACCTTCGAATGGGCTACCCACTATCCGGACTGGGAGCATTTCAGGTATGCAATGGCCTATTCAGAATATGATATTGCATGTAAGAACCGAGCCCGTGAACTTATAGACTTATTGCTCAACAGCGATCAGGCCTGGCAGGTAATCGATGAGATTGCCTCAATTATAAACACGCCGTATGATGGTAGGACTTTCGTTGAAGCGAATCGGGCTTTGTGGGACTACCATCCACGGACCAAAAGGAAAGGACAGTTCTACGAATATAATGAGTTCCTTGTAAACAAGGATTGGTCTGGCCTGATAGAGTACTATAAAACATTTCTATCACCTTCAGGTTTCTCTGACTTTGTTTTTGGTGATTATGGTGTCTATGCTTTGATGGCAGAGACTGCTGATTCTTCGATTCCGGATACACCGACCATTACCTATACAGGCCCTGAAGGATTCCCTGCCGACAACCTTGCTTTTGTGACAAGTCCCTTTAGTGATCCTCATGGTAGCCAGACATTCAATGCAATGAAGTGGCGGATAGCCGAAGTAGCCCCGTATTCTCAATTTGTCCCTTCTGTTATCCCCTCGAGCAACGTGGTTGAGCTTTTAGAGTCGGAAAGTCCGGATTGGAAATATTTCAAAGGTGACAACGGCGAGCCTTCAAATCCCGTTAATGCTTGGCGAAACTTGAATTTCAACGACAACTTGTGGCCGATAGGCCGAACCAGCATCGGTTATGGTGACAATGATGATAATACGTTAATTATTGACATGCAGAATAATTACTCATCCATATATCTCAGACATCGATTTAATGTACTGGACCTTAATGAAATAGATACACTCAGATCGAAAGTATATGTAGACGATGGATGCATTATCTGGATTAATGGTACCGAAGTCGCACGGGTACATGTCTCTGACGGATTTAAGGCTTACGATGATCTGAACGGTGAATCTTATGTAGATAATGCGATATGGGAGGAAGTTACGCTGTTAGCGCCTTATGATTATCTGGTTGAGGGCGAGAATATCATCGCGGTACACGTACTCAATAGCTCACTGACCAGTAGTGATATTTCAATAGATATTGCCTTGATTGCTGAAAAAGATCAGGATGATGAGCCGTCGCAAGAGATCCCGTCCGAAACAGTGCCTTTTCAAGGAATACGGGGCAAGTATGAAATTGATGCACTGTGGGAAAGCGATGAAATTACATCACGTAATTCTCAAACCATACGTATACCCGTTGGTATTACAGAGCCTGGTTATACCTATCGAGTTCGTTGCCGAATGAAGGATAATACCGGCCGATGGAGTCATTGGTCGGATCCGATTCAGTTTGAAGCAGGTGAGCCGTTATCTGCAGGAGTAATAAATAATATCCGTGTCACCGAGCTGATGTATAATCCTGCCAATGCTGATATTGCTGACGGCGAGCTTGCTGTTGACAACGAGAATTTTGAGTTCATTGAACTGAAGAATATCGGCTCAGAAACTGTCAATCTTGGTCGGATTAAATTCACTAATGGGATTGATTTTACCTTCCCAAACTTTGAGCTTAGTGCAGGTGAATATGTGGTGGTTGTCCAGGACCGGGATGCCTTTGAGACGCGTTACGGTTTAGCGGTCAATATTGCTGGCGAATATACCGGCAGATTAAATAACGGCGGTGAGAGAATAAGGCTGGAAAATGGCTATGATCAAACAATATTGGATTTTAACTACAAAGATGACTGGTACGAAGTAACCGACGGCCAAGGCTTTTCCCTGACCATTATCGATCCGGCCAATCCTGATCCGAACAGTTGGGGTCAAAAAGAATCCTGGCGTGCAAGTGTATTCATCGGGGGTTCGCCCTGCTGGGATGATGTGGATGATATTACTGGTTCTGGTGGCTGATGATAAAAAATTTATAGTGCGTATGTTTAACTAAGCTATTGAGACAATGGAAATTTTAACGTTGTGTATTAGAGAAGCAGAATATGCATAGGATTATTGGACTGCGTTTATTATTTCTTATGCTGGTTTTATTTTGTGCTAATTCTACTGTTCTCTACGCCGATGACCAGCGGAACAATGACGACAATGTTATCATTAATGAAATCCACTATGATCCCGATATTAAAACAGAGTTGGTAGAATATATTGAGCTATACAATTCTGGTCCAACCGATGTTAATCTTGCCGGCTGGTATTTCAGAGATGGAATCTCTTATTGTTTCCCTGCGTTTGCTATTTTGCCCGCTGGTGGTTATATCATCGTAACCCAGAATTCGGCTCATGTTCAGACCAAATGGAGTGAAGGTCGAACAGATCTCGATGCTGATTTGGTTTACGGGTCTTTTGAAGGTAAACTCGAAAATAACGGGGAAAAAATTGAGCTTTGTAACGCCGCCGGAGAAGAAATCGACCAGGTCGATTACCAACTCGGATTTCCCTGGCCTACAGTGGGCGATCCAGTGCCGGAAAACAGTTCAGGTACCGGTCATTCTATACAATTGATTAATCCGATGATTGACAATGACTTAGGTGGAAGCTGGCGTTCGGCTTCTCCCACTCCTTCGGCATTTAACGAATCGGTTGATATCGAAAATGCCCCTCCTCATATTCGCCAGGTAAAGCACTCTCCAAAACAGCCTAAATCAGGTGAAACAGTAACTATTACTACCAAGGTCACTGACTCTGATGGTGTTTCGAATGTATCATTGCTTTATCAGTTTGTCGAACCCGGCGATTACATTAATATCAATCAATGGCAGTATCGTATAAATTGGTATAGCGTCGGGATGCATGATGACGGTCTTAATGGTGATGAAATTGCTAATGATGATATTTACACCGTCCAGATGCCTGGTACTATGCAGGTTCACCGTCGCTTGGTACGTTATCGCATTGAAGCTAATGATAATCTTGGCTATGGTCTTACAGTGCCGTATGCGGATGATCCTCAACCGAACTTCGCTTATTTCGTCTATGATGGTGCTCCTGCCTGGAGCGGCGCGGTTAAACCAGGCGACTCGGGGCCGTTAGGTGAGGTGGTTGAATATGGTACAGAAGTGATGAATAGCCTGCCGGTCTACCATCTAATCAGTAGAAAATCCGACGTTGAGGATTGTACATGGTACGACCAAATTGGTTGGACAACCCCAGAGGCGTCCGAGTTCAAATGGTATGGTACTATGGTTTATGATGGCGAGGTTTATGACCACATTCGCTACCGCGTCCGAGGTGGTACGCATCGCTATAGAATGGGCAAGAATATGTGGAAGTTCGATTTCAACCGAGGTCACTACTTCCAGGCACGCGATGACTATGGCCGAAAATACGATATTAAGTGGGACAAGCTTAACTTCTCGGCATGTATACAGCAGGGAGACTACCTACATCGTGGTGAGCAGGGAATGTTTGAGGCCGTTTCATTCAAGCTTTTCAATCTTATGGGTGTTGAAGCATCTAAAACCGACTGGCTGCATTTCCGCATAATCGATGAGGCTGATGAAACCGGCCCCACTCAATATGACGGTGACTTTTGGGGTCTTTATATGACAATTGAGCAGATGGATGGACGCTTTCTTGATGAGCACAATCTGCCAGACGGCAACCTCTATAAGATAGATAATTACAACGGAGAATTGAATAACCAAGGGCCGACCGCTGTAACAGACGGATCCGACCTGGATTCATTTATGTATGCTCCAAATCGTACTGAACAATGGTGGCGGGAAAATGTGAGCATGGAGCGATATTACTCTTATCGATGTGTTGTTGAAGGAATACACCATGGAGACATCGGATATGGGAAGAATTTTTTCTTTTATTTAAATCCTGAAACTAATATCTGGTCTATGCTGCCTTGGGATGTCGATTTAACCTGGGCGGAAAATATGTATGGCAATGGAATAGATATCTTTATGAATCAGGGTGACATATTTTCTCATACGACGTTTTTTACTGAATACCAGAATCGAATGAGGGAATTTCTCGACCTGTTATTTAATGCGGACCAGTTATATCAGATACTCGATGAATTAGCAAATATCATCGATCCGCCGACCGGTGCTCCAACATTAGTAGAAGCCGACCGCGCAATGTGGGACTATAATCCGATTATGATCTCCCCCTATGTTCATCCGGGTAAAGCTGGACAGGGAAGGTTCTATCAGCAGTCTGCAACTAAAGATTTCAGGGGAATGGTCCAGTTGATGAAGGATTATGTTATTTACGTAACAAATAACACCCGCTACTGGTATGGTCAAAGTGGCCCAAGTATGAATGAGATTGCTGCTGATCCGTCAATCCCTCAGACACCCATAATAACAGCTACCTGTCCTGAGGCATATCCTGTCAATGCTTTAACATTTGAATCCAGTCCATTTAGCGACCCCCAAGGCAATCACACCTTTTCTGCGATGAAGTGGCGCATCGCTGAGGTAGAACCTGATTCTCAGATAGTAATACCTCAAGACCCTCAGAGTGAAGCACTTGTGCTTGTTCCTGATACAGCCGAGTGGAAATATTTCAAGGGTACCGAGGAACCATCACATATACAGGGGGCATGGCGTCAAATTGATTTTGATGATTCTGATTGGCTGGTCGGCCATACTCCGATTGGATATGGCGAATCATTCATAGAAACCCAGCTTGACGATATGAGAAGTAACTATACAACTGTGTATATACGCAGGGAATTTGATTTAGCAGATCCTGATGTTTTTAATAATCTAAGACTGGAAGTCAAATATGATGACGGTGTTAATATTTGGATAAATAACGTCCACGTTGTCTCTGGTAATACAAATTCAGATGAGCTTCCTTATGATGCCGTTGTCAACAATCGTTCAGAAGACCACAGTTTTAATACTTTTATATTATCAGATCCGGGCAGTTATCTTATTTCCGGCACAAATGTTGTAGCTGCACAGGTAATAAATACCGACCTGAGGAACAGTTCTGATTGTTTTATCGATATTCGATTGACTGGTGATATGCATGAAGCAGACGAGTCTCCGAGCACACCACTAAATTTCAGCAGGAAACCAAGGAAATATGAGATTGATTCGGTATGGGAAAGTGAAGATATTACCGACTTTAATAATAGCATACAAATTCCCGCCGGTGCGGTTAAGGTTGGTCGGACCTATCGGGTTCGTTGCCGGATGAAAGATAATACAGATCGATGGAGCCATTGGTCGTTACCGATTCAGTTTGAAGCTGGTGCGCCTCTGTCGGCAGGAATATTAAATGATCTCCGTATTACCGAACTGATGTATAATCCTGTTGCCTCAACCTCTAATGACTCAATAGACAGTGACGAATTTGAATTTATTGAATTGAAAAATATTGGTGATGAAATTCTCGATTTAACTTATGTTTCTTTTGCTGACGGCATTACATTTGATTTTAATAACGGCAACATTGCCAGCCTTGGTCCCGGTGATTTTGTTTTAGTCGTCAGGAACAAAGATGCATTTGAATCTCACTATGGCACTGGCCTGTCCGACAAAATTGCCGGTCAATACAGTGGAAAACTCTCTAATAGTGGAGAAAATATAAGCTTAATGGATTTATGGAACGGTACTATAGTTGAGTTTGAGTACAACGATAGTCGCAGTTGGCCACTCTCGGCCGATGGTGGTGGACACTCATTGGTTCCTCTGACTTCTGCTTTGTTGAGTGAACCTGATGGGTCTTTGAAATATAGTGGGAACTGGCGAGCAAGCAGCTATATCGGTGGTTCCCCCGGTATGGATGATTTAGAGCCTGTAGCTTCTGTTGTACTTAACGAAATAGTGGCGCATACCGATTATAGTAATCCTCTGTATCCAGAGTTTGATTCCAATGATTGGATAGAACTCTACAACGCAACCGGAACGAATATTAATCTGAGTAACTGGTATCTTAGTGACATTATAAGCGATTTGAAGAAATGGGCGATTCCTGCGGTTGATATTGCCGCATATTCCAGCATAAGTTTTAACGAAGTTACCGACTTCCATAATCCTGTCGGCACAGGATTCGGCCTGGATAAGAAAGGAGAGCAGTTGTTTCTTTCCTGTCTTCCTGGAACATCTGAGGATCGTATAGTAGATAGTGTCAGATTTAAAGGACAGGAAGATAATATCTCACTCGGGCGTTACCCGGATGGCGGGAAATATTGGTTCAATATGATACCATCTAAGAATTCTCTTAATACCGAACCTGTTCCGGATATAGTAATTGATGAACTTATGTATCATCCGGAAGATGTTAATGATGAATATATTGAATTATACAATCCGACACCGGTTCGGATTTATCTCGAAAATACTGAAGGTACCTGGCGTCTGGATGGCACGGTAGAATATATTTTCCCTACAGGCACTTCGATTCCCGCTGATGGCAGACTAATAGTTGTGGGCTTTGACCCGGTTGTAGATAATATTCGATTGGATACTTTTATTGTCGCATATAACAGTGACACATTAACTCCTGGTGAGGATATTGTAGGTCCCTGGTCCGGCAACCTTTCCAATAGTAGCGAGCGACTTGCTTTGGAAAGGCCTCAACCGCCTGACTGGCTGGGTGACTCTGTTTCCTGGGTGATTGTTGATGAAGTGATTTATGCTGATGTCTCGCCCTGGCCCGAGGCTGCGGATGGTACCGGTAAAGCCCTGCAGAGAATCTCTGCAACTCCTTCTTATTCAGGAAGTAATCCAAATAACTGGTTGGCTGATTTTCCAACACTAGGTGATAAACCGTAATTAAATTATAGATTAACCAAAGCTGCCAAATTGAGCATTGACTTGGCTGCTGCTTTTATGTTATGATTTAGTATAGAATGAAATTCATTGTTGTTATAGCCACGTTCAGTATTGCGGGCAAACAATTGGGGATGGGATTAAAAGGGTGTATTAATGAAAATTTTGTTTTGTAACCTGATATTAGTTATTTGCTTGGTTAATATAGGGCAAGCAGACGTTCCTCTGGTAATTAATGAGTTTATGGCATCCAATCATAGTGTTAAGGCTGATCTGCAGAAACAATACGATGATTGGATTGAAATCCACAATTATGATTCTGATGCTTTTAATATCGGCGGTATGTACCTGACAGACAATCTGTCTGTTCCAACCAAGTGGCAAATTCCTACAGCAACCACTATCCCGGCGAGCGGCTATCTGTTGATATGGGCCGATGAGGACACCTCAGATACCACAGATACAGAACTTCATGCGAATTTTAAGCTCAGTGCCGATGGTGAAGAAATTGGCCTTTTTGACAGAGACGGAATTACTCTGATTGATAGCATTATCTTTCCTGAACAAACTACCGATATTTCCTACGGCCGCGATCCAGATGCGGATGGGCAATGGCGTTTTCTACGTGTCCCTACCCCGGAAAATGAAAATACCGGAGGCTATTTAGGTGAAGTTGAAACCACCATGTTCAGCCATAGTCGCGGATTTTATGATTCACCTTTCACTCTAACAATCGCCACTGAAACAGCGGATGCTTTAATACGCTATACTACAGATGGCAGCATTCCCACAGGGGCATACGGCCGGTTATATACAGGCCCTATCCAAATTTCTACTACAACGTGTCTACGGGCAATGGCTTTTAAACCAAATTGGAAAAGTTCTAAAACTGAAACGCATACTTATATTTTCCTCGATGACGTAATACGACAACCTACAAATCCTGAGGGCTTTCCCAGTAGATGGGGAAGTCGATATGCGGACTATGCAATGGACCAACGCGTGGTAGATGACCCGGCATATAACAACGAGATAAAAGACGATCTTAAATCTACCCCCTCGGTTTGCATTGTTATCCCCAACGAGGATTTCTTTGGCAGTAATGGAATCTATGCCCATCCCGATTGGTATTCGGACGAATGGGAACTGGCGGAACGCGCTGCTTCCATAGAATGGATAGATCCAAATACCGGTAGTAACTTTGGTGTTAATGCAGGCCTTCGAATCCACGGGGGGCCGTATAGCAGGAGCGGCAATATAAAGAATGCCATGCGGATAATCTTCAGAAGCGAGTACGGTCTTTCCAAACTGGAGTATCCGCTATTTCCGGACACCAATATCAAAACATTTAACTCTCTTGTTCTGAGGTCAATCTGGAACTACTCATGGACAGGTCATAGCGGCATGAGTGGTTCCAGACATGCAGATTACCTCCGTGACGCTTTTGCCCGTGATACTATACGGGACATGGGAAATCTGACTCCACATGGCAGGGGTATCCAAGTGTATATTAATGGATTGTATTGGGGTCTGTATATTATGACTGAGAGATCCGATGAGCACTTCTTTGCAGACCACCTGGGAGACGATGAGGAAAATATTGACATGCTGGAGGCACCCAGTGGAAGGGGTGCAGAATCTGTTATGCAGATTGTATCAGGAGATAAGCAGGCCAGCCAGGCATGGGATGACCTGTTTACTATGGTGGACAGCACGAACTTAAGCACATCACAGGCGTACGAGGCAATCCAGGAATATGTGGACATTCCTTCCATGATCGACTACATGCTGATGATATACTATGTTGGCAGTCGGGATGCACCTGTATTCTTAGGAAACTCCTATCATCCACGCAATTTTTATGTTGCTCGTATAAGAGAACCGGCAGGTCCTTTCATCTTTATACCTTGGGACACGGAGTGGGCATTGGAAGAACCCTGGGTTAACCGTGTCAGCGTAGTAGGGATTTTTAATCCTCATTACTTGATAGACAGGCTTAGAGTTAATTCCGAGTTCAGGATGCTTATGGCCGACCACATCCATAGGCGGTTCCATAATGGAGGGGCTTTAACACAGGAACGGACTACCCAGCGTTATATGGAACTTGCAGGTGAGATATATGGGGCTATTGTAGGAGAATCCGCACGCTGGGGGGATGAGCCCCGACCATCGAGACCCTATACACGCGATGTCGAATGGATTGGTGAGGTTAACCGCTTAGTGGACGAGTACTTTTCTGATCGTACGGATACGGTCATCGAACAACTTAGAGATGCTGGTTTTTATCCACTTATTTCAGCTCCGATGTTTTTAGTTAATGGTCATATTCAGAATAGCGATTATGTTTCGCCTAACGATATGTTCTCAATGATGGCTATTGATGGTGCGATATATTACACTCTTGACGGCATCGACCCGGGAGTACCAAGCTCATCACAGCAAACCGGCGAAACTATCACCATTGTTTCTGAAAATGCTCCTAAACGTGTCCATGTTCCGACCGGCTTGGTTGGCAATAGCTGGAAAGGCGGCCGTTATTTCAGCGATGCAGACTGGATATCGGGCACGGGAGGAGTTGGTTATGATACCGGCTCCGAATACATGGACTTTATTGATATCGATCTTTTCGATCAGATGTACCAGAGCCGGACAAGTTGTTATATACGCATACCCTTTACTACACAGCAGCCGCAACAGTTTGAGATTATGAAACTCAGAATTCGTTACGATGACGGCTTTGTGGCATATATCAACGGCACAGAAGCTGCCAGACGCAATTTTGAAGGCACGCCGACCTGGAACTCCAGCGCCGATACGATACATGAAGATACCGCAGCCGTTAACTTCGAAGATATCGATATATCTTCTCATATTGACGAACTCGGTTCCGGCGGCAATATCTTAGCTATCCACGGCTTGAACGCTTCTCTTACAAGCTCGGACTTTCTTATCTCTGCAGAGCTTATTGCCTACGAAGCTCTCGAAGACTATTCTCCTTCGGAAGCTATTGTCTCACCGAGCGCACTTGAATATACAGGTCCTATTACATTAACCGAGAGCACTCATATCAAGGCTAGGGCGCTTAGCGGCATTACATGGAGCGCACTTA
>Ga0307431_1002161_pt1 | contig 10413 bp, 8 predicted proteins | sample SalMarWE160170MG_FD_202155 | JGI IMG/M metagenome (GOLD analysis project Ga0307431, IMG submission 202155) | Salt marsh sediment microbial communities from the Plum Island Ecosystem LTER, Massachusetts, United States - WE1603-170 | ecosystem: Environmental > Aquatic > Marine > Intertidal zone >... | reverse complement strand
GGCCATGGAAAGGGCAAAGGTCATTACCAGGTAGAGGGCGGCCACGGTGAAGTAAATCTCAAAGGCATGATAGGTTCTCGCCACTGCCTGCTGTCCCTGGAACATGAGATCAGCGAGGGCAATGACCGATACCAGGGAAGAATCCTTGATAAGGGATATAAACTGGCCTGCCAGGGGCGGTATGATCCGCTTGAATGCCTGGGGAAGGATGATGTAGCGCATGGCTTTGGCATAACTCATGCCGAGGGATCGAGACGCCTCCGTCTGCCCCCTATGGATCGATTGGATGCCTGCGCGAACGATTTCACCCACGTAAGCTCCTGCGAAGATCGAGAGCGCGGCAGTGCCTGCCGCGAATGCAGAAAGCCTGAGCAGGGCTCCCACGAAGAAGTAGATGATGTAGATCTGCACGAGGAGGGGTGTGTTTCTGATAAGTTCCACATAGGCCAAGGAAAGCCACCGCGTCACCGGCTCATTGGAGAGCCGGGCAATACCCACGATCGTTCCGATAATGATGCCGAAGATGATGGAGAAGATGGATATCTTCAAGGTTAGGACAAAGCCGATCATGAGTATGCCCATCCTGAGCCTGGGCTCGGCATCGTCTGCGGATTTCGCGCCGTAGTATACCAGCATCTCGGGGATACTCTCCCAATGCCAGATGTAGGTTATTCCCTTTCTGGCAAAGAAATAGTAAAAGGAACCAACAATAACGGCAAGTATGGCCAGCGTAATAAGCGATCTCTTGTTAAAGCTCAATAGTCATACCCTCCCACATAAAAAAAGGGGAGCGGAATCGCTCCCCTTTTTGCTCCTATTTCTGCTTTGCGGCCAGTTCGTCTATCCAGTCCACAAACCACTTTTGTTTGAATTGTTCCCAACGACCGTCGCCGCGGATCTGCCGCAGGAAGTTATTGAGAAAATTGAGAAAATCCGGATCTCCCTTCCGGATGGCCCAGGCGAGCGGTTCATAGCTGATGGGGTCGAAGATTCCCACCGTTTTATCCTTGTACATTGCGGCAAACACCCGAACCTGCGGTTCATCGTAGATAAAGGCATCGGCGAGCCCGTTCGCTACCTGAATGGCGCCCGTGGCTTCGTCCTTGAAAAGCCTGAGAGTCGCCTTGGGCGTCATCTTCTCCGCTGTCCAGGCGCCGGTAACCCCAAGCTTGCTGGTAATAACCACGTCTTTTTTATTGAGATCCTTGTAACTCTTATATTTATCTATGTCCTTCTTGTTGATCAGAAGGCATTGGCCGATATAGTAGACGGGCTCGCAGAAGTTTATCTTGAGGTTTCTGCTCTGAAGGATCGTCATCCCTGACATGATGATGTCGAATTTGTGGGTCATCAGGGCCGGGATAATCCCTTCCCAGGCGGTGTTGACGATCTTGACCTTCTTCTCTCCTCCCTCGCCGAAGATGGCCTTTCCCATCTCATAGGCTATATCCACGTCGAAGCCGACGATGTTGCCCTTCTCATCCTGCATCTCAAAGGGCTGATACCCTGCTTCCATGCCGACCAGGAGTTCACCCCGCTTTTGGATCTCCTCAAGGGCGGAGGCTTTGGCGATATCTTCCGTGGTTAGAGCCATTGCAGTGCCGAGGCAGAACGAACCGGCGAAAATTGTGATCAAAATTATGAATAGTAACTTCTTCATTTCCCATTCCCTCCTTGATTAGAGTGAAAAACTAGGTAAAACATCCGAGCGCTTTGCATAACGCAACTCCCTATGTCCCTTTCCCGGTCACCCCCTTTCTTTGTTAAATGACCCCCAGATACCGTTGATCTTCTTCCTCTTTTAAGGGTTTGCATGTGGTTAGCCTTCTGTTTAAAAAAATACTTCAGTAATGTCAACAAGTTTATCGCTTCCGGAATGCCGGGCGAGCCTGATTGATGGCGAATCATGTTCTCCGCCAAAGGTGTTTCCTTGCCTTTCTCGATGCGATGATAATGGCGAGGAAGATCAGGATGATTCCTGTCCCCTGAAAGGAGGAAATCTTTTCCTGGAATATAACATACGCCAGGATCGAGGCCCCTATCGGCTCCCCTAGTATGGTGATGGCTATCATGCTGGCCTTAAGGTGTTTCAGCGCCCAGTTTATGGAGGTGTGACCGATGAGCTGGGGCACGATGGCAAGGAGCACCATAAACATATAGGAGGATGGCCTGTAACCCGTGAAGGGAATCCCGGAGAAGAATGCGGCTGTCAGAAGAAAGAGCGCTGAGAAGGAGTACACAACCGCGGTATAGGATACCACATCCATCTCCTGCCGCGCCTTTGAGCCAACCATGAGATACCCGCTTGCCATAAGAGCGCCCAGAAGGGCGAGGCTGTCGCCAAGGAGATGGGAGGGGTTGGCGATGCTCAATCCTCGAAGCCCGCTGTCTCCCACGGCAAGGATGATGCTTCCCAAAAAAGAGAGGATAATCCCGGCAATGAGATCGATAGGCTGCGTTTCTTTGAGGAAGAGATAGGAAAAGATCCCAACGAAGATGGGGTTTGTGTTAACAAGCACTACGCTGCTCGCCACGGATGTGAATTTCAGTGAGCTTATCCAAAAGGTGAAATGGAGTGCGAGAAACAGACCTCCGAGCATCCCCATGAAAAGCTGCCTCTTGGTAAAATGGGAGAAACGGACGCCCCTGCTCTTCGCGAAGATCAGCACGATAATCGATGAGATCGCGAGCCGGTATGTGGCGATCATGAGGGAAGGCACATCTTCGCAGAATTTTATGAAGATTGCGGCAAAGGAGAGGGCGATGATGCCGACGGAGAGACATGCACAGGTTTTGAACAACGCTTTGTCCTTTTTTAACCGGGAGGGAGTATAAGAGAGGCGCCCTGCGGTGTCAAAATAAAAGCGTCCTACGATCTTGAATCGAGGGACGTATCGGCTCCTCCGTTGAGAACCTCATGGAGCAGGAAGTTGGTATTCCGCTCGAGCTGGCTCATTGTTTCTGCGAGGGCCTTAAGCTGTGTGAGGGTCTTCTTTGAAGGTTCCCGAGAGGGCATATCGAGTGCATAATTTTCAAGTATCTCGATGAGCCTCTCAAGGCTTGAGGCGTCGAAATGATCGTTGTTTTTGTAAAGCAGGTCTACTAATTCCAGTTTAACGTCCTCAGGGATTTTATCATACTGTGCAATGTTCTCGGGATCCTGGCCGAAATAGAGGGCCTTCTTGAGCTTATCGATCGTCTTGAAAATGGTTGCCTGTTTTTGGCTATCCTGCGGTAGTCTCTCAAGGAGTTTAATCCACCTACTCTCTATCTGCTTTGTCACCCAATTCTCGCCTGTTTGGGGCGGAAGCGACAGTGTCAGGAACTTGTGCTGAGCATTCGATAGATCTTTATAGAGAACTCCATCCCCTTCCCTCAGGCTCAATAGGAGTTCATTGAGTTCCTGTATTGCCTCTACCTTACCATTTTTTCCTTTGTTCTTCTCCAGGAGCAGTACTTCCCACTGATCCCGGAGGCGCCCTATTTCCTGCTTTATGAGATTAAAGATGATCCCGGACTTTGTAATGGAGTTGCGCAGTGAATCCGCAAGCAAATTACATGCGTTTATCCTGTCCGCTGCCAACTGTTCCATCGCCCTCGTAGATTCCTGGTGCAATTGGTAAGAAAGCAGCTGTGTTACGAGTGAGCGCGAGAGTTTCTTGATGACCTTTGTCTCATGGCTGCCGATTTTGATGGTATAGGGGTGGAAGTGTATCTTGATAACCGCGACAACAACGAAGGGGCTGTCCTTCCATAAGACCTCTCCCTCGAAATTTACGGGATAGACGAAGGGAGGCGCACCCCCTAACTTAAGGTCGGATTTCCGAACGAGCACCGGCTCCATATGGTAAAAATCCTCTGATTGTCCCTGTACCTGCAATCGTACGCTCCGCATATTGGCATTCGCGTCCTCGGCAGTCCAGCTTTTCTGTTTCTCCACACACCAGGCCATTGCCTCAAGGGCGCGGCCCGGTTGATCGCGGTACTCCATCCACGGTTTCCCAGGGAAATTATATTCGGAATTTGCGGGAAGACCCCATGTGATCTTTGCGGCATCATCTTCTATGATTCCCGAGGTAATTCTCTCCGCAACCAACTCGGGTGGTTTTCCGATTCGATAGATGGTGCCCTTAAAGGCGTTGGGGAGACAAAAAAGGATCGTTTCAATCATCTCTCTACATGCTTTTTCCAGGAGGCCTTTATCGATTTTGATGTACACTGTCTTATTCTCTCCTAGGTTTATGGACTAATTCCATACGAATATGCTGCCCTAAGTGTTTAGAGGTATTTTGCCCCTCTCCTTGGTCAATGTATTCCTTCCTCTATTAATCTAGCCCAGGTGTAGTTTGATCAACGATACTTTATGATTATTTTTGTACATGTCAATATAAATATGTCTTGGGAATTGTTTGGGATGACTGCAAATTGCGAGCCAATTATGGATGGCATTCTCTGGTAGAAATGGCGCCTCATATCCTCTGGTATGCAACGGAGCACCGTTTTTATGAGTAACAATGGGAAAACTTTCTGTCTGTATGGACGAACCGCTATCATTTGTCAAGCAAAAAATACTTTATGTGGTAAATAATCCGATTTTATTTACTACATATAGTAGGCGAATATTGCATGATGAGGCTTTTTGTTGAGAAGGCAGACAACAGATGTAGTACTCTTGCAACAACAAATGTGTCTATAGGATACAATTTCGTGTCTTATGACCGGGCTACGCGGTAACATCTTTGCCAAAGATCCATATAGGCCTGTTCCTCCTGTCGCCAGCGATCATCATCCCAGCCCAGCTCCTGGCAGCAGATTCCCTTTATGCGATTGAGAAATGCCGCGCCTCCCTCCTTCAGCAGTATCCCCATTTGTGTGCGCCGCAAAAGGAGATCATCAAGGTGCACTACGGATTCGGTTCTGGCTGCCCAACGTAGTTCGGCCCACAGAATGTTGGACCCGGGCACGGGCTCAAGATCCCCGTCTGTTCCGCAGTCGACCACAGGCCCCGCCTCATAACCGTAGCGGCCGGCCAGGCGCCTTTTCATGGCCTGATCGAGATGAGTGCCTGGAATTCCTTGCCCAGAAAACGGAGGAAAGACGGGATCCCCCTTGTCCCTTACGACGAATGACGGGATAAGCTGCGTTATGCGCCTGAGTACATCCAAGGCGATTAAGCGGAAGGTGGTTAACTTCCCGCCGCTTACGGAGATGAGACCTTGTTCCACCCAGATGCTGTGGTTTCTCTTTTCCCCGGATGGGCTAAGGATGCCTGTTCCGATCACGGGGCGAATTCCTGCATAGGTGGCGAGGATATCCTGAATTTCAAGGCGTAAACAAGGGAACTGGTATCGTACGATTTCCATAAGGTAGGCCACCTCTTCAGGTGTGGCGTATGGTTCTGAGCTGAGCCCATCCTCATGATCCAGGTCGGTGCTCCCCACAATGGTAACCCCTTCCCATGGCAAGATAAACACGGCCCGCCTGTCTGCTGGGTGGAGCAGCCCTATGGCTTGGGCGACCGGAAAGCGCCAAAAAGGAAACACCAGATGACTTCCCCTCAGAGGCCTGATATCCCTTCCCCCTCGAACCTGCTCCCTGATCTGATCGGCCCAGGGGCCGGTAGCATTGATCACTGCCTTTGCCTTGACCTCTGCGGTTGCCCCTGATAGTGTATCTCGTATAAATACCCCGCGTACACGCTTCCCCTGGATGATGAGACCTTCTGCTGAAACGTAGTTCAGCGCTAAGGCCCCATCTCGTTGGGCCTCTCGGATAACCCTCAGCACCAGGCGCGCATCGTCGGTGATGGCATCAAGATATCGCTCGCCGCCTTTTAGGCCGCTCTGATCTATCCGAGGGGCCATCAGGTAGAATTCAGGTGCTGAGTAATGCCGATGGTTCCACCGCCAGGCGAGCATGTCATATACACTCAGCAATGCGCTGAATGACCAGCGTCCCGGAACCCTATTGCGGTAATCGGCAAAAAGAAAGCCCAGAGGGTCTACCAGGCCTGGGACCTCGCGAAGCAGGCGTTCTCGTTCCCGTACCGAGTCATGGACCAGTTTCAGGTTGCCGGTCATGAGATAGCGCAATCCTCCATGGATCATCTTGGATGAGCGGCTCGAGGTTCCCCATGCAAAATCCCGTCTCTCAACCAGTGCCGTACTAAGGCCCCGGCGTGCTGCTTCCCGAGCTATCCCGGCGCCGGTAATGCCGCCTCCGATCACGATCACATCCCATTCAGGTACCTCTTCAGTGAGCTCGGACCATGCCTTGTCGCGACGGAGCTGTATCTCTGAGGTTTCCATGCTGTTCCATATTTCGTTTCTTAAGGGAAATGATGAGTAAAGGCGCCTTTATTATCGCCTTACACCGTGCGCCTTACAACTTATGCCGTTTCTAACGCACCAACTTGCCGGGATTCATGAGCCCGTGGGGATCGAATTCATGGCACATCGCCTTAATCGCAGCAATGCCGAGATGACCTTTCTCGACAGCCAGGTATGGCGCATGATCGATGCCGACCCCATGCTGATGGCTGATCGTTCCTCGATTCTTCACAATGGCCTCGGATGCAGCTGTTTTTAAGGCTTCCCACCTTGCAAGGGTCTGCTCATAGGTCTGGGCTGTCCGAAATATCACGGTTATATAGATGCTTGATCCCTGAGGGTAGAGGTGGGAGAGATGGGTGAGCACAAGGATAGGCCCGGCCTCAGCATCAAGGGCGCCATGCAGGGCTGATTCGATCTCCTCCGCCATTCGGTTGACGTTCTGCCAATCAGTGGCAGTCTCGAGGGTATCGACTGCGTAACCCTCATCCCAGAGGGTATTCCTGAGATAGGGGATGAGAAAGCGGCTCTCTGCCCATTTGCGGCCTCCGTACGAGCCGACATGGATGCCCCTGCCGCGCCTGAATATGTGCAAGGCCTTTCTAAGCGTGTTTCGGTAAAATGCTCGAGTTCCGGTTACACCGAACAGCAGCATGCACTTATTTTTCCCTGCACCTCGCCAGGTAAGCAGCTTCTCGAGTAGGGAGATGACCCGCTCATGACCGGCGAGCACAAGCTGTGTTTCGGTTTCCAGGGCACTACCAAGACGAAGCATTGAGAGGGGGATGCCTTCCTGCACTGCCTCACGGACGCTGTCCAGGGCCTCCTGCCAATGGGGAAAGAAGACCATATGGAATCGTTCTTGTTCAGGCAGCCGGGTAACCCGGACCGTTGCCTCTGTCACAATGCCCAATCGGCCCTCAGATCCAAGAATAATCTCGCGCAGATCCGGGCCGGCTGCAGAAGCGGGAAATGCAGGCGCCTTCAAGAGGCCCGCAGGACTTGCGAGCAGCCCTCCGGCAAAGAGCTGCTCAATTCTGCCATAGCGAAGCGACTGTTGGCCGCTCGAACGGGTTGCGATCCAACCGCCGAGCGTGGAGAATTCAAAGGATTGGGGGAAATGGCCCAGGGTATATCCCTTGGCCCTGAGCTGCGCCTCAAGATCAGGGCCCGCTGCCCCTGCCAAGAAGGTAGCAAGCCGGCTCTCCTCATCCAGGCTCACCAGGCGGTTCATCCTACTCATATCAATAGTGAGTACGGGTCGATCGCCTTTTTCAGGGGTGATGTGGCCAACAACGCTCGTGCCGCCGCCGTAAGGTATGATGCCGGCGCCTGCCTTCTCCGCATATGAGAGCAAGGATTGCACCTCATCGGTTGTTGAGGGATAGGCAATTCCATCGGGAAAGGCATCGATATTCCCGCTCTTAAAGGCCAGCCAGTCGGGGATGCTCTGCCCCCGGCAATGGCGAGCACGTTCCTCTGGGGATTGTATCACGAGGGGGTGTTCGGGGAGCCGGGAAGGCGGCACAGAGAGCAGAACCTCGTCGAGTGTCGCCTCAGGCAAAGGCGATGCCTTGCCGATCTTATCGGCTATATATGAAGAGGCATTCCGGGGCAGGGGATAAAGGATGGTATCGTCACCCCATCCGTTCCAACGTCGCATACCTCACTCCGCAATATGGTGATAAAAAACAGTGCATTTCTGTGGAAAGAGATCGATCACTACAGAGTTCATCTGACCAAGTAGTATACGAAATAGAGGAGCCGGATTCCAAATAAAATGAGCACAAGACCACAGAGCACCTGAAAGGCCTTGAGCAGCCGGCCTGATTTCAATAATCTCTCAGGTATGCTTCCTGTAATGATCCCCAATACGATGGGTGCTGCTGCGGTTCCCAAGGAAAAAACAATCCCGTACCATGCGCCCTTCAGCACGGCGTTTTCCGCCACGCAGGCAATGTAGGTCAGGATTGCGACGTAGGGCACACAGGGAGCAATGCCCATCAAGAGGCCAAAGAGAAACATACTCTCAAGACTCCTGTCGAGCAGGTTCCTTCCGACCTTGATCCCGAGCCCTTTGCCGGTCACAATGACGATACCTATGACGATCATGGAGACGGCAACTATCCCGTAAAGCCACCCGGATCTATGAGGAGGGAAGAATTGATTGATGGAGCTGAAGGCAACGGTCGCAATTCCCCCCAGAAATGCAAGCGCCAGAACCCTGCCGCCCGAAAAGGCCAGACTTATCTTCAGGCCGTCCCTCCAATGCCCTTTGGCAGCGCCGATGTAAGGCAACAGCAATGGGGCGGTGTGGGTGAGACAGGGGCCCCATCCCATGACGATCCCGGCCACCAGCAAGCGCAATGAGTCAGAATGCATCTTCTATCCTAATAGTCTTGCCGACACCTAGAAGGATAAAATCATCTCCGTATGCCTCCTTGAACTGATCCCTGGCGAGATCGCCGGAGCAATGACAAGGCCCGACCTTTCTGCACCCCGCCTTTTTTACCCCCCGTATGATCTTCTTTACCTGGGAGAGATCCATCCAGCAGAGATGAAACCCGCCCAGCACCAGGTAAACATCGCTTTTGAACATATCTTTTGCCTTCTCCATGATATTCACAACGCCCGGATGGGCACAGCCGGTAATGACGATCAGACCCTTGGAGGTCCTTATGACCAGCGATTCCTCCTTTATGAAATCTCCCAGCTCGCCGGTAGAATAAACGTCTTTACAGATTTCCATAGGCCCGTGAACCTCCACGAGGCGTGCGCCCGCCCGCCTAACCGTATCCTTGATGCTTTGAGGAAGAGATCGGGGCATGTACACCGTGACAGAGGGATGGGCGCTCAAGAAATGAGGAAGGCCGCCGACGTGGTCATAGTGAACATGGGAGAGCACTACCGCATCCACGCTGCGGGGATCGATGCCAAGCTTCGCCATATTGCCCGTAAGCACGGAACCCTCGCCGCCCACATCGAACAGCACGGTTTTTTCCGTGCCCTTGATATAGCAGGAAAAGCCCCACCTGGTCTCCAATGCCTGATCATACGGATTGTTGTCATACACGATCGTAAGGGCCAGGTCTCTATCCATTGTATCCGCGAAGGCCGTCCAATGCGTTGATAGTATGAGAGGGAAAAGCACCGATACGATGATAAATACGTTGATTATAAATATTCTTTTGATTATTTTTCTCATCAACCTATCCTCCCAATGACAGTTATTATGCAATCTATTTCATTCTCACCTGCCGGCATCATCCAAGAAACAGCCCTACTGCTACCAGAAGCGGGGTGAGGATGACAACGAGCACGTTCAGGGCCAGGTAGGGTATGAGTCTTTCGATGTTTTTTCCAAACCGATAGGCCCCTGCAAAGGCGGGGAGGGCGATAGCGATGGTGAGCAATCCCATAAGGCTGAATCGGGGCAGATAGTGAAGGTGAACGCCGAGGGCGATCGATGCATAGGAGAGCAGGAGAAAGGCCCCGTAGATTAAACTGCTCCTTTTGAGGCCGAGGGTAATAGGAAGATGTCTTCTCCCCACAGATCTATCCGGCGCCACATCGGGAAACTGGTTGAGCAGAAGCAGGTTAGAGACCAAGAAGAAGGGCACGAGCGAGGCGACAAAGGCGGTGCATGAATAGGAGCCCGTGAGAACGAAATCAGTTCCCATTACCATGAGGATCCCAAAGCCCAGGCCCGGGGCAAGCAGGCATAATAAAGGATTGTACGTGAACCAGATCGTGTAGAAAACTATCACGAACAGACCGATGAGGCCAAGGGGCAGGAGACGCCAGCCCCACACATGAATGAAATAGATACCCACCACGCCGGTGAGTGCGAGGCTGACCAGTCCCATAATCAGGGCATGGCCTGCCTTGTCCGGATTTTGAGGCAAGACCCCGCTCCCTCCGCTAAATGGGGTGCGTTTGGTCCTGAGATCAAGGCCGCTCCTGTAATCGAAGTACTCGTTCAGGGAATTCACGCTGATGTGGGCGGATAGAGCGCCTATGAGCGCCAAGACTACAAAGAGGACCCGCACCTCGCCAGTTGTCCAGACGGCGCTTCCCACTCCCA
>Ga0307431_1002160_pt1 | contig 10414 bp, 4 predicted proteins | sample SalMarWE160170MG_FD_202155 | JGI IMG/M metagenome (GOLD analysis project Ga0307431, IMG submission 202155) | Salt marsh sediment microbial communities from the Plum Island Ecosystem LTER, Massachusetts, United States - WE1603-170 | ecosystem: Environmental > Aquatic > Marine > Intertidal zone >... | reverse complement strand
CAAATATCCATTAAAACATTAACCAACTTTATAGCTGCAGTAGAACTTGTAGCTGGTGAGACATTACAAATTCCCCCCTTAACAAATTGTGCTGCATTCGTTCTTGTAATATTTAAGGAATATTTGTTTGTATTATTAGATAGCACCAAGCTCTTACTAATATCCACATTACCATCAATTGCAATCACCTTATTTAGTGGAACATTTATTACACTTTCTGAAAATTTTAATGCTGTTGCACCCAATTGTTTGATTTTTATATTGTCCACAATTCCAAAAGTGATATTAACTCTCTGAAAAACTAAAGAACTACTACCAAACAATGCCTTAAAGCCTTTATTGCTATCGAATATTATGTTTGTATCATAACTATATATAGCTCCTATCCAAAAACCATCGGGAACTATTGACCCAGACAAGTCATTCAGACCATGTGCTAATATTGGTCCCCATGAATAATCAGGAGCATAATTATCATATCTTGCACAATAACCCATATATTGATTTTCAGAACTCCAAGTAACAGTAGATAGTCGTTTAAATGGATTCCCATCAGGTACAGCAGCAGTAGCTGTAAAATCATCTCTTACCAAAGTTACAGACCCAAGTATGGTTAATGTATTATTTAAGTTGAAATATGATATAATCTCCAACATAGAATCAGTAATATGATAATCTCCAGCAGCACATATTAATGTAATATTTCCGGCAACCAAATTTGAAGGTATAACACGGAGTGCATAATCTAAAGTAGCCCATGGAGTTCCTATTGAACCATCGCCTGTAAAATCATCACCACCTATTTCATCAATATAGAATTCCAAATCAACAGAAGTGCTTTCCTTATTAAGCTCAAAACCAACAAGATACCAATCAGTGTTGGTTATTCCACCAAATAAAACCCACGTTTCTTTTTTATCCAAAGTAAGAACACGCAAACCTTCCATTCTATCTCCGGAAGGGATTGCATCTCTTGCTGTTAAATCTGCAACTATTTTATAAGTTCCAAGAGCAAGGTTGATATTTATAAAACCACCTGCTCCATCACTATATTCTATAGTACCATCTACTCTTAGATTGGTGTTTATGTACCTTGAAAGTTTTTCGCCCATTTTTAAGTAGTATTTAAAGTGTTGTCAAGTCTGTATCCGGGGTCAGTACCATTAAAAGTACTAAAATCCCAAGTTATTAAATCTAATGCAGCCAAATTAGCAGCAGTTGAAATACTAAGTGATATGGTTGCATAATATTCACCTACAGTTAGCAACCATGCAGTCCAAGCATCAACAATTGTTTTTTGAGCATTGGTCATTACCTCATATAATGAATTGGTCATTACAACCATATCCATGGGATATTTATCATAAACATATCCATAATAAGCATTTTCCAAAGACCTAAGTTTGGTGGCTCTATCGTTTGTTATTTGGGAAGCATCCACAATATCTTTTTCTGGCTGAGTCATTTCAACAACAGCATCCGGGTCAACATCATCTTGTTTCCAATATCTGTTAACATTTGGGTCTGGGTTATAAGACCCACCAACTGCAGAAAAATCTGGGTTAACAATCCAATCAGGTAAACTTGAATAATCAGGTGTGTTTACCGATTCACGATATTCTTTTGTTATATGATTAAATACTTTTGCCATTTTAATTCCTCCTTCTAAATGATAAATTATCTTGTGTAAACGTCATAGTGCCATAAACACCTATTGGTGGCCAGTTGTGTATTGAATCTATTATATTCGATGTAGTTATCGCATCACCTGCCACACCTTCGGCTTTTATCCACAAATCTAAGTCATTTATTATGTAATCATTTCCTCTAGAAGCAAAAATTGTTCTTACTTCTCCAGCATCCAAAGCTCTTTTATAAAGTCTCATATCATGCATAGCTCCCTGCATAAATGGAGGCTCACCACCAGCCGTGTTATAATATCCAACACTACAATACACTGGAGCAGTATTGCTTGTAGGACTAGTCCATCCCATATTAGTATTAGAACCAACTGACACACCATCTTTGTATATTTCGGCTGTGTCTTGCACATAATCCAACACAAACGCATAATGGTGAAATCCTGTTGATGCTAATACTCCAGAATTATAACTATTAAAAGAATCACCATCATCACCCCTTCCACCAACAACAAGATATCCACTAGGGTCTATTGCAGCCTCTATCCTTGAAGAACTGGAATTTTTTGTGCAATCAAATATGCCTTGTTCGTCTATATTTTCCAGATTAAGCCAGCAACAAAAACTGAGTGCTGGAGCATTGTTGGCAAATAATCGTGAACCATTACCATAGTTCATTCCTCCAAGAGCCTCACCCGTGTCTATTTTAAAAGCCATATTATTCGAATTTTAATATCATTTCTAGAAGACACCAATCACCAGATAACGTATCCGAAGCACTTCCGGTGTTTCTTGTTAGTTCAAATTGAAAAACATCTCCAGCAGATAAACCTAAAGTTGTTAATGCGATGGTTTGTGTATCATATTGAAAATATTCATTTGTTGGTAAAGCAATGGCTGTTAAATCTGTTCCAGCATCCCAAGCACCCACAACAGCATTATCTGGTATATCTCTCACATATATTGTAGGAACAACAGCAGCAGCAGCACCGGGTGCTGTTTTAGCTCTTGATTTTAATTCAATTATTATGTTTGTAACTCCCTCTGGTATAGTTTCTACAAATCCAACCCCTTCTTCTGTAGTATCATCAAATTCTCTAATAAGAAGCCCATTATCATTGTCATCCAAATTGACTATAGCCCCTGCATTGACAGCATAATCAGCAACAGTAGAAGATACATTTAAAAATTGGTCAGCTTGGTATCTGACCATGGGAAGCTGCAAATTGTCGAATTTTGTCTTTTCAGCAGCAGTTAAATGTTGATAATCTCCGACATTCAATCCAGCTAAATTATTGTGTGTATTGGCGTTCGCTGATTGTAAAATATCAACAAATGGACTTTGTATATCTGCAAATACTGTTGGAGCATCTTCTTCAATTATTATCTTTCCTATAAGCACAGCAGTTGATAAAGCATCAAGATTAGATGGTAAAGAGGATAGTGCTTGAGCAGCCTGAGCCTCTGCTAATGTTGCATAACTATCTTGACCATAAACTATCTTAAAATTTGTTGGTTCATTCAAAACAGCATAAACCCAATGGATACCGAATTCATGGTTTATAACTAGAGCTAAAGTTCCTGAATTATCATCATAATATAAACCATTGATAGCAGTCTGACTAGCAACTCTTGTCCATCCACCAGCACCATCTCTATACACATATTCAAATGTGTCAGTACCACTGGTATCAAACGCTGGAACAATTATGGATTTATTTAATATGTAAAATTCAGAAGCAGTAATGGCAAATTCCAAACTACCTTCATCAGAAATCATTGCACCAGAAGCATGTTCTACTCTTTTAGTTTTATAAGTTTTAACGTTATTTCTTGTAATAAAATCAACGTTGTTTCCTCTAAAATCAATTATGTTAAGTTGATTATTTAATCTATTAACAACATAAATAAGAGCTTTAGTATTATCACTAAAAACATCATTCCAATTGGAGCTTGAAGTTATTATTGGAGTTCCAGAATTATAATCTGCCATCACAAAATTGGTGGCATTATTGATTAAAGTCAAATTAGACACAGCAGAAACCGCATACCCATTAAGTTCACCATGATAAGTATTTGTGCTCCTGAGAACAACAGAACCAGCAGTTAAGTCAACAGTACCATCAGTATTATCAGTGATATCAAATCCATCTTGACACGCCCCAATACTCCACATATGATTTATTAAATCTTGTACAGTGTTGACGTGAGAATGAGTAGTTGAATAAACAACCGCTTCTACACCATGTATATGTTGAGCATCAGCATTGACACCAGTTGTTAAAGCGGTTTTTTGTGCACTAGTTAAATGTTGATAATCTCCTACATTCAATCCGGAAAGTTCATCATGAGGAATAATTGCAGAAGAATTAAATTGCAATGCAAATGCGCTTTCAGCAGAAGTCAGTTCTGTATCATTCCGTCCTATAGTTATCTTTGCAACTAATGTAGCATAAGATAACAATAAACCCGGTAATTCGGCTGGTGGTTGGGCTGCATCAGCTTCCGACAGGGTATAACTATCTCTACCATAAACAACATGAACAGTAGAATCATGTACCATGTAGACCCAATGCACACCATATTGATTGTTTGATAAATTAACCAATCCAACACCATAGTTGTTATATTGGGTATTGTTTATTTGAGATTGGCCAGTTTGTTGTTGCCAAGCACCATCATTATACCAAGCAATATATGTATCTGCAGCAGTTGAATTGAATGCAGCAGTTGAAAATCTATTGACAAGTTCAGCCCATAATACACCAGCAGTTAAAGAAAAATGTCTAGTTCCTTCATCACCAACAACCATACCAGATGCTCTAATAACCGGGAACACTTCTTCACCAAATAATTGAACTCTTCTATTGAAATTCCATAGATTAGTACCACAAAGTCTTACCACGATATCAGTACCAGACCTGTAAGCCCTACCCAATGTAAAATCTCTTGTAAACGAAATACTATAAAAATCAGTAGTGGCTTGTATAGTTCCGGTATTTCCATCATAAAAAATAAAATTATATGCTTCATTAACCAATGCTAAACTAGCAACAGCAGTCCAACTAACAACACTTAACAAGCTACCTTGGCCTTGATTTATTGTAGATGGTACATCTTCCGCTCCTGCTTCTTGAGCTTTTATAAGACCTTCACCAGCAGCTATTGCCACAGTACCATTACCATTATCAGTAATAATACCACCCCACAATCTAGCAGAAGAATTGGAATTATGTAACCATTCACCATCCGGTAAATCAGATAATTTCGCTACGGCTGCATCATCATAAGCGTTTGTGTCGGCATTACTTTCGTAAAGGGTTTTAATGGTTGCAGCATCTGGATTAACTTGCGCCCCTGCCTCTATACCAGCCAATTTTGCTGCTTCTGCATCTGTATAAGCGTTTGTGTCGGCATTGGATTCATAAGAAATTTTAATAGCAGAAGCTGTTGGATTAACTTGCGCACCAGCCTCTATACCAGCCAATTTTGCTGCTTCTGCATCTGTATAAGCGTTTGTGTCGGCATTACTTTCGTAAGAAACTTTTATAGCAGAAGCTGTTGGATTAACTTGCGCACCAGCCTCTATACCAGCCAATTTAGATTGATCTGTGTCTGTATAAGCATTTGTATTAGCATTCGATTCATAAGCAGCCTTTACTTCTGCTGGAGTAGTATATCCACTTGGACCAGCACCTGCCACATATTTTGAATCATCCACATCCCAAATATATCGTTGTACATCTTGACCAACACCCGGATTAACATCACCATAATAACCTGCTCCACCGGGGTCAGGATGTGCTGTTTCTAAAGCTACAAGTGAAACATATTGACCTAAAAATTTACTGCTCTCTAATCCTGCCAATTTTGCTGCTTCTGCATCTGTATAAGCATTTGTATCAGCATTGGATTCATAAAGAGTTTTAATAGCAGAAGCTGTTGGATTAACTTGCGCACCAGCCTCTATGCCAGCCAGTTTCGCTACGGCTGCATCATCATAAGCATTTGTGTCGGCATTGGATTCATAAGAAATTTTGATAGCAGAAGCCGTTGGATTAACTTGCGCCCCTGTCTCTATACCAGCCAGTTTCGCTACGGCTGCATCATCATAGGCATTTGTGTCGGCATTGGATTCATAAAGGGTTTTAATAGTTGCAGCATCTGGATTAACTTGCGCACCAGCCTCTATACCAGCCAGTTTAGATTTTTCTGTAGAATCATATAGTCGATTAGTAGCACCATCAACCATATTATCCATATCAAAGGCATCACCAGCGATATTGATTGGGTCATACACAGAAGCAAGCATGTCGCCAACTGCACCACCACCATCAACATAAGCAAGATTGCCTATATTATAAGTAAGAGCAATATCGTCAACATTATCTGTAGTTGTCCAATCGAATTCTAAATTAGCACCATTGACATTTATATCAAAAGTCAAACCAAGATTTTCTAATCTGCCCCCTGTTGCTTCATAATACGCCTGACCATCATTGTAATCTATCCTTATTTGTCCACTTTCAAATGCAGAAGCACCCCTGTCAGCCCTAAAATACATCACAAAACTCCATTTGGCAGACCAATTAACTATAATAAAAGAACCAGCAGAATTATTGGCCAATACTTCGTTTTCAGGAAGCCCTATTTGTTTTGTTATGTTTACCCAATTAATATTATCAATTCCTCCTTGTAATTGATAAGTATCAGTATCAGCCTGTACATAACACATTGTTCCATCTCTCCTTTGAGATGGAGGAATATTATTTCTGGTAGTTAAATCAGGAACAATATAATAGGTCTGAGAACCAGTTCCTTTTTCACCTACATATTTATAGAAACTGATTTTAGGTGGCATGTTAGCTGGAACAGCACCATAAAAAATAAGTATACCTGCCACAGTATCGATAACCCAATCGCCCTGACCAAATTGTATCGGGTTATCAAGATTATCTTTTATTACATAGTTATATGTACCATCAGCATGGTTAAATGGAACAACATCCTTAAGATCGTCATGTTGAAAGGAATTAGTTGTACCGGGAACTGCTGTAAGGACTACATCTATCTTTCTCTGTATTACCCCAATTATCTCATCATGAACCATACCAATAGGTGCTGTACCGGGAACTTCATTAAACTGAGAAAGTATCTGGCTCGGTTTTACAAGAGCACCACTTGCAAATGGTTCTTCAAAAAAAGCTCTTGGTGTACTAGTATCTCCAATACCCAAGTCTTTTTTGAATAATCTAACGGATGTTTGTTCTTGTGTCGGCATGTCGTATAAATATTCTCTTTACTTTTATTTATTAGCTTTATCAGCTAATAAACATTAGACACAGACACAATCAAAAGAATAGGATGGGAATTACTTATGTTTGAACAAGAAATCTTCTGTCATGAATTCATATTGGAAACCACGTATTTCACACCATTTTATAGCAGCCTTCTTTTTTTGCATTATTTCTATATAACTCTTCAATTTCCTATTATATGCTTTTCTTTTTTGAGGACTAACTGGCGGTCGTGGTTCTATGGGTCTTACAAGTTTTGATTTTGGTTTTATCTCGAACACATATTTCTTGATATTATTGCCTTTTATAGTTTTGATTTCAACATATGCATCTGGAAAATAATGATGATGTTTTTTATCAATAGTGGATACATATGGGATTTTTATTTTATCACTTTCAGCAATCCATCTAATAACATTTGGGTCTAAATCAAATATTTCATATGCAGCAAGTTCATAAGATGAACGGTATTGAATATCGCTTTCGAGACCAATATATTTATCCGGATTTACTAACTTATATTTGCCGGATTTATGTTGAGAACTAGGTTTGGAGTCTTTTATACTAAAACTCATTGTTACTCATTTCTTTTGTTTTTATTATACCACCCATCAAATGATCTTTCATTTCCTGCATAGCTAATGTGTTCATGCCTATCATTTGTTGCATACCCTCCATAACTTCTAATAATCTTGGTATTAGATCAGTTTCACTTGATGCTGCTATAGCTGCTTTATCGGCTGCTTTATCCTTTTTCTTCGGTTTGGTTTCAATACTTTTTGTTTTGATGTCTCCATCAACATCAACTTCTATATCTTCATAAGCAAGACCTTTTTGAATTCTGTCAAATTTGAGAGCTAATACTGCAGCTTCTTCAACTTTTGCAAAATCCATATCCATAAAACCCTTGAATATCTCACCCCATTCTTTGAATATCTTAGTCAATTCATTAAGCGGTTTAGGCAAATCTTTCAAGATTTTTATTTTTGCAGAATCATAGTGTTCAAGACCACTAGAAACGTGCATCAAAATAGTGCTAACACTAGTACCTATATTTTCAGCATGTTTTGTAACATCTGGAACATCTTTGAATCCCATCACCAAATCAGCAACAGATTTTATGGTTGGTCCAATTGTTTTAAATAAATCAACGCCTCTTTCAACATCACCTTTTTTCCACCACAAAATACCACTTTCTGATTCTCTGTCTTCTCTACCAATAGCAGCAAAAGCTGATGGAATAGAAGACAATACCTTAAGTATGTTGGCCTGTATTCCCGGCAAATCTTCTGATTTAAATCCACCTTCTCCACCTTCTTTCCATGCGAATACACCCTCAGCTAATGTCTTGAGGTTAGTACCCATTTCCATGGTTGATTCAATTCCCAATTCAACATCTGTCTGTGTAAACGGAACGCTAAACGTAACACCCAATAAATCAACCTGATTGGTGGAATTTTCACGTTGTGTTTTACCAATAGCAGCAAAAATGTTTGGTATAGTGGTAAGCACACGTGTAATATTATCTGTAATCGTCTGCATAACTTCTGGAGTAAGTGGCATATCTTTCCAAGCACTTATACCATCTGCTAAATTTTTAAGATTTTTACCTATCTTCATGGTTGATTCAATTCCCAATTCAACATCTGTTTTGGTGAATGGGATACCAAATGTAATACCAAGAACAGTTGCTTGATTAGAAGAATCTTCACGTTGAGATTTACCAATAGCAGAAAAAATGTTTGGTATAGTAGTAAGAACACGTGTGATATTGTTGCTTATTACTTGCATTTCTTCCTCAGTCAAATCCATCTCTTTCCATTCACCAATACCTTTTGCCAATCTTTTCAGATTTCTACCCATCTTCATGGTAGATGCTATACCTCTTTCTGCATCATTTTTACCAACTTTGAATCCAAATATTTTTGTTTGACCTTTTGTAGACCCGGCAACAGCAAATGCTTTTGAAAGAGAATTTATAGTATATGTCAATTGATTAGTATCTGCCTTACTCCAATCACCAGCATCTTCTTTCCATTTGCCTATACCACCAGCTAGCACCCTCAACGACACACCCATAGCTGCAACCCCGGCTATTTTTAATGGCAATGTAAGAGCTTCTTTCACTGACAATCCACTAAATCCTTCGGTAAATCCTTCTATAACACCTTTTATAGCGAATTTCAAATTCATAGCATCTTCTGTTGTCATGCTTATTTCAGACATTGACTTTATACCTGCAGCTATTAGCAATAATGAACCACCTATGGCTGCAAATGCTGCTGCACCCAAGATTATCAGACCTGCAACAACTGGTACACCTGCTGCTGCATACACAACTCCCAATCCAGTTAATAAAACTGGTAATTTCCATAAAACATCACCTGATTCATTAAGTGTTCCAGCTATTGTTTTTAAAGGATTTGACAATAACCATAACGACAACCCTATACCTGCTACAGCAAGAGCACCCAACAATATGTTTGTTGCGAAACTGCCTATTATACCATATGTCAAAGCGAGTCCTCCCAAACCCAATATTAATAAACCTATTTGTCCTAAATTTGGCATGGCATCAACAGATGTTTTTAATGCCAAAGCAAACAGGAATGTAGCACCAGACATAGCCAATACAGCCAAACTACCTTTAACTATTTCTTTACCATATCTACCCAATTGATAATAAACCAATGCACCAATACCCATAGCTCCAAATAGAGCAGCAAGTTTTGGTATATCACTCATTTGGAGTGCTCTTAAAGCAAGGGCAGACAATACTATACTACCGGAAAACATCAGTATAGATAAAGACATGTGTCCCAATGCCTTAGAACCTTCTCTTATCTCTGGTGCAACTCTAGAAAGTTGACTAAGTGCTGGACTTATTATTTTCATAACAACCCTGAACGCAAGTGCTCCGGGAATGGAAAGCACCATCAACGGTGCTGAAAAAGCAAGTGCTTTTGCTAGACTAAATACTCCTTTTGATAACACCTGAATAGTATCTGCAGCCACTAAAGCCCTATCTAAATCATCCTTACCACCAAGATTTTCATATATGGTTGTTATTAAGTTGGTTATAACCCTTCCTATAAGTGGTATTGCTGGTTCAGCAGCTTTATAAAATTTGGCAGACCTTGAAAGCGACTGACCCAATACCAATACATTATTAGCCAATGATTTAACTATGGTAGACATAGCCTGAGCATCTTCCGGAGTTATGCCAGAATCCTTACCAGCATTCATTAATTGTTTTAGTGTACTAGTAACTAATGGTACAGAAATTTGAGCTTTTATGTAATATGGTATGGATTTTGCAAGCGACTGACCCAAAGAAAGGACATTGGTTGACAATGTGTCAACTATAGTATTAAATGCTTGTGCTGATTCCGGGGTTATTTTGTCAAATCCTGACAATATTTTTTCAACAGATGAACTTAATACTTCTACTGTACTTGGGGTTATTTTGGAAGCGGA
>Ga0307431_1002159_pt1 | contig 10418 bp, 8 predicted proteins | sample SalMarWE160170MG_FD_202155 | JGI IMG/M metagenome (GOLD analysis project Ga0307431, IMG submission 202155) | Salt marsh sediment microbial communities from the Plum Island Ecosystem LTER, Massachusetts, United States - WE1603-170 | ecosystem: Environmental > Aquatic > Marine > Intertidal zone >... | reverse complement strand
GTTTTATTGCCTCCTCATAATCTGGAATAGCCTCGTTATACTGGCCTTTATCGTACTTGCAAAGTCCTCTATTGTAATAGGCATTGTGGTAAGCATCAGGAAAGCCTTCCAAATCTTTCGCATTCTTGTAAAAATTTATAGTAACTGTATAATCGGATATGGCCTGATTAAACTTAATTATTGCCTCACTTTGTTTAGCCTGCCACTTTAGATCATTCCCCTGGTTGTAGAAAAGATTCCCCCTGTTATAGGAGGCACTTGTATATTTTGTGTATTCTAAGTCTTTTATTACTACATCATCCCAGGAAATTCCGGCTATGCGTATAGCATTGGTGTAGGCATTCTCTGCATTTATATAATTGCCTTTTTTGGCGTATATAACACCTAAGTTGTTGTAAACATCGGCATGATATGGCTTTTCTTGTGCTTGACTCGATGGGAGAACCTTTTTATAATGAAATTCAGCCTGCACATAATAACTAGGCCCTTGCTTAAAGTAATAAATCCCCAGATTGTTATTTACCTCTGCATTGTTTTCGTCAAGCTGATAAGCCGTATCATAGGCACTCTTCGCCTTGTTCATTTCATCTGGATCACTTGTCTCTTCATATTTTTTATAGTAAGCAAGTCCTTTATTATTGTAGGCTGCAGCATAATCAGACTTTAGATTAGTTGCTTCTTCTAAGGCAGCTATTGCCTCATCCAATTCACCCAATCTGAGGTGTTCGGTTCCTTTTTGAAAATAAGTCTGTGCATCTTGACCAGCGCCAATCTTTGGCCATATGCAGGTAAAGGATGCGATGATAGCTATCATTATCCATTGTTTAAAGAATTTCTTTTTCATGGTTCAACTCCGTGAGCTAATGTTATTTTAATTCCTTACTCTCTCTTTCAATCGTTTCTTTAACCTTAAACTTTTCCCCTGGTTTGACTATCTCGTAATAATATTTCTTATAGTTCTTTGTATAATAGGACATGCTCACCTTTGAACCCTGTATCGCCCAGTCAGGAACATCTATCTCAATTGCCGGATAAAGGATGTTCGTTTTATTCAGGGTTATGACCATTCCATTTATATTTGTAACTTCACCAGTAATGGTCATTATTATTTCGCTCCTTGCCTGGGCAGGCACACCAGTTGATATCACTATGGAAATAGAGACCAGGATAAGGCTTAATAAAATCAGTCTTCTCATTCTTTTATTCATAATTAACCTCACCTTGACATTGTTTACTTTTACTCAGTTTCCCACAATATCTGAGATACACCACCTGGAGGTCCAGGGATGTTTGTTGTTAGATCTTCACCTACTCCACTCACCGCTCCTCCAGCACTTATAAGGCCTGCTGCGTGACCACCCCTGGTAATGACCCTGACACCTGAAGGGATGGAGCTATTTTGAATGATCTGATAGGTGTCTTCTATGGTTCTTTCATTTCCATTTTCTTCACTGTAATTAAAGACAGACTTGCCCCAGCAGTAGTCGAGTGCGTAGATAAAGGCATTTCCGTTTGGATTACAGGGGTCGTCGAATACCGGTTGATAGGCAGTAAAATAGACATTTTTAAAGAAGAGTGTGGGTCGGGATAGTATCTTTTCTCCCACATGGCTTATGGAGCACTGCGGGCAGTCTCCCTGCTTATCCATGACTCTAAAAAATCCCCTGCTTACAGATTCATTACTGAGCTTACTGATCAAATCCTGTTTTCTGGTTGTATCATCACTATCTACATCTCCATCACCATCAGCATCTGCATTTTCATCAAGTTCGTCACAGGTAAGATTCAGGAGATCAGTTTCATGAGTCAGGGTGTTGTGGTCGGCCACTGTATAAAAACGATTGGAAATCATTGCATATCGTGGATGTGCGCGGTCACCAGTACCAAAGTAAAGCACCGGCTTGCTTGTCCAGCAGTTTCCAAAATAAGATACATCAGGAGAATAGAATGTCTTTCTTCCGGTGTCAGAACTGTCTAAGGCGGCACCTGCTATGTCAGGGTCACCGGTAGCCAGATCAGAGCCGGGGTTTGATTGAAAGACAGGCTTGACCTGCCATTTAACGGAATTAGAATCAGTATAACTGAGTTGATCTGCAAAATAATCATAGGTAATCTTCCATATTTGGCCATAGACGTCAGCAGCATACATTGTGAGGTTAGTCTCTGAAAGAGGAATTATAGTCATGTCAGCAGGGAAACAGAAAGTCATATTAGCGTATGATTGGTATATTCCTAACGTATCATCAGAGGCGCTGTAGGTCGCCCTGAACAGAACACTTCCGTCAGCAATATCTACCACAAAAATACCTCGTCCTATACCATCTATACCTGGATTGTATTTGTCATACGTTCCTATATGTGCTGTCTCAACATAGGTTTCACCTGTGTCCCTGATTCCATTTGGGTTTTGGTCATCGTCATCAAATTCTTCAGGGAATCCGTCCTCGAGTGTGTCATAGCCGCCGGCGAAAATGACCACATCCTTATAGGTCGAAGCTGCGGTCTGTATTTTAGCAAAGTATGGCTTGTTCCATGTATAGCCCAGCTCCGTAAAGTCTCCTGTTCCTCCCTGAATATGCCATTTAACTGTCCAGTAGCTCGGTTCAGGGTTTGTCACATCCAGGGCCCAGTAACTTCTCCCACCACGCCTTTCACCAAAGACCAGGGTTTTGTCATAGTAAACGCCGGTTTTGGTCTGGGCACGGAAATAATTACATGCACCGTCAACCATGTAAACATGATCAGTGCTTGCAAATTCCTTAAGCCGTGGAAGAAGGTCTTCGGGCACAAAGGCAAAAACTTCGCTTCCGGCAGGGTATGTCTCTGCGGAAAGGGTGCACTCAAAGTCGGTAAATACATGGAGCATCCCGTCATTAGAGGCAACAGCAATGAAACGGTATAAGAGTGAGCCGTCAGGATTGAGATAATCGATAATTCTTGGCTCTGAATGGATAATATCTCCAAGAATCCAGGAGCGTGTGGCTACAGGATCTCCGTCTCCATCTGCATTATATGTGTAGCCATAAATATAGTTAATGATCGGGTATACATCGTCGTCATCTGAAACATCCAAATCATCTTCATCTATGTTAGAGGGTGTAAATCTCACCATGGATCCACCTTTGTAGGTGTAGATCTTTCTGAAGTCATAGTAGGGCCCAATACCCAGTGATACGGCATCCAGAGCCTCTTTGAGCTTACCTCCAACCCCTCCGCTGTTTACCTCGCCGCCATCGGTAGAGCTTGACCAGTAGGAGGTAGAGGAGGACTTAAATGTACCGTCACAATCACCTGCAATAGTGCCATTTTTATCAACAACAGTCCACTCAGGCTCGGCCCTGCCGCAATCAGTCCGTATTTCATAGCTCAGGCCATATTTTTTAAGATTTCCCTGCCAGTGTTGGCCGTCTTTGGGCTTAAAGAAGGCCATGTAAAGGTTGTCACCGCTCTGGGTTCTGTTGGCCTCATCGACTGAGACAACAGGCGCAGTAAAGGAAACTGAAGTGACCATGGCAAGGCCTAAGCTATAAAATGCATTTACCAGCTCTGTCTGATCATAGGCGGTTATGCCTATACCGCAGCCATCTTCGGCGGTATCATTGAGGAGAGGGCTTTCCAGGCCAAACCCGATAGTATGCGTTACAACATTATAATCGGGATTAGTCCCTCCGGTATCCTGGCTCTCGGCGCATTTCTCCCGGGCCATCCACCTGGCAACATCATCTGAGTGGTTTTCCGCTGTTGTCTGAATAGGATCACCTGTCCAGGTATCAGCATCCACATAATCAACATTATTGTAAAACACAGGGTCAGGATTGCTGTTTTTATTTATTAAGTTCCATGTCGTATCTCCGGATGGGAAACCGTCGGTCAAAACAACCTGGTAGTTTTCACTGCACTCGGATGTGGCTGTATGGGTAGAAAGATAATCGTACATCCAGTCATAGGTATCCTGCATGGCCGCACCCATAGGGGTGCCACCACTGCCACTCAGGGTGTCAATGTCAGCTATAACGGCATCTGCCCCTTCATCAAGATCTGTCACTAAGTGTATCCCCCCGCTACCAGACCATTTCACCAGACCCCAGTTGATCTTTTCCCTGGTCTCATCCACCACGATCTTCATGGCATCCTGGGCTACCTCCAGGCGGGATCTTATCTTTTGACCAACACCATCGTCCCCATTGCAGCATGCAAATGTCCCTGCTGCTGAAGGCGCACCTGCTGACTCCTGAGAGGTCCACTTGATTTTGGTAATCTTAAACCCTCTATCATAGCCTTCACAGTTATGTGCACCATTAGGGGCAACATAGAATTTGACATAAATCTTTGTTACATTTGTTACATCATATTCACCGGTCCACACATACGTTTGATCACATCCATAGATCTTTCCCTCAGGTGTCTCATTAACCACTGATGAGGTAAGCTGGTGCATGACATTGCCATCCTGGTCAACAAAATAGACGCCATCGTTATAAGAGTTGGTGCTGCCAGAGCAATCACAACTGCCTACTGTCCTGTTTTCAACATCAAGATTCCTGAAATATATCCTCAGATACTTTCGCCCGGAATATTGGGTAAGGTCTATGACGCCGCAGCTCTCATTCCTGGGTCGTGAGTAGTCAGAACTGCTATAATACGATGAATTTCTGATAGTACCTATGCCAACGGTGGTCCACACGCGAGCACCAGGCTGGTAGCAGATATCCCGCCACCCCTCATTTCCACAACTTCCGTCTCCATCGAGGTCTTCTATGAGCTTGATAAAACTCAGGTAATTGCCGGTGACAAAAGAGTAGATTCTTTTATCACCAGAATAAGCTACTGCATTATTTGGGTTATCTGTAAGGGTATAGGATGGATTAAGGGTCTCGAACAACCCTGAAAAATAGATACCCGGTGCATGTAAATAACCAAGAAAACCATAGTCCTTTGCTACCCCAGTTCTGGGATCTGCCCTTTCATCGGTGAGCAGGATATTCTGGTGGTTTTTGAGCTGACCGGCAATAGCGCTATTGGCATAGCTTGCAGTATCTACTTTGTTAATGACATTAAGATTTGCCTCAGTTGGATACACAACATAGACCTTATCGCTCACCGTAACGGTCTCTATAGTATTGTTCTCTTCGGGGTTATCCCAATCGGTAACCTCCCAACCGGTATCTATGATTCCGCCTGTGACCCATCTCTGTCTCCTGGCTGAACCGGTATAGACTGGGTCTCCGGTGGCGGCATATTTGGTCACGCTGTCCTCACCGGTAATCTCTGCATAGCCAGTGTAGGCGCTTACCAGGTATATCTTATCCTTTTCCCACAGCCTTCCTGCAGCCTTATCTGCAAACCAATCGGTAAGAGGATAATATGGGTCATCCTGGCCATAACCAGCGCCTATAGCCCACTCAAAGAATGCCGCATAATCTATATTGGGATCATAGACTGGCCAAATCATGGAACCAGATACATCAATCACCAGCATGGCATTGTTTTTTACCGATGCCTGGTAGACATCGGTGTCGTCAGCACTGCTACTTCCAGCACCAAAGAAGAGTAACACTGTAAATAAAAGTGTATGTATCAAAAAGAATTTACATAATTGTTTTGCTTTCATGGGAGTTTCCTCCAAAAGTTTATATAATTTCTATTCAGCCTTTGGTCCTATTTTAAAATATCTGGAAGCTACACGAATTTTGCTTCCCGCAGGATCACCAAAAGAATCTACGTCATAATCATACCGGCTAAAATGAACAACAGAATAGCCTTGTGGGGGGAGAAAAAAACCTAAATAATCTAATGTAAAATCATATGCCTTTAAGTTCACCAGATGAGCAGGATCAGGAAGAGGATCACCAGTAGCCTGACCAGATAGAGAACCAGTCTGATAGGCAAGTTGTCCAGGATTATTTATATTCATTACCGGATAATTTCCCCGTCCTACCTCTGCTGCTTCCCGGTGTATCCCTCCCTCTGCCACATAAAAATTTTGTTTGAATGGGATTTCATTGCCGGCAATCTGTATATCAATGGTCGATGTCCTGCTGATCGTAATCCCTAAAAGTGTAAGCACAACCAAAAGCATAAGGGCAATTACGGTAATGCTTCCTTGTTCACTTTGGTTTTTCACAATACTATTACGCATTAGATTCCTCTCAATAATTACTGTGGCTTAATGCACGATAAGGATACTCTGTGACTATCATTGTCCCATGTGGCAATTACAGCAACTGTTTTAGTGCCAAGAATTGGGGTATCATCAGCCACATTCCAGATCCTATGATAGATTCCTCCAGCGACAGGCTGTCCATCCTCATTTACATTTTCGGTATGATCGATAGTGGTGATGGAAGTAAGATTAGCATTGTTTCCAGGATCGATGTCATCAAGATCAGTATCTGAATAGCTTTTCCCCAGGAGATCCTCCATTTTTTCCTCAGCGAGGGTCAGGGCAGCGGTAGTATTGCCGCTGAAGTAATTCCCTCGAATGCCCATTATCTGCATCTGGGCTACCCCAAGGAGACCTACGGTTAAGATGGAGATGCCAATTAAAACATCAAGTAGTGTAAAGCCCGATTGATTGTCAAACGCTTTTTTCTTTGAAAATACTTTCCGGATATTTTTCATTTTATAGCCCGATATTCCTTGTTTTTACTTTTGAGCAAAGAAGTTTTCGCCTATATGCGTCACCAATAGGGCCAACATTTGCTCCTCCCATCCAATAGGTATTGTTATCTGTATAACCCCTGTTCGTATTTGCTGTTCTGGCCAGCAAGGAGATCTCAACTGCTCGCACATTGGGCTCCTGGCCTGCAGGGTTATTAGTCCATGTGCCATCACTAAGCAGATACTGAAACTGAAGGTTATCGATGTTTTCCGCAACAACCTGATAATTGCCATTATCTTGACCAAAGTTTCTCCGGCGTAAGCTTGGATTAGTGGCATTTTCATCAACTCTGTAAATGATTACATCGGCCCTGAATATCCAATCATCCACATCATAGTTCTGTGTCAAACCGCTGGGAGGGGTAATAGTTCCGGCAGCGCTATCAACCTCAAAAAATTCTGCCGCACTCAAATTCTCTCTTGCCAGTATGCCATATTTCTTTCCTGTGTTATTGAGGTCATCGTCTCCATCCCAATCCAGGTCGCGGCTGGTTAGGGTTATTATGCCGGCTGTGGCATCCTCCCCAGCTCCCAATCGCCGTCCTTCACTGCTTGCCTTTACTATAACAATAACATCTGTATTATCTTTGATGTTGTCGCCCCCACCGTCGGCTACATTGTTCCGGGCATAGATCAGGGGCCGAATGATCTCATTGGTTCCATCCAGGTCATCCCAATCCATGGTATAAGTGGCTGTATCAAAATTGGTATAATATCCTGCCATCTGGATATCCCTGGTCAGCATATACATGGCTGCCCTTAAGTTCTGTTGTGTTGCTGTGATTTGATCCTGAATAATGTATGAGTCCTGCTGTGATTTGAAGGTCAAAAAGATAGCACCCATCACTACCAGAGATATTGCCATTGCTACCATAAGCTCTACTAATGTAAAGCCTTGGTCGGTTAGCCATTTTTGATTTTTTGTATTCATACTTCCCATTCCTTTTTTCTTATTCCCATGCTGTGCCTGTCCACTTTTTCATAAGGATAACACCAGTCCCCAGAGCTCCAACTGCATATGTATTGTTTTTATTATTTTGAAGATAAACATATCCTCCTGTAATACTATTGATCATACCCCTGGAGTTAAATACCACTGTATTTGCATTAAAGGTTATTTCATCTCCGAATGTGGTACCTACAGGTGTTGTTGCAGTCCCATGCCCATAGTCTACACCACTTTCATAGTCAGACAAGATTATAGTTTTTTCAGTAGTATTGTCTGCTGTATTAGACCAGGAAGCGTCTGCACCCTTATCTGAGCAAATAAGATAACGATGTGCTCCTGCGGTTGTATCAAAAACAACTGCCCAATCCGCATTATCCTTTACAGACCCCATTTTGGCCAATTGCAGGTTTGCATAAAGCTCCCTGGATGCACTCTTTAGCCTGTAACCTGGCAGCCACCTTGAAAATCCAGGTATAGCAATGGCTGTTACGATTCCTAATATTACAAAAGTGATTAGGAGCTCAATAAGGGTAAAACCGTTTTTTTTCATAATGAAAACCTTTGTTAATGTCAGTCGTCCGTTGTCGGTAGTCAGTTGTGACAATATTTTCAAGCGCTTAGGTGAGATGCCATATTCCTACATTATTTTCTGATATATACATGAATTACTTGAATTTTATCTTTTAGACAACAAACAACTAACAACTGTCAACGGACTCTACCAAACATTTATGTTTGGCTGTTTTTATATGCAGCAAAATTAATGCCAAATATTTTAATTGCTTATTTATTAAGGGAGGGAAGATTTATCTATTTGTTATTATTAAGAAAATAGCCCCTGAGGTAAGAATGATAACAAATACCTTTTAAAGCAGGACTATAAAATTATTTATCAAGTGTAAAATAATTTTATAGTTACGCATTTTTATCTTTTTTAATATATTCCAGGATAGATTTCTTAAAAAGGAAAAAATCCCCCAACTTATTCTTAAAAATACCGAATACCACTTGATCTTCTACTTTTTATATGAAAGAAACTCGAAACTGGAAATTTGAAACTAGATAAAAAGGAATTCTAAATCCCTACTCAATGAATAACGAATGACGAGAAATCTTTTCATGCTTCGTTGTGGCTATAAGGCATGGAGGTTCATCAGCAACAAAATTCATACTGTTGCCTCTTCAACAGGGTATACCACATCTGCTTTCAAAGCCTCAGCGGCAAATGCGCATGATGCTTGTATTGCTTCACGTGTTAAGCGTGGATGCTCATCCAAAATTTGAGCTACAGATTCACCGGATGATAGCTTTTCCAAGATTAATTCAACTGTAATTCGAGTTCCTTTAATTACAGGTTTGCCCATCATTATTTTCGGGTTTGAAATTATTAGCTTACTCATCATTACTTCCTTATTTTTAGGCATAAGCTCAGCTGCCGCTATGGAGCGCCAGCGGAATAGCGGTCAGGTGCAGCGCCTTGTGTACGCCCGGCATGTCGAAAATCCCGATTTATCGGGGATGGTGTGGGGGCTGGGGGAGAAAAACCCCTGGCTACCCGATTAGGCGATATTTCTATCTTCTTTAAAGGCTACCAATAAAGTTTTTTCCAACGCCTCTGGCAGTTCGATTTGGAAAAACCGATCATTGGAATAACCGTAATCTTCACCACTCTCATCTATGACGCGAATGTACCCATGAGAGGTTGCCTCATCGTCGGGCAGGATTCGATACAGTTTTCCCACCTCAAGTGATGATGGGTAACCTTCATTGTTGATACAAACTGCAAATTGCATTTCTGGTTTTTCCTTTCTCTTCATAGCTAGTCAATCAAAGGAAATTTCAATTTGATTTCATTGTAATCTTTTTGCTTACAAAACATAAGTTAAAATTCAGTCCAATTGATATTTTCTGATCTTAGATATGAGTATGGGACGGCTGATCTCAAGTATTTTGGCAGCCCTGGATCGGTTACCGCTGGTGAGTTCAAGGGCCCTTTTTATAAGATTATGTTCCAATAGTCTGGAAGATTTCTTAATAGATAGAGTAAATTCTGGATCAAGAGATGAAGCAATACCTTGATCTGAGGTTAGTGAAGGTGGGAGTTCGGCGGGTGTGATCCATCTGTCCTTAGCAAGTAAAACTGCCCTCTCTATGAGATTTTCGAGTTCTCTGATATTTCCAGGCCAGGAGTATCCTATGAGAATAGGCATCGCCTCAGAGGAAAGCCCTTCTATATCTTTTTTCAATTTTTTATTGAAAATATCGATAAAATAGCCGATGAGAAGAGGGATATCTCCCCGCCTTTCTCTGAGTGGAGGGAGATGAATGGTCATCACATTAATACGGTAAAAAAGATCTTCACGGAACCTCCCATTTTCAACCTCCTTATTTAGATCTTTTGATGTTGCAGCGATAATCCTAACATCAACCTTTTTCGAACCAATATCGCCTAATGGGGTTATTTCTCCTTCTTGAAGAACGCGCAATAGTTTAACCTGAAGAGATAAAGGCAGTTCTCCAATCTCGTCGAGAAATAGGGTTCCCCTATCTGCTTCCTTAAAATGACCTATCTTGTCTCTCACAGCACCTGTAAATGCGCCCTTCTTATATCCAAACAATTCACTTTCAAGGAGGTTCTCAGGAATACCACCACAGTTTATAAAAACCATAGGGCCAGCAGCTCTGTTTCCATTATGATGGATTGCTCTTGCGATCAACTCCTTTCCAGTGCCGCTTTCTCCGGTGATAAGCACAGTAGTCTTATGGTCAGCAACGTTACTGACAATATCAAATACACGGGCCATTGATT
>Ga0307431_1002157_pt1 | contig 10442 bp, 11 predicted proteins | sample SalMarWE160170MG_FD_202155 | JGI IMG/M metagenome (GOLD analysis project Ga0307431, IMG submission 202155) | Salt marsh sediment microbial communities from the Plum Island Ecosystem LTER, Massachusetts, United States - WE1603-170 | ecosystem: Environmental > Aquatic > Marine > Intertidal zone >... | reverse complement strand
GCCCCTGCCACAGCCATTGCCCAAAGCGGCATGGATCAATCCACCGAAGGAGGCAACAACGATAGAAAACTACTCTAAATTCAGTCGATGGGTGTCTCAAAGTCATTGACATATTCCGAGAATCGATGTGACTGATCAAGGCAATGACCTCCCACCGACCTTACCCACCGCCGCTTGGCCTCTACAAGGCTCTGGAGAAGATTGCTCAGAATAAAGGGAAGCCGTACGACTCAGAAGTAGCAAATGCCCGCATAAAGGTATTTACCAGAGGAAGGTTCAAATTCGAAAGCTAGTCCCAAGTTAGCTTGCTCCAATACTCCACAAGAGAAGACCTCTCTTGCAGCGAAAGACAACTCAAGAAACTCACGCAACACAATAGATATTATGTTGCATGAGTTTGCAAAAGGACCAACACACCTTATCGCCCTTCTAAATAGCGATTGACTCCGTAGCTTTCCAAAGAGGAAGTTATCCACTTGACAAACTACGCAACAAAACATAGCACAACTATATACTGTGCTGCGTATCTATGGAGCAAGCAATGGAACAAGTTGAACCGATCCGCGTCCCACGTAAGACCGCAGCGATAAAGAAGATAGTAAAAGGCCAGAAGCATCCTAGGAACTATCTTCTGCCGTTATGGCGATAAATGCCACTGACAAGAAACCGGGGCTACAACTCTTGGTAGAAACGCATGCAGGAATCCCGATCCGCATGACATGGTTACGACTGGTGATGGCAATCATTGTCGTCAGGTTGATTTTACTCACTATGTTGAGTAAATTTACTCACTATGTTGAGTAATATTGTACTGCCAGCCTTTATGCGTCCAAGAGCCAAGTTTCTCGCGCAGCGGCTTACAGAGCCACGTCGTTTCATCCAAGTCGTGACTGGGCCACGTCAAGTCGGCAAAACAACACTTGTACGACAAGTGTTGTTCAGTTCCAATATGGCTTTCCAGTACGCAAGCGCTGATGAGCCCACCTTGCGCGGACGCCAATGGATTGAGGAGCAGTGGGACGTGGCACGTTTAATGCAGCGGCGGGAAGGCATGAAAGGAGTCGTTGTCGCTCTTGACGAGGTTCAAAAGATCAGCGGTTGGTCGGAGACGGTAAAACGTTTATGGGATGAAGATTCGGCTGCGGGTTGCCAAGTCAAAGTAATCCTGCTTGGCTCAGCTCCGTTACTCATTCAACGAGGTCTGACAGAGAGTCTTGCCGGACGGTTCGAGATCCTTCATCTCCCTCACTGGACCTTCTCAGAGATGCGTTCCTGTTTTGACTGGGATCTCGACACGTACCTGTTCCATGGTGGCTACCCCGGCGCCGCTCCACTGATTCGTGATCCTGAGCGCTGGTCTCGCTACATTCTCGATGCCCTTATTGAGACTACGATTGCCCGGGATGTGCTGCTTCTTACACGAGTAGACAAGCCCGCGCTGCTCCGAAGGTTATTCGAACTGGCGTGCAGCTACTCCGGACAAATACTATCGTACACCAAGATGCTTGGGCAACTACAAGATGCGGGCAACACCACCACGCTTTCTCACTACCTTCAACTCCTTGCTGGCGCAGGAATGGTCACCGCACTAGCCAAGTTCTCTGGGAGCATGGTACGCCGACGCGGATCGAGCCCGAAATTGCAGGTACTGAACACAGCGCTAATGACGGCCCCATTAGGCCTCTCAATGAATGAAGCACTAAGTGATGGCGCTTTCTGGGGGCGACTGGTGGAGTCTGCAATTGGAGCTCATCTAGCCAACGCGCAGAGCGCCGGTGTCTGTGAGGTGTTCTACTGGCGAGAGGGCAACCGCGAGGTTGATTTCGTAGTGCAAGCAGGTCGGTCACTTACTGCAATCGAAGTCAAGAGCGGGCGAGCTAGGGGAACACGCGTGGGAATGGACGCATTCAGCGTGATGTTCAAACCAACACGGAAACTCCTCATCGGTAGAAATGGAATATCGATCCACGACTTCCTTGAGAAACCTGTAGAACAATGGGTCAAGCCTTAGAAAGCAGGCACTCGCATCACAGAGCTCCTAGACTAACAAATGCCCTAGAACACCGTACGCTTGACTCAAGGTTTATGGGTGTTGACCAACGAGTTTTGCCACCTCCGCCTTGAACCGGTTTCCTCGATCTCTGTAGTCTGCGAACCCGACAAAGCTCGCTCCCGCGGGGCTAAGGAGCACAACGTCTCCCTTTTCTGCTGAGTCATATGCTTCCGGTACTGCCTTGCCCATGCTCATAACGAAAACATGTTTTGGCAGATCGTTTTTCCCGCCGGCTTGTAAGACGATCTCATCCCACAGCCTCTTACCGGTAGTGGGGAAAAGGATCACTTCTTTAACGTCACTGATCAAGATCATTCGCGCGAGTTGGGTAAAGCGCTGTCCCCTATCAAAACCACCTACAAGAAGGATAAGTCTTCTTTTGGGGAAAGCCTTTATGGCAGCAATTGTTGCCTCCGGAATAGTAGCTAAGCTATCGTTGTAAAAGGAAACCTCATTACAAGTCCCCACAAGTTCAAGGCGGTGTTCAAGGGACCTGAAGTCCTGGATAGCAGTAGCTATTACCTCATTGGGTATCCCAAAGATCTTTCCAACCACGATCGCAGGCATAACATTCCACAAATTGAAGATCCCTTTAAGGGGGATAGCATCTACCGGGATTATCCTTTCCCGGTGTCCATCTGCGCAGAAAAATAGAAAACCATTCTCGAGGAAGCATCCTATATCCCCCATTTGGCCCACACCAAAAGGAATCTTCTTGGCTTTGCTCTTGTTCGCCATCTTTCTAGTGATTGGACATGATGCGTTGAAGATTACATTGTCATTCTCTGTTTGGTACTGAACAATGGTCTGCTTGGCTTCCACATACGCTTCCACTGTTTGGTAATAGTCAAGATGTTCCCGAAAAACATTTAGAAGTACAGCAACGTGTGGGCTCTCGTGAAGGTCCATCAATTGATGACTGGATAGCTCGGCAACGAAAACAGTAGTTGAGATCGCACCATCCAGAGAGGAAAGAGGGGGTATCCCAATGTTCCCAGTCAAGCGTGCATCAATTCCCCCTGTCTTGAGCACTTCATATATCAAAGAGACTGTTGTGCTTTTCCCTTTTGTTCCTGTGACCCCGACAATAGTCCCTGGACAGCGCTCAAAGAAAAGCGCTGTATTCGAGCTGATTTTTCCGAGCTCCCTTGCGGCAGAGAGTTCCCGAATGAACGGGGAAATCCCTGGAGATTTGAAGACAATATCATATTGACTAACACTTTTGAGATACTCATGACCGAGAAAGAGGGCGACCCTTTCGTCAGATTCAATGACTTGTCTCGTCTGTTCTTCCAGCTGTGCCCAGGAGAGTTTGTCGGCCAACCCCAGGATTTTGAGGGGGAAGCACCTCCTCAAGAAGGTAAAGGTACTCATTCCCTCTCTCCCAAGCCCTAATATGAGGACGCTCCTTTTCTCCAATTCATCTATGATTCCCATAGCTCAACTTCCCTTACAAGCAACTCTTCAAGATCTCTTGGTATAGCGTGCTTGGCATCCCAAGACCGTAGGATGGCGAGTGTTCGTTCTTCCAGGTCGTGCTCTCGAACGAGTATCTTCTCCTGAACAGACAGCAATACAGGTGGAAGCGGTTCTCCTCTCTGTTTGACTTTCTTCAGGCAGAGGTAAAAAGCAACAACTGTTTCCTCCATAGTGCCAACACATTCAAACGGCTTAGTTTCTCCCCGCCCCAGTAGCTTATGAGCGGTTTCTATAAGCTCTTCTTTCTCGAATAGATTCTCTGAAAAGATAGTTGATGTGAGAACCTTATCTTCCACAAACGGATATAGAACCGTGAACACGAATAGGCACTTTTCACACTTATGACACCATGAATCCGTTTTTTGCCCCTTGTTACAGCTTCGAAAAACAGGGAAGTACTGGGGGAAGCGCGAAAAGCCCCTTGCAATTTGGAGTTCATAGAGCGGCCTCAAAAGGCTAAAATAATTGATATCCTCTGCAATGTATCTCTGTGAATAATCTCGAAATCCTTCCTCAAACTCAAAGCTCTTTGAATATTGATGATTAATTTCTCTCCCTTGAAAGGTAATATTGCCTTCGTTGGAGCTCCTTTCATTTGAGACCACAACGTTTTTGTAGCCAAAGAGAACTGCGCACGCCGTGCTTGAGAAAGCTAGATATGCAGAAAAAGGGGTGTGCCCATTAAGGTATCCCTCTTCATTTAGCCTCAAAAGCGTACCATCAATACTACGCGTAACTATGATCGACTGCTGGCCTTGACTTAGTCTAATGATTTCTAGAGATGCACGTGTGGGATTCAAGGACCAGCAGGCTATTTTCTTCTTGGCTCTTGTCAGCAGCTCGCAAGTCACTGCCGAGTCTTTTCCGCCACCGATTGGAACTAACATTCTACTGCTATCAAGCTGACCTTCGTACGGTCTTAGTTGGGGAAAGATATCTGGGTCAATCTTGAAAGTCACAAAATCGGGTACGGTGAAATTGATGTCGTTACTATAAAAGAACTCACCTAGCCCCTTAAGTAATAGTTGCTTCCACCATGAGATCTGATACTCATCCAGCGATCCGGCTCGGATCACAATCTCTGGTGAACAAGTTGCCTTCCAGTAGCTAGGAATCTCCATTAGACCTAGATGAAAGGCTAGATTATTAAGAACCTCTGGTTGAAGGTGGGAAACCCTCTGCCGATCTATGTCTCTTACTACTACTTCCGGAGAAAACCGGATCTCCGGCTCAATCTCAAAATCAAAGCCAAATCTTAGAGCTCCCTCCTCCAACATAACTGTGTATCCATGATAAAAGAACCTCCGATGCTTTTGCCTAAAACGATCAAGTAATTGGGTCACGCTCCGATCTCCCTGTCTTGTCGGGGTCCATTTGCCGGACTCCACAAGCTAATCACAGAAGTCCTACTACTGCTGACAGCTTTCATAAGGCGTCATCGTTCAGTGTCAACAAGCCAAGTAATCCCAAGTCTTGAAGCAGCAACCTGATTGAACACATTCCTGAAAGCATAGTAATCTGGATAGGAACCAGAGGCAACCTCCTTCAGGCGGCCAAAATTCATAACCGCGGGATCAACTCACTGCAAGACCTAACCCTATTGCCCTAAAAAAGTTACCTCTGTCACTGTTTTGGGGCCCCAAATGTGCTACACTCCTTTAGGTAGAATCCCAAAGGACAAGGATGAAATCTTGCCTGATAGTCCTCGTTAGTATACTTGCAGTAGCCATAGCTGTAGGAATGGCCTCCGTCCTAATCTGGCAGAGGGCAGAAAGCCCCAACGCCGAGAGGGATATTGGGGCACAGCCTCAAGCCACAATTCTCCGTGAAACTCATTTGAACCATATAGGTCCCCGGATGAACTTACCCCAAGATGCCCCTCAGGCTTATGGTTTTTGGTCTTTCTCCATCTTGGATTCGGGCAATATCAGCCGCTCTGGCCAGCCTACCCTGACTGAATTTCAGTGGTTAAGATGCAACGGGTGGCAAAGTATCGTCAATCTAAGAGTCTCCGATGAGTATAATGAAACCGGCGATGACGCTGAGATCCCTGGGTTTAACGAATTGGGCTTTAGGTATCTGCATCTTCCAATCCCTGACGGTGGAGCGCCAAGCCTGGAACAGGCCGAAGCTTTCCTGAAATTCGTTACCGATCCTGACAACCAGCCAGTTGAAGTCCATTGTCGTGGCGGTTATGGAAGAACTGGGACAATGATCGCCCTTTACCGCTATGAGATTGAGGATTGGCCGATAAGAGAAGCGACTGCTGAATCCCGCCTCTACCATGGAGGGATTGCCAGCTCTCAAGAGCGATGGCTTCTCATTTGGGCTGAGGATCATTCTCTCTGAGAGGCCTCTCTATCCCTGACTTCGCTGATAAGTGAGAAATCGCAGTACTGGGATATCCCGTTCAATAGTCCTCGAGTCAATATTTACGATTTACGTAGGAAAACCAAAAGAAAGTATTCGGATACTTCCTACGTACAGCCGGCGTTTCTCGGGACTCTTGCCCATTGATAACTGGTGACACGTGTCGTTCCCACAATCGGGTTTCCATGGTAGCGTCGGTGTATAGTAAAAGGAGGTGCCATGTTCAACAACCGGATAGTGATGATTCTTGGTGTGGGCGTGATTCTTTTGGGAATCAGCCTATGCGCAGTTGGGCAGGAAGCGCAAACGCTGCGCGAGACGGCGACAAGCTCAGGCGAGTTGGCGCTCACTTACATCGACAGTGTGGCGACGTACGTCGGACAGGGGATCGTATATCTTCTCAACCTTATCACCAAAGATAGAGTAGCGCGCGACCTGGAGAAACCAATTGGCTACCTGGGCATTATTACCGGGATCTTGTTGGTATTCGCGCTGCTTGACGCCGCGCGAAAGATAATCTGGATTGGAATTATCGTTGGTTGGGCACTGCTAGTTATCCGTATTGTCCTTGACGCGCTGAGAGTATAGACACAGCTCAGCCAACAACAGGCTATAGCCAAAACCCGGCCAGTTGACCTAAGAACATAGGAGGCTCTTTATCCTGTTGTCAATGGAGATCAACCAGCAATAGAGATTAGGAGGACGCCACCAAAGATAAGTCCTAGTCCAAGAAAGGCACGGGGCTTTGGCCGCTCATGAAGAAATAGTATGCTGTACAGGAAGGCAAACAGCATCGTCGACCCACGCACAGGGGACAGTACACTAGCAGGGGCAAGCTTTAGCGCGTTAAGCCAGAGAATCCATCCAGAAAATGCTCCTGGCACCGCGGATATGAGGACAAAACGCATTCCATACCAGTCGATTCGACGAGGTACTCGTTGTCGCAAGAAAGGCCTTACCAATGCTATCCCAGTGACCCCAGTACAAGCAAAAGTCAGTAGCAATATTGTTGGCGACAATCCTGCTGTGAGCGCCAGCTTAGATGGCACCGTCTCCGCGATACCCCATAAGATCCCTGTAAGGAAAGCAAAAAAAGGACCAGCCTGTGCCTTGCGCACAGATCCCAATCCCCGATTAATTAGGAAATAGGCTCCTAAGACAACGAGCGCGGCCGCAACAAATGCGCTCCACCGCACTGGCTCAGCCAGGAAAATTACCGAGGCAATTACTCCCCAGAACGGTGCAGTACTGGAAAGAGCTGTGGTTTGATAAGCCGATGTACGTTGCATGGCCATGAGATAGCATACTCCGCCAGCGACTGCATCAGTCAACCCAGCTACGGCGGCCCATCCCACGCCAACCCAGCTCGCCACGAAAAACTCGCGGGCTACCGCGGCATATATGGCAGCAAGCACGGCCACAATTACCCAGCGAACGAGAATGTAGGAAAGAAAATCCACGTGGCGAACACCAGGTTTGGCAGCGGTCATTCCAATTGCCCAGCTCGCTGCAGCTGAAACTGCAAGCACTATGGCAAGGTTGTTCATCATCTCCTCTCCCGAAACACCTTTCAATAAGTTAGGTAGCGATACGTTAAGTGTCAGTACTGTACAAGCACGGCGCCATCATGGAAGCGTGAGTATACGATGATCTACTAATTCCCACAATTCATTTTGCAGTCTCCTAAAATCTGAGCCCTGGTGAAACTTGACATAGAGGAGACAAAGTGCTTTAATTACGGAATCCTGAGAACGGCAAGAGAGAAAGCCCGTTCTCTTATATTACTAGGAGGCGCAGTATGAAAGGTTACTTTGCAATCCTCGCATCAATCCCCGGTTTCTTTCTGAGCTCGTTCTTTCTCATGCTCTTATCAAGAGTGATCGCGCCACAGTTCAATCAGGATCCGTTAAGCTACAGCATGTCGATGCTGATCAATATCGCGCTGTGGATTGCAGTTGCACCGCTTGCTACGGCACACCGCCGAAGAAAGGACAAGGACTAGCATACAGGTTGGGCTAACAACACATACCTATCGCCCAAGTACTCTTCTCTATCTTCCTGCTCCGCAAGCTGACTCATGCTCATTAGCATGAGATGGGCCTTGCCCTTGACAACCTTGCAGATTCATGCTAATCTTAACCCATCATGCTTGAAGCTAAAGGGTACCAAGAAAAGACTAGGAATGTAGTCACTGGTTCTCTTTGGTTTGCTTATTATATTTGGTTGTAGCCGCCTTGTAAGAGCCTACCCGGTTAATTACAGGTAAAGCTCAAGACAAGGCGAGCAAGAGACTACGGGTAATCCCGTGGTCTTATTTTTTTCAGGCCTTTCCACTAGGTCAAGAAAGGAGGTGAAAGCTTTTTGGCGAGCAGGAACCAGAAGAATAACTAAGTATCTAAGGAGGCTACTATGAAACGAATCTTTATTCTGCTATTAACGGTTGGGTTGATTCTGACGCTGGCAGTAAGCGCGATGGGAGCAGAGACGATAAAAATCGGCGCCTTGATGTCGTTGACTGGAGGACTAGGACCCTACGGCCCGTCAATTCTGGACGGCGCTCAAATGGCTGTTGATATGATCAACGCCGCAGGAGGGGTATTGGGTAAGCAGTTGGAGCTGGTGGTGCGAGATACGGCGACATCGCCCGATGTTGGTCGTGATGCTGCCAGCAAGCTCGTTGAACTCGATAGGGTTCCTGCGATCGTAGGAGCCCTCTCCAGTAACGTTACCCTGGCAGCGTCGAGCGTGACCATCCCCGCTGAGGTGGTCCTGATTTCGCCCGCCTCGACCGCACCTTCCATCCCTGCGTTGGATGACGACGACTACGTGTTCAGGACGGTTGTATCGGACGCGGTGCAAGGAGTAGTACTCGGTCGACTGGCCATAATCCTCAACTATAAGCGTGTCTCCGTAATGTACGTCCATGGCGACTACGGTAAGGGCTTGGCAGAGACTTTCAAGAGTACTTTTGAGAGCCTTGGTGGCCAGGTACTGACGATGGTCCCCTATGAACAGGATAAGCCGTCCTATCGTGGTGAAGTGGATAATGCCCTATCCAAGGATCCCCAGGCGATCGTCATGGTCAGCTACCCAGTGGATGGGAACAAGCAGATCGTAGAAGCGGTTGAGGCTGGATACCAGGGCGATTTCCTGATGACAGACGGAATGAAAGGCGAGGGTGTGTCTCCCGGCCCAGCCTGTTTATCCGCAGAAGAACCCGGCCCCCTCGAAGGATCATACGGCACGGTGGCATCCGGCGGTTTCAAAGCCGCTCAGTTCGAAGCCGATTATGACGCAGGAGGGTATGGCCCAAGTACGATTCCTTACTACGATAAGGCATACGATGCGGTGACGTTGATCGCACTCGCTATGGTCAGAGCGGGAGAAGCAACAGGACCAGCGATCCGCGACAACCTGCGGGCAGTTGCCAGCCCGCCTGGAGAGGTGGTCTTCTTCGACGAATGGGAGAAGGCCGTTGCGCTCTTGCAACAAGGAAAGGAGATCAACTACGAAGGTGCTGCTGGATCGGTTGATTTTAAGGATACCGGAGATGTAGAAGGGAACATCGAGATCTGGAAGATCGAGGGATGCCAGGTTATCAAAGTCATGATCGTTCCCGGCTAATGTAAATAACAAGCACAAGCATCCTTATAACCCTCCTATTGTTGGGGCTGCCTTATCAGGTAGCCCCTTTTTTCTGGCTCTTTGTTGTTTCGAATAGGTAACTGAAGAGAAAGGGTCAAGCGCCAAGACTTTCGCAGAGGTAAAGAATTGTCTCACTACGAAGGACACAAAGAGCCGATCGTTTTCTATAGCGTTTTTGAAGGTTTACGTTCGCGTTGCAGCAGCCCCTGTGGTCGCCAGAGGAGGATCACTTGCAACAGTACTCCGATGATGATAACGCGGAGCGAGGCAGCCTGAGTGGCAGAGAAGGGAAAGTATTCTGTCAGGAAATCGGTCCCTGCCCAGATTCCCCATACGACAAAGCTCCCCAGAATAGCCCCTTTGTTGTTCCCGCTTCCTCCTAAGATCAACATCACCCATACGAGAAAGGTTCCGTAGAGAGGCTTGAACGAGGAGGGCGAGATGAAGCGGGCGTAGTACGCATATAGGCCGCCACCGATCCCCATGATCATCGCCCCCAGCACGAACGCCTGTAGCTTGAAGGAGAAGGTGTTCTTGCCGGACATCGCAACGGCATCCTCGTCCTCGCGGATCGCCTTTAACACGCGCCCCCAAGGGGAGTGCACAAGTCGTTCTATAATGAGATAGAGGACAAAAAGAATAGCAAGAACCAAAAAGAGATAAAACCAGTTATATGCTTTGGAAAACAGGCTATGTATCCATCCTGGTAAATCAGGGTGATTACCTAAGAATGCCTTGACTCCTCCGTGGATCGGATCATAGAACGGTGAAGGGATTTGCTGAAGCCCCCACACGCCGTTTGTAAGCCAGGACTCGTTCTTTAGCACTAATCTGATCGTCTCCGCGATCCCAATCGTGGCGATCGCGAGATAATCCGATCTGAGACGCAGAGTGG
>Ga0307431_1002155_pt1 | contig 10450 bp, 10 predicted proteins | sample SalMarWE160170MG_FD_202155 | JGI IMG/M metagenome (GOLD analysis project Ga0307431, IMG submission 202155) | Salt marsh sediment microbial communities from the Plum Island Ecosystem LTER, Massachusetts, United States - WE1603-170 | ecosystem: Environmental > Aquatic > Marine > Intertidal zone >... | reverse complement strand
CCATTCTTTCTTTGAAGCGGAGAAGGTAATCACGATTGGAGGGAGTATTATAAAAAGAATAGGGGAACTGAGCTAACACGCAGGCGAATTTACCTGCCTCCAGCAAGGGCTTTATGGATTCTTTAAAATCTTTAAAAATAGTAGGGTTTTCTTCCCGGCTGTGAGTCATTTCTTGATTGGCTTTTACTGTAAACTTAAAATCAGCAGGAACCTTTTGCTGCAAGTAATAAAAGGATGCCGGATGGGGTATGCGATAGTAAGTAGAATTAATTTCAGAAACCTTAAACTTTTGGGCATATAGTTTTAGCATATCCTTTTTATCAGTATTTTCGGGATAAAAGGTTCCTATCCAATCTTTATAACTATAACCAGAGGTACCGATATATAGCATATTTATTATTTTTTTCCTCCGTTAAATCGCCTTAAAATTCCGATAACTTTCCCCAGGATAATCGCATCTTTGGTGTTTATGGGTTTGTAAAGAGGGTTGGAAGGCTGCAGAGTAATTCGATTATCTTTTTTATATAATTTTTTTACCGTGACTTCTTCCTGATTTAGGAGAGCGATAACAATATCTCCGTTGTCAGCATCCTGTTGGGGCTTAACCATGACATAATCTCCATCAAGTATGTGGTCTCCGACCATGCTGTCGCCCTCAACTTTTACCATAAAGCTTTCTTCACTGCCAGAAAGCTGCTCCGGTATAGGTATAACTTCGGTGATATCTTTTAATGCCCACATAGGTTCTCCTGCAGCTACACTCCCCACTACAGGCACTTTCCTGGTTTGGGGTATAATTTTAATGGCTCGGGATCTCTCTTTCTCCCGATGAATATAACCCTTCTTTTCCAGGATAGTAAGATATTTATGGGCAGTAGCGGAAGAAGTTACTCCCACGGCTTTGCAGATTTCCCGAACAGTGGGCGGATAACCGTTTTCTCTGATATTTTTTTGAATTAACTGAAGAGTTTTTTTGTGATTTGGGTCAAGGGAATCTTTTTTAAACATATCTGGTCTCCTTTAAAAAATTTATATAATAATTTGCTATAATTATTTTATTAACACAATTTATTATCTTGTCTATACTATAAAATAAACGTATGTTTATTGTCAAGTTTTTTTGTTAAAATTTTTAGTTGGGTTTCGAAATTTAAATTCTTGACAATTATAGATACGTATGATAGATTTATCATATTAAAGTTAGTGTAAACTTTAGTTGCGTAATTAGATAAAAAAAGAGTGTTACTTTTTCTATCTTTTTTTCTCTTTCTCAACTCGATACTATATACTCGATACTGTTTTGTTAGTGTAAACTTTAGTGGGGTAGTTAGAGTGGAGTAGATAGTGTAAAATTTTAATAGGGGTTTTGAAGAAGTAAATTTTGAAATTTTAATGTTGTATTGTATACTGTAATTTGTAACCCAAAAAATAAATAAAATAGCAAGGGGCACGATGCATCGTGCCCGCGTGTATATGTTCTGCTTTTAATTATTTTAATATAGTTGGTGGGAAAAAATTATATATAATGAGGGCTAAAACAATAAATAATAAATTAAACAATATAAACCGAAAAAAGTTTTATTTGACTTTAACTTTTATTTTGCTTCCATTATTTTTAATAATTTTCGTAGGCCAATTTTCTTCCCCTTATGCAATTAATTCTTTTGCCGCCGGCACGCCCAACTCAGTTAATTATCCGGTTTATCTAGCTGATTTTTACGAACCAGGTTGTCATGACTGTGATAGAGTGAAAGTTATATTGAAAGATATTTCTCAAAAATATCCTAATAATCTAATTATAGAAGATTTTGATATCTCTTTGTCTGGGAATGTTGAATTAGCTGAAGCATTAGGCGAATTAAACCAGATGCCCGAAGAGGAAAGACTTTTAGTTCCGGTTATATTTATAGGAGATAATTACCTTTTTAGAAGTGCTATTACCTTTGATAATTTAGACGAATTAATCCAAAAGTATTCAACCACAGAAACTATCGCTCCCTGGGAAAAAGTTAAGGAAAAAGACCTTACTGCTCAAGAGAGATTAATAGCTCGCTTTCAGTCCTTCGGTCTGGCTGCGGTAGCAGTGAGCGGTTTGATTGATGGTATAAATCCCTGTGCCTTTGCTTCCATCATCTTCTTTATCTCTTATCTTACCCTGATCAACCGAAAAGGAAGGGATATCCTCTGGGTAGGGGGGATATTTACCCTATCCGTCTTTCTGACCTATTTCTTAATCGGAAACGGGGCCTTAAAGATGATTACTTCTTTATCCTTTTTACCCTTAGTCCGAAAAATATTCGTTTTGGTTACTGCTGCCCTTGCTCTAATTTTAGGGGTGGTTAGTCTATATGACTATCTCCAATTTAAGAAAAAAGGAACCACCAAAGATGCCAAGCTCCAGTTGCCCTTATTTTTAAAGAATTTGATTCATTTTGCTATCCGTAAGAATGTAAAACTGAGTAATTATATTTTAATGGCTGCAGTAACTGGCTTTATAGTTTCTCTTTTAGAGTTAGCCTGTACGGGCCAGATTTATCTTCCTACTATTATGTTTATCAGCACTATTCCTGATTTAAAGGTTAATGCTTTATTTTATCTCTTGTTCTATAATCTGATGTTTGTAGTGCCTTTAGTCCTGGTTTTTTCTTTTACTTACTGGGGGACTACTTCGGTACAATGGGCTGCACTTACTCAAAAGAATTTTGGGAAAATCAAGTTGGCGATGACTCTGCTATTTTTTGGATTGTCCGGGCTGCTGCTCTATAGCGGAGTTTTTTACTAATAATAAATCGATAGTGAATATTGTAGCGTATAGAGCGTACAGCGTTTAGCATGGAGAAAGTTACAAATTATAAGTTTTCGGTTTTCAGTTATCGATTCTCAAGAAGTAGTGGTATATTGCTTACTGTATTGACTGGTAGACCGGAAGACTGAGTAACTAGCCAACCGGTGAACAGGTTAACTGGCTAGCTAATCTAATTGGTAAATTGACTAATTGGAGAATTGGGGAATCGGTAAATTGGTGAATTAAAAAAGAGGTGTTTTGTATGATTTTTTGCTTAAGGAATAAAAAGAATAATCTTTTAACTATTCTATTAATAATTACTTTTTTGTTTTCTTTTTACTCGTCTGCCTTTTCTTCATCTTTTAGAAAAGGTTTCCCCGCCCCCAATTTTACCCTTAAGACTATAGATGGAGAAACCTTTAATTTAGAAGATTATAAAGAAAAACAGAAACTCCTTATTCTTTACTTTTGTAATAATGAGAGCGAGAATTCAATATGCGGGATAGAAGAGCTGGCCGAGTATTTTGAACAACATATTATTGAAGAAAAATACCAGGTAATTATGATAAATACACGTAAGGACTTGAAAGAAGAAGATATTACTCAGATTAAAGAATTTTGGACTAATAAAAAAATACCTTTCACTATACTATTAGACGCCCAGGCAGAAGTAAGCAATCTTTACAATATTGAAATTTTACCCACCACTATCTTTTTAGCCAAAAATTTGGTAGTAAAGAGAATCTATCCGGGCTTAATTTCTAAACAACAAAATTTAATGTTTCAATATCTCAGTTATTTCTTAGAAGCCAAATCGAAAGGGGTTCCTAAAAAAGAGACCAAAGAGGATGATGGTTGTAATGGTGGAACTTGCGATCCTCCACCCGGATATTAAGAGTAATAAATAATATATTCACATATTATGTTTAAAGGAGAAACTTTATTTATGAAGGAAAAATTACTTAAAATAATATTTCGTTTATCAGTTGTTATCATTGGGATTAGTTTTTTACTATTTTTAGGAGGTGGGTGTACCCCTCCCCCTGTATCAACCGGCTGTGTCCAAGGCGTAGTTATCGATAACCAAAGCAGTGAACATTTAGCGGGAGTATTAATTAGTGCAGGGAATGTCAGCACTACCTCTGATGCTTTAGGTAATTATATTTTAGAAGAGGTTCCTATAGGCAATAGAGAAATTACTGCTGTCGCCGAGAATTATTCCAGTCAATCTGAAACTGTTGAAATTGTAGAAAACAAGATTACAGAATTGAATTTTCAACTCATACCTCTTTCTCAGGAAAACCAACGAGTGGTAATGGTAGAACTGTTTGTTGCTCCCACCTGTCCCAATTGTCCTAAAGCCAAGGATGCCATGGCTCAATTGTTAGAGCAATATGGATTTGATAAATTAGTAGTCTTAGAAGAATATGGTTGGAATATTGAACCAGACTATACAGGTTGGGCTACCGCTGAAACCATAGAAAGGTTTAAGTGGTATACTGACTCTCTTGGTATCTCTCGTCATACCCCTGATACCTATTTTAATGGTTTGAATCAGAGTGTCCATCATAGTGAGAGTAGTTATAATAATTATAAAGCAGCAATTGATAAGGAATTAGCTAAAGCACCTAAAATAGATATCTCGGCATCTTCCAATGTTGATACTACCAATCTTACTGTTAGCATTAATATTAGTATTGAGAATATTAGTTCTGAAGACCTGACTGATTTAGTTGTTGGGGCAATGATTTATGAAGATTCGGTATATTTGGCTTCAATTGCTAAGAATGTAAACCATGTTGTTCGCGATATTATAATTACAGAAGAGATTATTAGTTTTACTCCCGGAGCGATTCAAGAGTTTAATCTATCTTCTGAAATACTGAATAATGTGAAGAATATGAATAATATACATGCGGTAGCATATGTCCAGGCACCGAATAGTCCGACCAAGGAGATTTTACAGGCAGCCTATTTAGAATAGTAATTAGTATTGCGTATTGCGTAAAGCTAGCGTAGAGCGGGTAGCGTATAGGATATTAGTTATCCAGTTACCCGGTCATCCAGTTTACCGGTTATAAGATATAAGATATAAAGTGGGACAGGCGTCTCGCCTGTCTCTGTAAATGTAGGGGTTCGATTTATCGAACCCGTTTCGGGTCGGATAAATCCGACCCCTACAAAAAACAATACATTATCTGAAAAAGTTTTTAATTTTAAATTATGGTTTTTTGCTACATTACCTGGCTAATCGGTAAATTGGGTAATTGGCAAATTGGTCAATTGGCAAATTAATAAATAAGCAAAGGAGAAAGTTATGGTTCGTAAAAACAAAATTATTATTATCTTAATAAGTATAGTAGTTATAGTAGGAGCTTTTTTAATATTTTATAATATTCAAAACAAGTCTTCCCAGCCGCCTACTATTTCTTTTTCAGAAGAGGAATGGGATTTCGGAAAAATAAAAGAAGACGAAAGGCCAGTGCATATCTTTACCATAAAAAATACCGGAAGAGAAGAGCTGATTATCAGTCGAGTACGATCCTCCTGCGGCTGTGCCGCCACCATGCTCTCTTCTGACCATATACAATCGGGAAGGTCAGCCGAATTAAAGGTCACTTTTAATCCTACCGGTTATAACGGTCTGGTCAAAAAAGATATCTATATCGAATCCAATGACCCCCAGCTCCCCAAGACCAAACTTACAATAACTACCAAAGTAGAACCTATCCCTTCTCCCAAGGCTTTCCTTTCTAATTCTCAATGGGATTTAGGACTGGTTTCCCAGGAGGATTTACCCACCTTTACTTTTACTATTGAAAATAAAGGAGAGCTGGATCTGATAATTGATAAGATAGATGCTTCTGAATATATCCAATATGATACAGAAATGCCTCTCAAAATTCTTCCGGGAGAAAAACAGGAGATAACTTTTACTTATAATTCCAGCCAACATGAGTTAGGTGAAGTAAGAGAGAGTGTGCGTATATACTGTAATGACCCCAGGAGAAAGGCTTTTTCACTACGTGTTGATGGTTACATAAAAGAAAAACCCGCTCCCACAGTAAGTATTTCTCCAGTAGGAATAAGTTTTAATTTAGTGGATGATTCCGAAGGTGAAACGATAGGAAAGTTTATTCTGGAAAATTCAGGAGAAGAGGGGATAAAAATCACCTCTATAAAAACTTCAACAGATTATCTCATCCCTTTAATATCTGAAATTGAACTAAACTCAGGAGAAAAAGAAAATCTACAGGTAATATTATTAAAAGATAAAGTCTCAGATAAAATACAGGAAGGGGAAATAAAAGAATATCTTTATTTAACTGTTGCTATCCCAATTGTAATTAACAAATAGTAAATTGTTTTACCAAGATTAATAAAACTATAAATTATAGAAAAAGATATGGCTGTATGATAAATATTTTTAAAGCAATAACATAATATCATCATAAATAAAGGAGAATATAACAATGGAAGAGACTATAAAGATGTTTAAAGCCTTATCTGATGAAACTCGTTTACGTATTTATCTGCTTCTACTGCAAGGTGAATTGTGCGTCTGTGAATTGGTAAATATATTAAATATGGAACAATCAAGAATTTCACACAGTGTTAGGATTTTAAAAGAAGCAGGTCTTGTTGTTAATCGGCGAGAGGGTAAGTGGATTTTTTATACAGTAAACCCTGAAACAGAAAACAATAGAATAATTCAGATTTTAAAAGATGAATTAAAATTGCCAAAACAGGATTTACAAAATTTTACTAAATGCAAGAAGGAAAAAATAAGAGAAAAATTTAAATGCAATTGATTCCTTGATTTGTTAGTTAGTTACTTGGTTAGTTGGTTAACTAGTTCAATACTAATAATTTATTAACTAATTAACTAATTAACTAAGTAACCAGCTAACCAACTAACCAATCTATTTACTATCTTCAATATTCTAAATAGAAAGGGAGTGTAATTATGGGTGATACTATAGTAGCTTTAGGTTCTGCTGCTGAAGAAGGGTTTACCCTTTTTGGGAAGAATAGTAACCGAGAACCTGATGAAGTACAAAACATTCTTATAGTCCCCCGCAAAAAGTACGATTTAAACGAAACCGTTCAATGTACCTATTTGACTATCCCCCAAATTTCAGAAACCGCCCTGGTATTACTCTGTCAACCTTTTTGGATGTTTGGTGCAGAGATGGGAGCTAATGAATATGGAGTGGTTATTGGTAATGAATCAATATTCACCAAAGAAAAGCCGGATAAAATAGGCTTAACCGGCATGGATTTAGTTCGCTTAGCCCTCGAAAGAAGCCGAACTGCCCGACAGGCCTTAGAGGTTATAATTGAATTGTTGGAAAAGCATGGGCAGGGAGGTAATTGCGGTTATCGACTTAAATTAAAGTATATGAATAGTTTTTTAATTGCCGACAAAAAAGAAGCCTACGTATTAGAAACGTTGAAAACCTGGTGGGCATGGAAGAAAATTGAGGATGTTTGGAGTATATCTAATATAATATCTTTACAGAAAGATTATGATTCTTGCTCCGAAGGATTGATAGATAATGCAATTAAAAAGGGTTACTGCAAAAAAAGAGAAGATTTTAATTTTCGAAAATGTTATTCCGCTAAATTTATGACCTGGGCAGCTAAAGGGGCTGAACGGGAAAAACGCTCCCGAACTTTGTTTTCACAGAGAAAAAAGAGGTTGACTACCAAAGATTTTATAAATATTTTACGAGATCATGGAAAAAATTCCCAGTGGACTCCCAATCGTGGTCCTGGCGACACTTTATGCCTGCATGCAGCAAATAAACTATTTCGCCGAACCCAAACAGTCTGTTCTCTGGTTGCAAAAACTGGTGAGGGCGGGCAGTTCTTTTATACTACTGGAGCTTCCAACCCCTGTATAAGTCCCTTTTTCCCCGTCTTTTCTCCTGATACAACTGTTCCTGGTGACTATACTGAAGGAAGTGAAAATTATAATTCAAAATCTTATTGGTGGGAGAGTGAGCATTTTCACCGAAAAGCTTTACTAAATTTTAATTCTGCAGAAGTTGAAATCCAGCCTTTAATAATTAATTATGAGGAAGAAATAATTTCTTCTATCGAAAACAGTTTAAGCACATTAAATCAAAAACAGATTAATGAATATTTTATCCGAGCCCGAGCCATAGTTAAAAATTGGGGTTCTAAATTAGATCGTCTTCCTTCGGTAAATTTGGGATGGAGTTTCAGCCGTTATTGGCGAGGATATAATAAACGAAACGGAATTATTTGAGATACATCGTATTTGCCAAATATGATACGCGAAGGTTAAAATAATTAAATTGGGTTAGAATGGGAGAAAGTTATAAAATGATGAAAATATTAGTAGTATTTTATTCGAGAAGCGGCAGAACAAAAAAAGTAGCCGAAGCTATTTCAAAAATCTTGAAGTGTGATAAGGAAGAGATTTTCGATATTAAAAGCAGGGAAGGAATTGCAGGATTCTTAAGTGCCGGGACTGATGCTAACTTGAGAAGATTAACTGCAATTAAAGAGATAAAGAATAATCCTTCTTTATACGATCTGGTTATTATCGGAACCCCAATCTGGTCCTCTAATATTTCTACCCCTATCAGGACCTATCTTACTTTACATAAAGAAGGTTTTAAAAATGTGGCTTTTTTCTGTACCCGATTAGGTTCAGATTATAAGAAAATATTTGATTCTATGAAAAATCTTAGTCAAAAGACCCCACTTGCTTTACTTCAGCTGACCTCACGAGAAGTGGCAAGGGACCAATATATGCAGAAAGTGAAAGAATTTATAAAGAATTTGAAGGAAGAGATAGTAAAATAAAATGAAAATAACAGAAGAAGAATTTGAAGAATTAGTAACAAAGGCAATAAGCACCCTTCCTGAAAAATTCAGAGAAAGAATGGAAAATATTGCCGTAGTCATTGAAGATTTTCCTTCCCAAGAACTTCTTATAGAGATGAAGATCAAATCACCCTATGGCCTTTTGGGCCTTTATCGGGGAATCCCTTATACCAGAAGAGGTATCTGGTATAGGAATGTCATGCCTGATAAGATTATTATCTTTAAAAAGCCTATAGAAATACGCTGTAGAAATAAAGAAGAAATAAAGGAATCTGTCAGGAAAGTGGTTATCCACGAGATTGGGCATTACTTTGGTTTGGGAGAAGCAGATTTGAGAAAGATTGAAAGAGAGAGGGATGGAAACAGTATATAGCAAATACGTATCTCGTATCTCCTGAATCGTATCTCGTTAAGGAAATAGAATTCAGGAGTCAGAAGATAAGATAGAATCGAGTAAAAACAGTATCGAGTATTGAGTATTTAGTGAAGAGAAGAAGGAAAATAGAGAATAACGTACAGCATTTAGTGCATAGAAAATAATTTATAGGTTAGAGATAAAGTTATGAAACCAAGGAAAAAAGAAAAAATATTTTTAACTCAATCCTACTTTAAATACCCTCTACCTGAAGAGATGTTAAAGGAATTATCCGAGGAGTTGAAGGATATTAACCGGTATCCTTCCGGAGGGGATTATATTAAACTTCGACAGGTTTTAGCTGAATATGTGGGAGTAAATAAAGAGAATATCTTGCCCGCTAATGGTTCAGATGAAGTTATTGAGATAGTTACAAGAGCTTACAAAGGAGAAGTCCTAATTCCCATTCCTACTTTTTCTCAGTATGAAGCGAGCGCAGATAGAGGTCGATTATCTAAGGTTTTAGTTAATTGTTTGCATAATGGAGTATTTTCCCTTAATTATTCTGCTGAACAATTAGACAAGGCTTCATTGGTTTGGATATGCAATCCTAATAATCCTACCGGGACGAGAATTCCAAGAGAGAAGATTATGGGTATTCTACAAAGGGCAAAAGGGATGGTAGTAGTTGACGAATGTAATTACGAGTATTTGGGAGAGACCGTAGTGGACTTGATAGATAAGTATGAAAATTTAGTTATCTCCAGAAGTTTTTCTAAAAATTTTGGATTGGCAGGTTTGCGTTTGGGTTTCGCCATTTCTAATCCTCAAAATGTAAAGAAATTAGCTGCTTTCGGTCAATATTTTAGAGTAAATAGAATGGCAGAAAAAGCTGCGGGGAAAGTCCTAAAATATTTAGATTATTATCAAGAAGTTTGGGAAAAAATGAAGAAAGTAAGAGATAAATTCGTAAGGCAAATAAATGAGCTGGAATTTTTCGCTTATGATTCCCAAGCAAACTTCGTTTTAGTAGAGTTCAAGAATAAGAAAGAGACCGAAAGAGTTTGGAAATATCTAAAGGAAAAAGGTATTTATACTTTGGCTGGCTGGGAAAATGAATTTTCCGGTTTAGACAATAATTTTATCAGATTTACCATCGGAATCGAATGGGAGATGGATAAGGTAGTTGAAGTGCTATATGATTACGCAAAGAGAAGTTAGGAGCCGCAATGACTAATCGTAATCGGTCAATCGGCTAATTGATTAAATATTTATTACCAAACCAACTAACCAACTAACTAGCTAACTAGCTAACTAAACAAAGAGGTGCCGAAGGGGGGATTTGAACCCCCACAGGCATACACCTACTACGCCCTGAACGTAGCGCGTCTACCAGTTCCGCCACTTCGGCTTATTATTTTATTAACAGGTAAGACAAGGATAAGTTATTT
>Ga0307431_1002150_pt1 | contig 10467 bp, 11 predicted proteins | sample SalMarWE160170MG_FD_202155 | JGI IMG/M metagenome (GOLD analysis project Ga0307431, IMG submission 202155) | Salt marsh sediment microbial communities from the Plum Island Ecosystem LTER, Massachusetts, United States - WE1603-170 | ecosystem: Environmental > Aquatic > Marine > Intertidal zone >... | reverse complement strand
ATTGATCACTTGCGCGTTTATAAGCTTCAGGATTTCTATTTTTATTTTTTTGTAGCCACTCATATGCTTCAACTTGTTGTTCGTACTTGTATTTCACCTTGGGATAATCATATGTCCACTCTTTTATTACCTGTAACATAATTTCCGGATAGGCTTTTTGTTGACTAATCCAATTATATGCTTCGACTTGCTGTTCGTATTCATATTTAACCATCGCATAATTATTGCCCCACTTTTTGCGAACCCTTGCCATGATGTCAGTATAATTAGTTTGTTTAACAGTCCAGTCATATGCTTCGGTCTGTAATTTAACTTCATCATTTACCATTTCAGAATTGTTACCCCACCAAGTTAAGGCATTTGCTTTAAAAATCTCTATCAACTTATTCCTTTCAACATTCGTTTTTGCTGCTGGTATTAACTCTGTTGTTGATGGAAGCACACCTTTAGTTTGAGGTTCTAAATCTATTGATTCGGTTTTTAACTGAGTTTTAGATTCTTTAGAAAAAATATCAGGAACCAGTGATTTTTGCCTTAATCCACCAGCTTCAAGAATCCAAATTGCATATCCGAGCTTCTCATATTCAGAAACCAGGTCTTCTTTGTTGGACATACAAATGTTCTTTCCTTCTTGATCTTTCACAATATAAAGTGTGGCAAAAGAACAATGAAAAAAAATGACATTTAAGAAAAATACTAAACAGATAATAAAGAATAGAAATTTAATATTTTTCATAAATTTAAACTCCTTTTATCTTTGATAACATTTTCTAATTAAAGAATCTCTTTAACTCTACCAACAATACCACCCTCCAGCATCACCTTGATACCATGCGGATGATCAGGTGATTTCGTAAGAATCCTTTGAACAATGCCATCCGTCAATTTCCCTGAGCGCTGATCTTGTTTTTGTACAACTCTTACTTTACTACCTGGCTTTATGTTTTCACGCTTTATTCCTGCCACAATTTCAACCTCTTCTTTGTATGAAAATCTCTAATAAATTATTCAATCCTGATTCCTTTTTCCTTGGATAGATAAATCTTAGCATCATATAGGCCAATTGCGCTTAAAAAAAGTTAGGCATCATTTTTTATATCATTTGCAATCTTTTATCCTCGATGAATTTAGTCCTTAAAGGATTACCCTCTGCTCTGTATATTTTATTATTGGTCATATCAAAGACTGAAGACCAAATAGTTTCAAAATTTAATGCTTTGTCATATTGACACATCAATCCGTGTTTTCCACTGAGTATATTTATAGCATACTCAACACCATCGCTGTAGTCAATATTCTTTAAAGCGTTCAATGCTGTTTGATATCTTTCTCTAGAGAAATAAACATTACGATTACTCGCATCATGTTTCCACATCTCTTTTGACGTAAAATGGTTTACCGTGATAATAAATTTTTCATCATCCTCATTTTTTTCGGGGTATCTTATGTGCATTTTTAGTGGATTACATTCTACTACCATCATATCACCTTTTTTATCTGTTAAAATGATATTGCATTGCCACAACCAATCCTGCTTGGTTAATGCCTTCCTCTCCGTTGACAAAAGATGATGTGTTTAAAATAAATTTCATTTTATTTTCAGGCTGATAATATATACTTTTACTGACTTGTTTTAAAAATGGTGGCAGGTCATTATCTCTTCCATGATACACTTGACCACCATGTACAAAGCTAAATGCTGTACATCCTCTAACTTCTACGCAATTTACATCGTCAATAGTATGACAACATCCCATACACATCATCCAGGAAGTAAATAATTCATAATCATATCCTATGATATCGGTAATACCTTTAATTTCCGCTGCCGCTTCGGGAAAATACTGTTTTAATAAAATTCCGCTTTCTTTACCAAATCTAATTAGAATAATAGAATAGAATAATAGGGACACCTATTTTGATGGGGTCCTGTTTTGAATAATCTCCAAAAAGATCCAGGGTAAAACGATGGGGACATTTAACATAATTATATAGCATGTTTGCGGAGAGTTTATCTGTCATAGAATTTCACCTATAGGCAGGCGAATCCTGCCCCCATATTGCCTGCTGGAATTATACATTACTTGTCATTTTTTACTTTTAATATGTTTCTTTACTGATTTAATCATTTTTCCAAATTGTTTATCTTTCCGTCGTTTTTCGTAATACGACTTCTCATGGTAAACTGATTCTTTATTCATTTTTATATAGTTTTCATAGCGTTCCCAAGAAATTGTACCCTCTTTTAAGGCAGATAAGACTGCACATCCATTCTCTTGTGTATGAGAACAGTTATTGAAGCGACATTGTCTTGACAATTCTGAAATTTCATCAAATGTATTATCAATGCCTGATTCTAATCCGATATTTCCCAGCTCCCGCATTCCCGGTGTATCTATGAGCATGGCACCATTTTTTAATATATTTAAATGGCGACGCGCAGTCGTATGTCTCCCCTTTCCGTCTTTTTCCCTGATAGCCCGGGTCTCAAACCGTGCTTCGGTCAAAAGATTATTTAATAAACTGGTTTTCCCCACTCCTGATGAACCAAGTAAACAAAATGTTTCACCGGGAACTAATAATTTTTCTACTTCACTTAAACCAGAATTAGTGATATTGCTAAAAGCCATTATCTGAAGGTCTGGCATTATGGTATGGATTTCGGATATCTTCTCTTCTACATTTAAAGGGGATAACAGATCATTTTTACTAAGCAATACAATAGGGCAAATATTGCTTTCATTTATCATTGCTAAATATCGTTCCAATCGCCTGAGATTATAATTGTAATCAAGTGACTGGACAATAAAAGCTGTTTCGATATTAGCTGCAATTAATTGAAATTCTATCTTTTTACCCGATGTTTTCCTTTTTAAGATTGTTTTTCTGGGAAAGATTTCACTAATTACGGCAAAAGAATCCTGGTTAGAATATTTGGCATAGACCCAATCACCTACTGTGGGATAATCCAAGGGAGAATTAGCATCGAATTTAAATTTTCCTGTTACTTCAGCAAAAACATCTTTTTTTTCATTTCTAATAAGATAGCTATCCTTATTCACTGTAACAATTCTGGCTATTTGGTGCTTGATTAATTTTACAGGATCAATCTTATCTTTAAACCAATGACCAAGTCCTAATTCTTCTAATTTCATGAGTTATTCTCCCGTTATCTAACAAAATTAATGGTGTTTGGAAAAAAAACAGGGGGACGGTTCTCTGTTTCATGTCCTTAAGATTTTATTTTGCGAAAATCCGGTCAATCCGGATAATTGCCTTAATAAACTGCCATCGAGTTCTTTTAAATATTTAAAAATCCCGGTTTGTATTTGTGAGTGCACACGGATTTATCAAGAATATTAATAAATTCTCAATAATCATCATCTACAAATATTTTTTCCGGTGTATACCGCTTATATTCTTCTATACTTTACTATTACTTGTTCTTTTTGTTTCCCCAGGCATAAAAATCATCCCGGTAAAAGTTTATCTTGCTAACGGTAATAGGGGATTGTCAAACAAAGAACCATCCCCTCTTTTTTTACACCACAAAAACCTCTCCGTCTGAAACCTGCTCGATCTTCTGGTTAAACAAACTACCATATTTATCGGGATGAAAAGTATGAATCGGGATTATTCTCCCCGGCTTTAATTTCTTTACCATTTTTTTCAAGGTAGCAATCTCGGAATTGTAATAACTTCTTGAATTTATTTTTCTTGACATAAGTTACCAGACATATTATTATATATATAGATTCGTCTGGTAACTTATGTCGCCTTTGATATATTATATTGCATTTATTCTTTTTTTACCAGACTTATACTATTTTTCACTTATTAGTCTGGTAATTTAAGAGAGGGCACTATGAAAATCTTAAATGGTGTATTAAACGAAGAATTAGATCGACTTAATAAATTAAAAAAGAACTATGAAAAACAAATTGCAAAACTTCCCAAAGGGAGCCTTATCAGAAAAAATATCAAAGGTAATATATACTATTACCTTAATTATCGGCAGGAAAAAAAGAAAATATTTAAATACATCGGGAAACTACCTGGAAAAGAACTTGAAAACTTATTAGATAAAATAGAAGAGAGAAGAAAACTTGAAAAACTCAATAAACAAGTCAAAAAAGACATTAAAAAACTTGAAAAGATGATAAAATGACAAAACAAAATAATTTATTTCTTACTACACTTGATGCCCTGCATAAGTCAGGTGTCTTTGAAGACATTATACTTATAGGGAGCTGGTGCCATTATTTTTACAGAGTTTATTTTAATAACGCTCCTGAAATACCTGTGGTAAGAACTATGGATATTGATTTTCTTATCCCTAATCCGGCAAAAATACATAAAGATATAAATATTCCTGAAATACTTCGCACTTTAGACTTCATCCCTACTCATAGCTATACTACCGGATACACTAAATATGTGCACCCTGAACTTGAGCTGGAATTTTTAACCCCCGAACTTGGCAGAGGAAAAAATAAACCATATGAACTTCCTAAACTACATATCAACGCTCAGGGGCTACGATACTTAAATCTTCTTCAATCTAATGTATTGAAAATAAAATATAAGCATATGATGATACAACTACCGGAACCTGCTGCGTATGTACTGCATAAATTCATAATTTTTGAAAGACGTAAGAAAAAAAGCAAAAAGGAAAGAGATTTACTCGCCGCAAAAGATATCGGGGAATTTTTATTACAAAATAAGACTCAACGAAAAAAGCTTTTGGAAATATTTCATTCACTACCATTAAAATGGCAAAAAACAATTATTAAGAATATAAAAATCCATTCTGAACCGCTTTTTAATTTCTTATCAAAAAAGGAGGCCTCATGAATATGTATTATAGACCCCATATTTACTCGTTTTACACCACAAAAACCTCTTCATCTGAAGCCTGTTCTATCTTCCGGTTAAACAAACCACTATATTTATCAGGATGGAAAGTATGAATGGGGATTATCTTCCCCGGCTTTAATTTTTTTACCACTTTTTTCAAGGTAGCAATCTCGGCATGCCCGCTGGTATGAACCTGGTAAAATTTCATATTCTTTTTCTTTATAAATCTCATCATCTTTTGCAGGGAATAATCCTGTAAATACCCTTCCCACAAGGAATAAATAAATGTAGCCCCTTCCATGTTTTTGATTAACCCTAAATCTTTCAACATCGACGGCCTGACCATCATCATTATCTCCCCGCTCCTATCAGAAATCTCTTTCCTGGTAATCTTATAACCTTTATACCTATACATTAATTCTTCTTTACCTTGCTGTGTTATTCTCCTGCACAGCCAGTAAGGAAAGAAAACCCTGATGTTTGCATAATTTTCAGAAGGGTAAGGAATCATGGCATAATCTTTCAGGCAACCAAGAATACTGGCAGTATAAAAATCAATGACAAATATTTTACCTTTTTTTAAAGAAGCACGGTAAAAAGAAACCAGCCGGTCAATATTCTGAGCTGAAAAATAAAGAAGGGTCATACTTTTACTTGCCTTTAATAATTTTACCGTCTCATCTTCAATCTCTGTTTCAGATTTGAATTCTCCTGCTCCCTTACCTTTTAATCCTCTACCCAAAACTGTTCCTTCCAGCAGAAGTACATCTATATTTTCCGGCGCATTTTCCAAAAACCACTGGAATGCTCTCTGCTTTCGACCATGTTCCCTGAAATCACCGGAATAGATAAGACTCTTCCCATCCGCCTCTACCAAAAAAGCATGAGAATCAAAAGCTGAATGGTCCATCAGATAAGGCGTTATTTTAAAATCACCGCAACGAAAACTCTTCCCGCTCTGGATAGTATGATAATTTGAAATACTCCCTTCAACCGGGGTAAATATTACCGTTAAATCTATGATTTTTTTGGTAGCTTCACCCAGATAAAAACAGATATCCTTATGGAGATAACCGAAAAAACCATAATGGTCTATATGCGGATGTGAAATAAGCACTCCGTCAATCATCTTCTTGTCGGTATTCCAGGCATAAACTCCACCGATATCCGGCAGTACCTTTTCCTTTACCAACTCAGGACCGGGCACATTTTCATATTCCCTAAAATCAAATCTATCTCCATCCTTTTTTACCAAAGGCATACCAATGTCAATCAATATTCTACTTTTTTTACTTTGTATCTCCACACATGAACCGCCGATTTCATGCGTTCCCCGGTGAATTATTATTTTCATTGTTTTAAAACAAGCCCTTTCAGTGTTATCATTAATTCACTCTCACACCATTGTTCTATCAGAAAAACATTATCATGCGCGGGCCGGACAGGATATTTTTCCATTGATTTCTTTAAATTAGAATCAATAATAATGACTGGAGTATCATCATCATTAGAATAATCACAATAATCCTCCCAGGCAGATTTACCGATATAATTACGGTCGACTACCATAACAAAAAAAGGCACAGCAACTATATCCGGAGAACCCGGTTCAGGGAAAAATATCTTCTTATTATTTTCCTTGCAAAAATCATTTATTTCAATGGCCAGGTTAATATTATCAGAAGCAAAAGCAAGAGTATCTTCCCTGGGGAAAGGGTATTGAGGTTTTATTCTAAATAATGCGACTTCAGCAATCTTCTTTACGATGGGGGATTCTTTTTCGGTTTCCAGCAGGCGCATTAAAAAAGGAATAGAAGTATCGTTTCCACTATAAAAAAGACCAGCAGCTATCGAATGCCTTACCGCCGCACAGCAATCGAATAAGGCAACATGCACTTTATCAAGTATATTCTGGGGAAGTTCACCTTTTAAATTCTTACCGTAATCCCTGATGATATCTGCTGCCCGAATTCTGTTAAATCTGTTTTCACCGACCATAGGATGTTCCGGATATTTCAAAAAAACGCTATATCATCAGTAAGCTTGGGTTTTCTTACCAGCTCCCCGGCATCTACCGCTTGATTATAATCCCCAATAGACATAAATTTCTAGGTTAAATCTATTATTGCTTGGTCTATTTTATGCTCAATATTTTCTTCCGGGATATTTCCCTCTTTTAAATTTCCCATTTTCTTTACCTCCACATTTTTTAGAATACTCTCAAATAAGGCAAATCCTCTCTGAGTATTCTAATTATATCATGGTGGTACGACTACAGTATGGCAACAATTATTAAAATAATTTAAAATATTTTACTTTGTTAGAATTTTTGGAGATTCCCCGTATTTTATTTCAGAGTCTTCCTTGTTCATTTTTATTGACCTTAAGGCCCTTCCTCCCCCCTTATTATTATATGATTGGATAAAAATCGAAAGAATCTTATCATTTGCGTTTTTTATTACATTTATTAAATCACTTTTATATTTAAAATCAACATTGCAAAATACTAAATTTACTGCTTCAATTGAACTGCCATATTTTTTTGCAAAGAACAATTTTTTATTATCCATTTTTACTTCATCAACAAATTTTTTACTATTATTGATTACATATTTAAATTCTATTGCGAATAATAGTTCTTTAAAATCCTTATTATCTTTGATTCTAATTTTTAGTAATTTTACGCTTTTATTTACAATATCTTCCTTACTATTTGCATTTTTAATAAATTTAGGATTCAATATGGCAATGTCATAATGACCTCGATCCCCTTCTTGCCAACTCAAATCATAAGGCTTCTTAAAACCTTCATTTAACAACTCTGATTTTTTATATCTAAAGTTAGTTGGGTACTCCCTGTGGACGCAATATATTCGCTCTTTATCATCAGTTGATTCTTCATGATGAGTTGAATATAATGCATAATAAAAATATGAATGGATATCAGACTCTGTAAAGAAATAATATGGGTGTTCTCTAAATTTATTAATTGTTTTATTTATTGCTTTCCATACTGCCTCATTTATTTTATCGATTTTCTCTGTCATTTTTACCTCCTGCATATTTTTTGAACTTTTATATTTGTACTTTATACAATCTTCAATTGCATTAATAATTTGTTTCCACATTGCAGGATAATTATTATGCCCTTTCGAGCTAATCTTTTTCCCATCAAATCTAACCGATAATCCCCATCTAGTACCATCCATGCTAATAGAAGGATAATCCTTTTCTATTTGAAATATATTAAGGCGAAGGAGTTCATTTTTTAATTCAATTACTTTATCAATTGGAATAGAATATTTTTCACCAAAGTTTTTAAAAAAAGACATTCCTAATCCATCGCCAATGGTCAATGTATTACCTGATATTTCAATTGATTTTTGCCTACCTTGATTTGTCCAGGTGTCAGAAGTAACATATTTCAAATAAAAATCAAAATTAGCTAAATCCTCTTTTGATAATGTATTAATTTTTACATTGTCCCAAACATCATCTAAATAAGGTTCACTATTATTCTCCATTAATTCATTGCCTACAATAGGAAATCTTCTTTTTTCAATTATTACATCCTTTTCTTTTTCTAGCCTAACCCAAAGCATTTTTCTTAATCTTCTTCGTAATAACTCCTTTAAATTATCGGCAAGATCACAACCTTTTCTATCTGTAATAAAAATTAATAAATCATTGTTGTTGGGATGCTTTCCTTGATTATACGGATTATAACTTTTCGGTGGATATAACCGGTGCAAAGTTCTAATATGATTTGAATTTATTTTTTTAACTTCATTATCAATAAAATCTAGCAATGAAATAATTGGTGTGTCAAAACGTGTCCATGACCTTTTATTATGAATTAATTCATTTTCTCCGTTGTTAAAAAAGAAAATATCTAAAGCTTCTTTATAATCTCGGTTATTTTTTACCCATGTAAGCAAATGAAACTTTAAAAATTGTTTAACTTTATCAAAATCTATACTTGGACTTAATTGTAAATAAACAATTACATGCTCGTATCCTTTTACAGATAGTTGCCTTCCAAACTGACCTTCTATCCTACCATGTGGTGCATTTGGATGATATGATGATAAAACTACTTTCTCCCTTAGATAAAATCGATGAATTTCTCTAATCCAATCTCCTTTTTCCACTAAAAAACCTCCTGAATTTGAATAAATATTTTTGGGAATAATCATACAAATATAAATAAAATTCTTTGGGTCCTTTTTCCTATCATAGGCATAAATTTATTTATCAATATATAATATTCTTTAATTGTTACTACTACGATAAAGTTTATGGGCTTTTGCAATATCACTTTTCATATCTCCCCTCAATTTTTTTAATATCAAAAAAGATCGTTTGTATAGTATTTCTTCTGGAAGCGATGTAATAAATTGCTCTTTAAAATTATATCCGTAATGGCCTGGTCATGCTGCAAAGATAATATATCTTTTGTTATATTTCAAGAACTGACCCTATACACTTCCCATCTAGCATAGTAAATTCTGTGATATCATTAAATTTTTAGATTTAAAGATATATATTTAACTATAAACCATCAACCCAGACATAGGTGCTGCCAGCCGGAACAAATCCATATTTTGTAATTTCGCAACCTAATCTTTCTGTTTCACAAGCTAAAATTTCCTCAACCGATTCCACTTCAATTATTTCAATATTACACATATTATTTGTTATATATTTTAGTTTATCATCTTTATCTCGAAAAAGAGTCAGTGAATGCTGACCTATTAGTTCACCACTAAGTTTTACACACATTATTTTCACTTCATATCCATGTTGATCTAACACATATGAACCAAATGTAGCAAGTTCTTTACAGCCTCCTTCTTTAATATTAAAAAATACCTCCGGAGAATAAGAAATATGGCCTTCATGCCATGCCTCTGTAAAATTGTTTTTCATATACTCCAATAATTTTTCGGGAGTATCTAATTGATTAATAACTTCAGAAAAAATCAAACTATACTCTACATCTAATTGATTTTCAATACAAGATGTTAAAATAATTGTAATAAATATAAAGATGAATAAGACATTTAATTTACCTTTCATTTTGATTAAATCACCTCCAAAACATTGAAAGAAGAAGATCCGTGGTCAGGCTTTACAACTTAAAATCCAATAATCTTATTGTGATTTAACTAGCCATCACTCGGTATAGTTGCTATTTCCGGCTCTCCCTGTTTCTCGGTTTCATTAAACTTTTCGTAGTTTTTGTAGGGCATGTAATCTGCGTAGTTTTTTACTCCATATTGGTTCTTTGGTGGTTTTGGGCTGTAACTGGCTTGTAATAACTCCACTAAATCTGTTGGATCTTTCCATATCTTTAGATTGGCCCCATTGAACGCCTTGGGATAGTATAAATTGTGCCCATTGCTACCTAATGCAAAATGACCATACGGACTCTGAAACATAGCGAAGATCGCCTCATTATCTCTGCTTAATTGGGTCCAGAATATCGCATACTTCTTAGGAGTTGATTGGATTATAAGATCGCATGAGTCTACATAATAAAAGTCTCCATCGCCATCCTCTACAGGATAATGTGACCTTTCTTCCGCAAGACTTCCTGAGTCAAAG
>Ga0307431_1002147_pt1 | contig 10473 bp, 8 predicted proteins | sample SalMarWE160170MG_FD_202155 | JGI IMG/M metagenome (GOLD analysis project Ga0307431, IMG submission 202155) | Salt marsh sediment microbial communities from the Plum Island Ecosystem LTER, Massachusetts, United States - WE1603-170 | ecosystem: Environmental > Aquatic > Marine > Intertidal zone >... | reverse complement strand
CTTTTTATAGAATACAAACCCGCTGAGACCAGAGGTAGATGTTTTATAAATACTGCCGCTAAAACTCTATGCTTGCTTAATGAGATTGGAAATAAACAGATGGGAGTAACCATTGATTTCGGACACTCAGTAATGTTTGGCAACGAAAATCCGGCGGAAGCAGTTGCTTTAATTGCAGAAAGTCCCTTTCGCTACTATATTCATATTAATGATAACAACGGTCAATGGGATTGGGACTATTTCGTAGGAACTAAACACTTCTTGGATTACGTTGAATTCCTTTATTATCTCCAGGAGTATAATTATAATGATTATATAACTTCTGATACCTCTCCTACTCGATGGGATATTAAAGGTACCTTTGAAGCAAATACCCGTATTACAAACAAGCTATGTAAACTTTTAAACAACTTAAACAGAAAAATATTTAATAAATTAATATCGGGAGAGGATTACTTAAAAACCTGGAAATTTATAGAAAAGAATATATTTTCTTTGTAAAAAGTAATAATTTTTTTATTAATAGATGATTATAGTCATGTCAACAGTATTCTATCGGATTAATAAAAACAACATACGAAAGAAAGCAGTACATAGATTATGCTATCCCTAGCAACTTTCTTGCTTCACTTGGAGCAACTAACTCAAAACTTAATATTTCTAATTCTCTTCGAATTTCTTTTACTAACTCAAGATTGGTCTCTGCTTCCTTATTATTACAGATTTTAGAATCCTCAAAACCAACCCTAATCATAGTCGCCCCTTGAAGGGAAGCTTGTAAATGAGATGAAAAATCCCTACTTCCGCCAAAAATAGCACCCCATATACTCTCTTTGGGAAGCATGGATTTTAAAAGTTCAAGAATTGAAAGAGAAAAAGACATACCCCATTTATAATTAAAAATAAAATTAAAATTATATTGTGGTTTAATCAAGCCCGTCTTAATAAAAGTCTCGGAAATAATAATATTAGAAGTATCGAATATCTCCAAAGATGGCTTTACCCTATTTTTTATCATTCTTTGTAGCCAATAACGGATATCCGGTACTGTATTTATGTATACTTTGTCAAGAAAATTTAAAGAACCCATGTTTAGTGAACCTAGTTCTACTTTTTCATTATGAAGAGGTAATGATCTTTCCTGAGGTGTTAAACTGGAAAGTCCTCCGGTGGAGGCTTCAATAATTACACTGCACTCATTAGTAATTAGCTCAATTGTCTTTGAGAAATTACTTAAATCTGTAGTTAATTCACCTTTACTATTTCGGGCATGAAGATGAACTAAAGACACACCTTCTTCTGCACATGCAATAACTTGCTTGGTTATTTCTTCCGGTTCAAGAGGATTATTATAATCTTTCCCCCACCCTCCGGTTGGAGCTAAAGCCAAAATTATTTTTTTATTCATAAATTATATCTTCACTTTCTTATAGTATAGAATATTTTACTAAGAAATATTCTTATTTACTTTTCTCGAAAACATTTTATTTGATATTCTTTTAGTAAAAATTTTAAACCATGAAATCTGACTAATTACCATAAGTAAAATGACCAAAATTAAAATTAAAGATACCGGTCTTGTAAACATGGGTAAAAAACTTCCTTTAGAAACCATGAGAGCTCTCCTTAAATTTGCATCAGCCATAGGTCCTAAAATAACTCCGATAACCAAAGGTGCGATAGGATATTCCATTTCAGTTAAGAAGTAAGCTAAGATTCCTACGGGAACCATCAAATAGAGATTAAAAATTCGTAAACCTAAAGAATATGAACCGATTATACATAGTACAGCAATAATAGGCATAAAAACAGGTGGTGGAATTCTTAAAACCTTAATGACTTGTTTTACTAACAACATGCCAGTTATCCACATTGCAAAGGAAGCTAATAAAAGTATGGCGGCTACCTGGAATATAAAGAGAGGATGATCAAAAGTCAGCATGGGACCAGGTTGAATCCCATGAAGCATTAATGCTCCTAAAAGCATGGCTGCAGGGGGACTGCCCGGGACGCCAAGACTCAAAAGAGGTATCATAGCTCCTCCAATACAAGAATTGTTAGCGGTTTCAGCAGATATTACTCCCGAGATCTCACCTTTTCCAAACCTCTCAGGATGCTTAGAAGAATTTTTAGCCGCCCCATAAGATACCCAACCGGCAATATCTTCCCCTATCCCCGGAATTGCTCCAATCCCTACTCCAATTAAAGACGAACGTATAATATCTGTAAAATGATGGAAAATTTCAGTAAATTCTGGCAAAATCCTTTGAAATCGTTTCGCTTCTCCGGATACTACTTTATCCTTTAATACTTGAATTATTTGAGGAATACCAAAAGCGCCGATAAGAACCGGTACAACCTCAAGCCCCCCGTCTAATTCATAAAGTCCAAAGGTAAATCGAGGATAAAACTGAAGCTGATCTCTCCCAACACAAGCCATAAATAAACCTAAAAAGCCGGCAATCCAACCTTTATACGCTAAGTCATGACTGGTCAAAGTCCCGCTAATAATAATTCCAAAGAAAGCCAGTAAGAAAAATTCAAATGAAGTAAAGTTAAGGGCAAATGCTGAAATAAGGGGAGCCATGGTTATGACGAATAACATGCCTATAAAAGTACCAATAGCAGAAGCAGTTGTTGTAAGGCCTAATGCTTTTCCTGCTTTCCCCTGACATGCTAAAGGGTAACCATCTAAAGCAGTAGCTGCCGCAGCAGCTGTACCGGGAATATTAATAAGAATAGAGGCATAGGACCCACCATATATTGCCCCCACATATATTGCCAATAGAGCTACCATGGAAGTGCTGGTATCCATTCCATAAGTTAACGTTGCAAGTAAGGCTACGCCAAGAGTGGCAGTCAAACCAGGCATAGCTCCAAAGATAATTCCTAATAGTACCGCACCAAAAAGGATTAATACATTAATGGGATTAGCAATTAAAATAAATATTTGTTGAAAAAAAATAGATAACTGTTCGAAAATAAACATATTAACACCTACTATTTTATCAGGTAATAAATATTATGCATTATTTGTATGATTAATCCCTCTTTAGGAAGCGGAACCAATAAAAAATACCTAAAAGTTGGACAAAGAATCAGTGGCACCGCCAGGGATACTATTAAAGAAACGATGAGTCTTTTTTTAAAAATATTGCTGCTTTTTATATTTACCCAATTATAAATTACATAACTTATATAGAAAAATAATGCTAGAATATCTATAGAATATTTATAATAAGAATTAAGAATTTTGGAAATACCAAATACAAAAAGAATGATAAAAATTATACTTCCGATAAAATAAAATAAAGTAAGTTTTCTTAATAGATTTTTGTCGTCAAAATAAAAAACAGAAATAAAAAAAGTTAAAAAAAGTGTAACAGAAATAAAAAAATCAATACGGGGAATATTTAAATAAACAAAAGAAAATAAAGCTAATAAAATACCAATAAATCTAATATTGTTTTCAGATAGTCCTTTGTATCTAATTGAAAAATTATCTAAAAAATATTTAGCTCCACCACTTTTTATAGAATGAATTAAAAGTATTGTTCCTAAAACTATAATAAAAATGCTGATAATCAAAGGAAATAAAGCGGGAGAAACATACCATACATTCTGAACTCCCCCAAAAGTATCCTTCATTGGCATTTTGAGGGTTTCAATAATGATCCAAACACTAAATAGCAAAAGTAAAACACTGGTTATAAAATCCGCTTTTCTCAGTTCTTTCTTCTTCATAATCTAATCTTTAAATCCTATAAATTTTATATAATTTTAGGCAGCTGAATAAATTAATTTATTCAGCTGCCTTTTTTAAATTAAGTATAGTTTAAACAATTTTTAAGGTTTAGGTATACCTAAAGTTGATGGATCAACTTTTGCAGCCTTCAAATCCCAAAGAGTCCAGGCGAATAATGATTCAAGTTTATTAAATATCTCTACACCTTTGCTTCCAGTTGCACCAGATACAACATAATAATTATCTTCAGCCCATTTTACAAATTTATCTGTCTTTAGTGCTTTATTGAAAGCATCTACTAATACAGCTTTAATATCATCCGGTGCATCCGCTTTTATTGCAAAGCCAATAGCCTGTGAAATAGGCAAATACTCTGAAAGTCCGGGATAAGAATCAAAAGCTGAGGGAAGCGTATCCCCAGCTAAAACAAAAGAATCAGGAATTAATACTGCCAGAGGTCTTAATTTACCTCCACGTATTAATTGAGCCTGTTCAGCAACCGAAGTAACTACTACAGAAACTTCTCCGGTCATAGCAGCATTCTGTGCAGGAGCAGATCCTGTATAAGGAATATAATTAAATTTCGCACCTGAACCATCTTCCAATGCAAGAAGATTTAAATGGTGTATAGAGCCAGCAGCACTTGCACCAGCCCTTATCGTTCCGGGATCAGTTTTAGCTCCTTCAATTAAATCTTTTAAGGTCATATAAGGAGTATTAGGAGTAACCGAAACAACATCTGGTGAGCCACCGATAATAAAATATTCCCAAACATTCATTCTTTTATCAAAACCTCCCTGTACTCCAGCAGTTACGCAAGACTCAGAAAGACCACAAAGAGTATAACCATCAGAAGGTTGTGAATAAGCATAATTCATCCCCACAGAACCACCTGCTCCACCAGTTTTGTTGATAACATTAACATTCACACCTAATATTTTAGCCATTTCCGCCATAACTACTCGATTACAAGCATCGGTTCCTCCACCGGCACTCCATACTAATACATTGGTAATATTTCTATCAGGATAGGAAGCACTTGCAAAAAGCACAAAACTCATACAAACACATAATGTAACAACAATCAATAAAAATAATTTTTTCATAATAATCCTCCAATAATTTTTTATAAACTTTTTTTCTTATTTATAATCGTAATACATCTTTTTATCGTCTCTTTTCATCCCCCCTTTATCCTTTTTTCTTTATACTAATCTCGGAGAAAAATAATTTCAAAGCTAATTACACTTTTGACGAAAACTTATTTTAATTTTAAGTTATATTTATAGATATTGTATACAATATATGTATAACATATTTTTTTTAACCTGTCAATAAATTCATACACTTTGTTATTCAAAAATTAAAAGTGTATTTACAAAAACCTCAAATACAAGCAAAATTTATTTATATTTGTAAATTTTTTGATAATCATTCATAGATAAGAAATGTAGGGGCTTAAGGGAAAATGTGAAACGATGTTTATGTCGTACTTTTTTAAGTAAAGATATGATCTATCCCTTGATACCCGAACGGGTGAGGCTTTTTACGAAAAGAGGTTGAAGTATGAAGAATACTATAAGTGTGGGTATCACTGCTGAAACTGTCCCGGCCATAATTACTCCCCAATTACTTACTCCTTCAGTATCGATTAACATCTTTACTCCTACCTGAACAGTCTTCATTTTGTCCTCCATAGTTATTATAAGAGGCCAGAGATAGAAATTCCAGGCGTAAATAAAATTGATAATCGATACTCCGCCGATCATCGACTTGGAAAGAGGGAGTAATATTTTTATAAAATAAGCCATCGACCCGGCTCCGTCGATTCTCGCTGAATCTTCCAGCTCTTTGGGAATCATCAGAAAATGCTGCCGTAATAAAAAAGTGTTTGTTAAGAAAATAGGAACAGTTGTCCCATGTTGCATTCAGAAGAAAATAGGATGTGTATCTATTTATTTCAATAACTTTATTGCTTAAATTTTGAAAAATACGCATCAATTACTGGTCTTAATTCTATACCTACTCTTTCAAAACAATTTAATAATTCTTCATAGGCACCATTATTCCCAAGAAAGTCCCACAATTCTTCTGCGACTTTTAACTCATTATCCAAATCTAACATACCTTTTAATGTCCATCTTTCATAAGGTCTTGGTTCGTATGGATTGTAAGGAATCGCAATATATGATTTTACCTTTGCGTTTGGATTTTTCGCTAAGAAAATTGCTATCCATTCTAACAATGTCCTTTTGAAATCTTTAAAATTACTGATATTTGGTTTGGCTGTTTTTAAATCAAATAAATGAGCTGTTCCATCTGAACTCTGAACAAACAAATCCACTTTTACGGTTTTTAATTTATTCATTGTGCCCTTGTTGCAAACTTTTCTTATCCTTTCGATTTCTTCCACCTTATTTGGATTTTTTCCAATTGTAAGTTCATTCATAATACGTTGAATTTCAGATTGAGCTTGTTCACTAATAGTATCACCAACCACGTACTGTTTTTGTGCAAATTCAAATTTCAAACTTGCCAAAGTTTCTGCAACAGGTTCAAAAATAGATATACCAAAAGTAGTGTTTAATGAGTGGATAAAGGAAAATAATGCCATTCTATCACGACCGAGTAAACGATAATGAAAAGGCATATGACTGGTTTCTGGCTTATATGTCTGAAACTTTTTCCGTAGGCTATCTTTGATAGTATTCTCGATTAATTTTATTTGTTCTTTTGTAAGCGACATTTTATCTCTCCTTTAAATGAAATATTATTTCTGCATATGCATTAGACCTATCTTTTTCCACTCTATTTAACACAGGGCGTTTAAATCGATTAACAATTTTCATCTCAGCCAACTGAGCAATATCAGGATAAATATTAAACTTGTCATTGGCTACTAAAAAAATATCGTAATCTTTTTGAAGATATTTTTTACAATTTCTTAAAGATTTCGCTATACCTTTAACATATGCTTCTCTTGCTTCTTTCCCCTGACCATTAGAAAGAGATCCGATTTCTAATTTATCTTTTCGATCAAATCCAAATATTTCGTATGCATAAGCATGCTGTTCGTGATAATCAATAAGACCGACATAAGGTGGACTTGAAAAAATACCTTTAATCTTTTGTTTCAGTAAAATCTTAGCAAACTCTGAATTTCTTTTTTTGATTTCTTCATAAATATCTATCGTTCTGCTATCTCCTGACAGACAGATTTGAAATGTTTCTGTTCTTAATCTGTCGAATTCTTTAAGGCGATTTAGTGTATCTATGGTATATCTTTGCCACCATCCTTTAATGGAAAAAATCGGTTTGCATATTTTACCATGTTTTTTACAGTAATATGTAGTTGTAACAGGCTCTTTTAAGGTTGCTAAATCGGCATGAGTAGTTGCCCTGCAAGAACGAACGGTTCTGCTCAAGATTATTGCTAATATTTTTTTAATATCCTTATTGTTTACTTTTTTCAATTCCTTAAATACAAAATCGATTTCTTCTCTCACTGGAAATAAAAACCACATGTCTAAGAAGGAATTATTTTTATCTTGTTTAATTTTTATTTTATATTTTTCCACTAAATCATAATAAATGTTTAAAAATTTTTGTTCTTTATCTTTTGCATATTCTTTTTCATTTATTTCTTTTTGTATGATTTTTCTTCTGTATTCCGGTGAAGGAAAAAATTTAGTATTAAATAATTTTAATTCGTATAATAATTCCTCTTCAAATTTTGTATTGTTCTTTCCTATTTGAAATTTTTTAAGTTTTTTTGTGATATTTTGTAAGTTTATAGCAATATCTTGAAGATTATGATTTTCGATCTTTATATTACTTATCAATGAATTGAATGCAGAGACATCTATCCCAATTGCATGCATCCCCAATTCGTTGCATTGCACTAAAGTTGTTCCACTTCCGCAAAATGGATCAAGGATGATATCTCCTTTTTTGAAAAGAGCTTCTTTTTTAAAATTATCAGTATGAGAATCTAGAAAATATTCTACAAGCTGAGGAATAAATTTCCCCTTATATGGGTGTAATCTATGAACATGTTTTGTTGTCTCTGATTCTTTATATTCTGAAAACGAAAGAGCCCAGTTTAAATCATTCCCTAATTTTTTTTTCCATTTATCTTCTTTGGTATGGTAATGGGATTTATAATAATTTTCTAAATCAGCAATACTTATTAGTACTTCACCATTTTTGCCAAATTTTCTTATTCTTCCATATTGAATCAAATAAGAAATATTTGATGTACTTACTTGTTTATTTAAAAACTTTGCAGCCCATTTAGTTGCTTCTCTAATTGTTAATAACTGTTTCATAAATTTATTTTACTCCTTATTTTTTTATAATATACAATTTATTTTTATTGGTACTAACAAAATTATAATCATGCTTTTTCCAATAACATAACCCTCTACTATTTTGTTAGTTCTTATTAACTATACAAATATTTATTCGAATAATTCAATAAATTTATATATTTTGCCTATACTTATAATACCACATTAATGATGTCAGGAATGGTTGATTGTTACACTGTAAAAATTTATATTTACCTTATAAAATCGCTACCAGCGATCAAAATATTAATCTTTTTTAATTTTTCTGTAACCTTATTTTAATACGACAAAAGGTTAAGGAAATCCTTCTTTTTTTGGGAATATGTTTTATTTTTATTTAATACTAATTATTATCCCTTGTTCTTTCCATCCCTCATATTCGAGTTTGGTTATTTCGGGTAGTTGGGCGAGGACTTGCGGGTCTTTGAATCCTCCGAGTTCTTCTCTTAAGGCAATTATTTTTCACGCGAGGGGTTTGCTTATCTGTAAGATGTTGGTAAGTTCTTATAGGTACGGTGCATCGTACATTATTGCGGGCATAATAAACCAATCACCTTTTCGTAGACAGGTGAAACGCCTGTCCTACGTTGTTGTAAGTAGAGATTGCCACGCCCTGATAAATCAGGTCTCGCAATGACAGAAAGAGATAAAGCTCGCAATTATATAAAATTTTTCTAAAGCCAAACAAAGAAGTTTTTTTAATTTTAATGGGAGGATAAATTTTCTGAAATCAAAAATTTCGTATACCTTTTTTGTTAACATTTCTTATACTTAGAGCAAGATAGCTACATTTATTTTTCCTGTTTCTCCTAGCTCATTTGATACTATCTCACATTTAGTTCTAAAAAGACAGACAATCTCGCCGGGCACTTTCGATTTGTATTCACTTAAAGCGTAATAATTCGCTTGGCCTTTAGCAATTACCAGATCGGCAGTCTGAAATTCCTGTTTTAGTTGGTCAGACATTTCATTAAGAGAAATGCCCAATGTATCTGGACCGGCTAATATGATTTTTGAAGCAGCCTCTTGAAGGTTTACTGTTTCTCCATCTTCTATAGTAGCATCACTGGTTATAGGCCCTCCTCTTAAAGCAGAAGTTACTGAAGCTCCATATCTTCTGAGCTCTTTTATCAAAAGCTTATCAAGGGAAATTTCACCGACATTATCATGAATATAAAGTATTTTGGACGAGTTTTTAGCTATCCGAAAAATTTCAAACCTCCGGTCTATTCTTAAGCCCTCCGAAACACAGGCCCGAAGCTCCTCTATTATTTCAGCCATCTGAAAACCATAGCCGGTTCCCACTGTTCGAAAATCAAGATGGTTGCTGGCAATAGCCCAATTAACCAAAAATGAAAATCTTTCGAATTCTTCCATCCCCTCTGCTTCCAGGGCAATCTTTTCTGCCATCTTTATACCGAGCTGGTTACACTTATCTCTTCTTTCCTTAAAAGGAATTTCGATTCTTGATATCCTCTTTAAGATTCTGTGAACTTCAGTGATGAAGTAAGAGGGAATTTTTTCTGTGGAGAACTCTCGAGCTAAGAACTGAAAAGATTCCCTTAATATCTCCTTTTTAATTTTTTCCTCTAAGGGGACTAACTGTAAAGCACCGCACAAATCATCTACTATACAGCTCGCACAATTCAAATGTGTTCGCATCTAATAATTACTCCTTACTCTTTTTACTTAGTTGTCTGCATCGCAATTCCTTGAACAAAGCTTTTCCGCAAAACCAAAAGGACTATAAGCGGAGGCAGCATAGCAATCACCGTGCCGGCCATGATAACATTCCACTCAGGAGCTATCTGCTCACTGGCCAAGAGCATCTTAATACCAATTTGTATAACGCGCATTTCACCGGTAGTGGTTACAATTAAGGGCCATAAATACTGACTCCACATAAAGATAAACTCTATAACAAACAGAGCTGCAATATTGGTCTTGGAAATAGGAACCAGAATTTGTAAAAAATAACGCATAGGGCTTGCCCCATCAACCCGGGCTGCATCCGGGAGGTCTGCAGGTACAGTCAAGTAGAACTGCCGAAAAAGAAGTAGTCCTGTTGTGCTGGCAAAAAATGGTACCATAAGAGCATAGTAAGAATTTATCCAGTTGAAGGTTGCCATTAACTGATAAGTTGGAATAATACGGACGGGGAGAGGAAGCATTTGGGTGATCATACACAGAGAAAATAACAGACCCTGACCGTGAAATTTAAAGTGGGTATAGGCAAAGGCAGCCAGTAATGCCAGGATAGTTTTCACTATTGCTACTACTACTGAAATCAAGGTACTATTAAAAAAGAGCCGCCCTATATTAACTCGCTCCCAGGCTTCTTTAAGATTGTTCGTAAATTGGTCTCCTGGTATAAGTTTT
>Ga0307431_1002146_pt1 | contig 10473 bp, 6 predicted proteins | sample SalMarWE160170MG_FD_202155 | JGI IMG/M metagenome (GOLD analysis project Ga0307431, IMG submission 202155) | Salt marsh sediment microbial communities from the Plum Island Ecosystem LTER, Massachusetts, United States - WE1603-170 | ecosystem: Environmental > Aquatic > Marine > Intertidal zone >... | reverse complement strand
CCTTGAAAGTTAATAGCATAACGAAATATGCCAAAGCCACTGACCATATTAAAGAAATAATTGACCAGGCAAAACGGCTATTAAGCAAAGGTTTTGCTTATCAGGCGAAAGAAGGCATTTATTACGATATTGCCAAATTCAAAAATTATGGAAAATTAGCGAGAAGAACGGTCTTGCAGGCAGAGGACGGCGTATGCAGAATTGATTTAGTAAAAGGGAAAAGAAACAAGGGCGATTTTTGTTTATGGAAATTTTCTAAACCTGAAGAGCCAAAATGGAAAAGCCCCTGGGGCTACGGCCGGCCAGGCTGGCATATTGAAGATACTGCTATTGCTGAAAAATATTTCGGACCGCAATATGATATTCACGGCGGCGCCAGAGATTTAATTTTTCCCCACCATGAAGCGGAAATTGCCCAAATGGAAGCGGTCTCCGGCAAAAGCCCGATGGTAAAATATTGGCTCCACAGCGGTTTTTTGACAGTCAAAGGGGAAAAAATGGCGAAATCTCTCGGCAATTTCATTACTATCAGAAACTTTCTAAAAAATCACCCTTACAGAGTTCTAAGATTATTTGTCTTAAAAAACCATTACCGCTCCCCTATTAATTATTCGGAAAAATTGATTCGCCAAACAGAAAAGGAACTGGAAAGGATAGAAGAATTTATGAATAAAATCAAAATTTCAAATTTCCAAGTACCTGCGAAACAGACGCAAACAAAATCCAAATTCCAAATTTCAAAATACGAAAGAAACTTTGAAAAGGCAATGGAAGACGATTTTAATACCGCGAAAGCAATTGCTGTCATTTTTGAACTGATAAAGAAAGGGAATTCCTTAATTGCCGAGAATTCCCTTGACCGGACAGAGGCCAAAGAAATTTTAGAATTTCTCAAGAAAGTTGATAAAATATTCAATTTCATTTTTGAAGCGAAAAAGAAAGAAAAAATTCCAGGGGAAGTTTTGAAATTAGCTAATGAGCGGGAAAAATACCGTCAGGAAAAAAACTGGAAGAAAGCGGACGAAATCAGGAAAAAAATTGAGAAGTTAGGATATTGGATTGAAGATACTAAAAAAGGAGTCAAAATAAGGTTTTCCGCTTTCAGCGAAAAACCTTGATTCGCTATTGTAGAATTATATATTCTTGAAATAAGAACCTGACTTCGTCAGAACCTTGATTCGTTAAGGAACAATCATATAATCTTGAAATAAGAACTTCCGCTTTCAGCGAAAAACCTTGATTCGCTATTGTAGAATTATATATTCTTGAAATAAGAACCTGACTTCGTCAGAACCTTGATTCGTTAAGGAACAATCATATAATCTTGAAATAAGAACTTCCGCTTTCAGCGAAAAACCTTGATTCGCTATTGTAGAATTATATATTCTTGAAATAAGAACCTGACTTCGTCAGAACCTTGATTCGTTAAGGAACAATCATATAATCTTGAAATAAAATGGGGAGCTTAGATTATAAGTCTCCCCTTATTGAGAAGCTTTAGCTTCTCAATAGTTCCTTAGGAATGTCAAGCCACTCCCGACCATCATCAGTTTCGAGCCACGCCCGACCACCATCGGTTTTGAGCAGCCACTCCCAACCATCATCGGTTTTGAGCCACGCCCAACCACCATCGGTTTTGAGCCACGCCCAACCACCAGCGGTTCCGAGCCACTCCCAACCATCATCGGTTTTGAGCCACGCCAAACCACAAGCAGTTTTGAGGAGCCATATTTCTCCTTTCTCACTGCTTAGCCACAATAAAGTCTCTTTTTCCATCTCAATCCTCCTTTTTTTAAGAAAAGTTTATTTTAAAAAAACTATAAGTAGTATACGTCATATATTTGAAATTGTCAAGCCCTTGTATTTTTTAGCTTTGGCTTACTTGTCAGAATTCCTTATTTTTGGTATACAGAAATAATGATTGACAACTCTAAAAAAAATATTCTTTTGGGAAAATTGCCTCCTCAAGACATTAATGCCGAAAAGTCCTTGTTAGGAGCATTAATGCTGGACAAAAACGCAGTCGCTAAAATAGCTGATTTTTTTCAACCCAGGGATCTTTACAAAAAAAAGCACCAGGAAATTTATCAAGCAATTTTGGACCTTTTTGAAAGAAACGAACCTGTTGATTTGTTGGCGGTTTCCACCCGGCTCAAAGAAAAGAAACTTTTGGAGAATATCGGCGGAGACGGCTATCTAACAGAACTTATCAACGAAGTTCCTACTGCCTCCCATATTTCAAACTACGCCAAAATCGTCCAAAGAAAAAGAATTTTAAGAGACCTGATTGAAGCGGGACAAGAGATTGATTCAATCGGACATAACGAAGAAGAAGACGTTGATTCGCTTCTAGATAAAGCGGAACAGAGAATTTTCAGCATTGCCCAGAAAAGCTTGACTCAAAATTTCTTCCCGATTAAAAGCGGTTTAGAAGAAGCGTTTGAGCGCCTGGAAAAATTATCCAAACACGAAGGGCGACTGCGAGGAATTCCCACTGGTTTTAACGATTTGGACAATATTCTTGCCGGCTTTCAAAAATCAGACCTTATAATTTTAGCGGCTCGTCCCTCAATAGGAAAATCAAGTTTGGCTCTAAACATTGCGGCAAACATCGCTATAAATCAAAAAACTCCGGTAGGAATGTTCAGTTTAGAAATGTCAAACGACCAAGTAATTGACCGCTTAATAGCCGGATTTTCTAACGTTGATTTATGGAAACTAAGAACCGGCCATCTTTCCAGCGAAGGCGATGATAACGATTTCACGAGAATCCAACACACTTTGGGAGTATTGTCAGAAGCTCCTATTTATATTGACGACGCCGCTTCTTCTAATGTTCTCCAAATGCGGGCGATGGCGAGGAGATTACAGGCGGAACACGGCCTTGGTTTAATTGTTATTGATTATCTACAACTAATGGAATCGCGCAATCCAATGGCCAGTATGGTCCAGCAAGTAACTGAAATTTCTCGTTCCTTAAAAGGACTAGCTAAGGAACTTAATGTGCCGGTCTTGGCTTTATCGCAATTATCTCGAGCGGTAGAGCAGCGCGTTCCTCAAATCCCCCGCCTCGCCGACTTACGTGAAAGTGGCTGCCTTACCGGCGATACTTTGATAGTTCGAGCTGACACAGGAGAAAGAGTTCCTATAAAAGAATTAGTGGATAAAACTGATATTCCGATATTTTCGTTAGGATATGATTATAAGCTGCATACTCAGAAAATGACAAAAATATTTTATTCTGGCGAAAAAATGGTTTACGAACTAAAAACAAGAAGCGGCTTCAGTATAAAAGCGTCTGCCAATCACCCATTTTGGAAAATTAGCGGTTGGACGAAATTAGGAGAATTAAAAATCGGTGACCATATCGCTACTCCAAAAAAACTTGAAATAGACAAACCGAAAAATAAACTCTCCGACGAAGAAATTATTTTGCTTGCTCACCTTCTTGGTGATGGCTGCGTTCTTCCTAAACAACCGATTCATTATACCAGCGCTGACTGGAAAAATATTCAAATTGTGGCAAAAACCGCCAAAAAGTTATTTCAAATTAAACCCAGAATTGTTAGCCAAAAAAATTGGTGGCATATATATTTGCCAAGCCCTTATCACTTAACACACAGAAAATATCATCCAATCACTAACTGGTATAAAAAATTAGGCATACAAAGAGTCCGCTCTTGGGAAAAAGAAATTCCTCAAAAAGTATTTAGTTTAAATAATCAAAAATTAGCGCTCTTTCTAAAACATCTTTGGGCTACCGATGGTAGTATAAGCTCTAAACATCTAAAGGGAAGGAAACCAAGCGCTAATATTTATTATTCGTCAACTAGCAAAACAATGGCGAGCGAGGTAAAGCACCTTTTGCTTCTTCTCGGCATTAGAAGCAAGATTTCCGAAGCTAAAAAGCCGGGCTATCGAATTTGCTATCATATAGCGATCCAAGGCAAAGAAGACCAGTTAAGATTTCTCCAATTAGTTGGATGTTATGGAAAAAGAGGCGAAATTATTCCTCAACTAATAAAATATCTTAAAGATATTAAAACCAATCCGAATGTTGATGTAATTCCAAAAGAAGTTTGGCAAAAAATCTCTCTGATTAGAGAGAACTATGGATTAAGCTGGCGAGATTGGGCTGAAAATTATGGGATGTCTTATTGCGGTTCAACTTTATTTAAACACGGTGTCACCAAAACCCGATTATCTCGAGTTTTAAGTTTTATGCCAGCGCCAGAACTCAAAAATTTAGCCGAATCTGATATTTTCTGGGACCAAATCGTTTCGGTAAAACCTCTTGGTGTTGAAAGCGTATATGACGCTACTGTCCCCGGCACTCATAATTTTTTAGCCAATGATATTATAATCCATAACTCGCTTGAGCAGGATGCGGATGTGGTTCTTTTCATATATCGTGAAGACAGATATCGCGAAGACACTACCAGAAAAAATATCGCTGATATTATTATCGCCAAACATAGAAACGGCCCGATAGGAAAAGTTGAGCTCTATTTTGACGACCAAAAAGTCACTTTCCGTAATTTAGAAAAAGAAGAATACAGCAGAGAAGGATAATTATATAAATTTTAAATTAGGAAATACAATCTTAACAAACAAGAATTCAAACAAAGGAGTTCTTTTTGTTCGGACTGGCCGTGCGTCAAACAGGCCTAAATATTAGAGAACATTAAATTATGAACCCTCCTGTTATTCAAAAACTTATCAATCTATTTTCAAAATTTCCCACCATAGGACCGCGAACCGCCAGCCGTTTTGTTTTTTATTTATTAAAACTGCACTCCAAAGAATTTAACGAACTTTTGAATTCTATCACTAACCTAAAAAAAGCAATAAAAATTTGCTCTTTTTGTTTTAATCCATTTGAATCTCTAGAAAACTCAACTGAAACTCTTTGCCCCATTTGCCGTGATAAATCTCGGGACAGAACTCTGCTTTGCGTTGTAGAAAAAGAGATTGATTTAATTTCAATTGAAAAAACAAAAAAATATCAAGGGCTTTATTTTATTTTAGGAGGGACAATCAACTTAAAAACAGATGATAACACCCTAAGGGTCAAGGAATTGAAAGAAAGAATTGAAAACTCTAATTTTGAAGAAATTATTATCGCTCTTAATCCCACCACCGAAGGCGAGACGACTGCATTATATACAGAAAGAATTTTAAAATCTCTTCAAATACCCAAAGGCAAAAGATTGCCAAAAATCACTCGGCTTGGCCGAGGATTGCCTAGCGGAGGAGAGTTAGAATACGCCGATGAAGAAACCCTGGAAAGCGCTTTTGAGGGAAGAAAGTAATAAAAGGGAATAAATAAAAAACTAAAACAAAAAAAGGAGATTAGCTCCTTTTTTTTCGTTTTAGTTTTTTATTTAAACAGTTTCTATTTTTGTAATTTCAACTTCGGTAAAGGGCTGGCGATGTCCCTTTTTTACCTTATAGCGAGTTTTTGGCTTATATTTAAAAACTATTACTTTTTTTTCTTTACCCTGTTCTAAAATCTTTCCGAAAACTTTTGCCTTTTTCACTAAAGGAGTTCCGATTTCTAATTTCCGATTTTTTTCCACTAACAAAACCTCCTTAAAGGTTATTTCTTTACCTTCTTTTTCTTTGATTTTTTCAATTTTGATTTTATCACCGGGCTTGACAAGATATTGCTTTCCCCCGGTTTTGATGACTGCTAACATAATAATAATTTTCAATTATCAATAACCAATTATCAATAAATTTTCAAATTAATCAATTATCAAAATTAATTGAAAATTGAAAAATTTGAAAATTTATATCTTTATTCTTCCAGCAATGGCGGGTCAATGTTTGGTTCTTTAAGTTTTATCTCTGACTCTTTACCGGTTATTTTCACCACATCTTTATCAACTTTGGCGAATTCTTTATGGGCTTTTTTATAAGTGCTTACGGTCGTGCTTAAATGAGTTCCAAGTTTTTCCATATACTCGCTATAAACCCAGAGATGCTTGCCTAAGCGTTCAACCTGTTTTATCACCTCCTGCGCTTGTTCGGAAATCTTCTGATTGCGAAGTCCCTGCAATACGGTTTGTAAATAAGCCAAGAAAGATGTCGGAGAAATAATAACAACTTTTTTCTTTCCGGCGTAATAAATCAAGTTATTAGTATCGCCGGTAACCGCTCCTACTTTATTTATAAGCAAATCGTAATAAACAGCTTCTGAAGGAATAAACATAAAAGCGAAATCCATCGTGTTTTCTTCCGGCTTCACATATTTCGCCGTTTCGTCAATCCTGACTTTAAGGTCGGCGATAAAAGCCGATTCATATTTCTTTTTTTCAGCCGGATCATGGGTTTCCAATATACGATTGTAGTTTTCCAAAGTAAACTTAGAATCTACGGGAATAATTCTTTTACCGACAAAGACCACGGCATCTACTATGCTTCCGTCTTTAAAAGAATATTGCATTTTATAAGAACCGGGAGGCAAAACATTTTTTAAAACAGTTTCCAAATAATACTCCCCTAACACTCCTCGCTGCTTCGGATTTTTTAAAATATCCTGAAGATTCTGAAGCTGGTCGGCAAAACTTACCACTTGGCGGTTAGTTTCGTCAAGTCGGGTTAATTTCTCGGTCACATCCTTAATAATTTTGGCGCTTTCCCCAAATTGGCTCTGAATCGCTTTTGTTGATTCAGACAACTTATTGTCTAAAACTTGCTTTAAAAATTCTATATCCTGTTTTAACATCATCAGCGACTCTGACTGTTTATCCGGCTTTTCTCTAAATAACAAAAAAATTACTACTGCTATTCCTATAACAACTAATATTAAAAAACTGATTATCAGCAATTCCATTATATTGGAATATTACAATATTATCCAAAAAAAATCAACTTTTTTAAAAAAACACGGGTAAAAAAACACGGGTTTGACCCGTATTTTTTATTACCTGAAAAATATTTCAAAAAAGAGAAAAAGAAGATAAGTCCCCAATAAGATTAAACTTTCTTTTTTGCTAACTCTCCTGCCGGTCCTGACAACAATTAAAAAGAAAAGTGCGGATATTATGAGAAAAATCCTGGCAATGGCAAAAGGAGAAAAATCAACGATTCTAATTGGATTAATTAAAACGACAATGCCTAAAACAAACGTGGCGCTAATGATAACCGCTCCCATTAAATCTCCTAAAATCATCCAAGTTTGCTTTTTTCTTGCCGAGATAACGGCGAAATAAATTTCCGGAAGAGCGTTGCCAAACCCGATAATCAGAATTCCCACCAAGGGAAGGGTAATTTCTAAAGTTTTGGCAAAAACTTGAGCGCTTATTACTATCCCCTCCGAGCCCAATAAAAGCAGAATTAAAGCCAGAATCACTAAAAATAAATTTTTCAAAAAATCTTTAAATTTTATAACGGTCTTCTCTTTTTTCTCGTTTCCGTTATATACTTTTTTAAATCTTTCACTTTTTGAAAAGAGCCAGACTATATAGATAAAGAAAGTTAAGAGAAGGATTAAACCGTCAATTCTTCCTAATGCCCCGTCTAAAATGAGGATTAAAGGCAAGATAGCAATCCCGGCGGTGAAAATAGCGCTACTTTGAACCAATCTGCTCTTAGCCGGCAAACTGACTCCCCCAATTATAATCGCGGCTGCCACCGCCAAAGTGAGGTCTATCATATTTCCTCCAACAATATCTCCGAAAGAAAGTTGGGGAATTTTATGAAGGGCGGAATTAATCCCGACAAAAAGATTCGGAAAAGAACCAGCAACAGCCATTATAAAAAAAGCGACAACAAATTCTCGCCAGTTTAAATATTTAGCCATTTTCGCCAAGCCATCAACCAGTCGAGAACCGGACCAAGCAATAGCAAGACAGGATAAAATAAAAATTAGAACATATAGTAAAATCATAATACACGAACAACGTTAACAAAAATTTTTAATTTTTACTCCCCCCTGCCCGGGCGGGAGACCCGGCGAGGAACTTGTTTCTTTTTGACTTCTCTATAAAATGCCATTTAGTCGCTTCAATTAAAATCATATTTATCAAGCCGAGGCCAATAAGCAAACCCCAATCAAAGATATTTAAAGGATAAGTTTTTAAAAGGATTTGCAGGAAAGGAAGATAAATAGCGGTCAAAAGCATCACTACCCCCAGTAGCCAGGCGAATAATAATATTTTATTTGAAAAAGGATTTATATGCCATATATTTCTCCGCAAACTCTTACAGGAAAAAACATAAAAAAGAGAATCAATAGTTAATCCGGCAAAAATCATCGTCCTAATATGGATAATTTCGTAATGAGAATATTTATAAAGCCAAAAGAACAATCCTAAAAGCAAGAAATCGGTTATTAGCCCGATAATAAAAATCAGCGTCTTCATCTCTTTAGTTAAAAGCGGTTTCCCCTTCCCTCGGGGCTTCCGGCTCATCAAATCTTTTTCTTTGGGCTCAAAAGCCAAAGCAATATTAGGAAGACCGTCCTCAATAAGGTTGACCCATAAAATTTGAGCGGCAGTAATCGGCAAAGGAAATCCAAAAAGAAGGGCTGCTCCGACTAAAATTGTCTCGGTAAAAGAATCCGAAAGAAGATAAGTGATGATTTTGCGAATATTATCAATAATCGCTCTGCCTTCTTCTACCGCCGCTACGATAATATTAAAATTATCTGTAAGTAAAACAAGGTCTGAAACCTCTTTGGCGACTTCTGTGCCGGAACCCAGGGCAATTCCGATATCGGCTTTTTTCAAAGCAGGGGCGTCGTTAATTCCATCGCCAGTCATTGCAATCACTTCTCCTTTATCCTGCCAGGCCTGAATAATTCTCATTTTGTGCCTTGGTTCAACTCGAGCGTAAATCTGGATATCCCTAAGTTTTTTCGAAAACTGTTCATCGGAAAATTGGTCTAACTGCTTTCCTTCTATAATATTTTTCTCTTTCACTATAAATCCTAATTCTTTGGCTACCGCTTTTGCTGTTAACTTATGGTCGCCAGTAACGATTATCGGCTTCATTCCCGCCTCCCGGCATATTTTCATCGCATTCTTTACTTCTTTCCTGACCGGGTCTTTTAATCCTATCAACCCCACGAAAACTAAATTGCTGACCAAATTCTTTAAACTCCTAACTTCTTTCTCGGCGACAGCCACCACCCGCAACCCCTTTCCAGTTAAACCCTCTAACTCCCCTTCTATTTTTCTCCTTCTTTCGGAAGTCAAAATCTCCTTCTTTCCGTTCTTCCTGAAATATTTTGACATTTCCAACAGCTTCTCCGGAGCCCCGGAAAGATAAAGATATTTCTTTTTATTTATTGTAAACGCGCGGGCTACGTATTTGTTCACTGAGTCAAAGGGAATCTCAACGATTTCAGACATTTTTTCTTCCAAGGCATATTTATCAATACCTCCTTCTATCCCGGCTAAAAGCAAAGCCCGGTCAGTAGGCCTGCCCCGAATAATCCATTTTCCCATTACTTCTTTCGGATTTTCAATAAAGGACTCATTGCATAAAGTGGCAATTTTGAGAGCCGAATGATGCTCTGACTTTGTTTCCGTTATAATCTCGGCTACCATCATCTTACCTTCGGTTAAAGTGGCTGTCTTATCAGTGGCAATAATAGAGGTATTGCCTAATGTTTCGGCTGAAGCTAATTTTCGGACTAATCCCTTCTTTTTTAAAATTCTCTGCATTCCCAGAGCTAAGATAACGGTCATTGCCACCGGCAGACCTTCTGGAATTGCCGCAATAGCGACAGCCACAGTGACAGTAAAAATCTCTAAAAAACCGTCTCCGCTTAAAATTCCTCCGATAAAAATAAAAATGCAAATAGTTGTTATAACTCCTCCGATAACCTTAGAAAATTGGGACAGTTTTTTTTGCAAAGGCGTCTTTTCTTCTTTTGTTTCGCTGACCATTTGAGCCACCTTGCCAAGCTCTGTTTTGAGTCCAATTGAAGTAACCACTGCCATTGCTTTTCCAGTTTCAACAACGGTGCCCATATAAACCATATTATCCCTGTCTGCCAAGGGTGTTTTTCCCGGCAGAATATCTGTTTTTTTATCAGCCGCGAGCCATTCGCCGGTTAAAGCCATCTCGTTTGTTCTCAAATTGTAGCAACTTATAATTCTTCCGTCAGCAGGAACTTTATCGCCTGGATTTAAAACAAAAACATCGCCGGGAACCAGCTTGGTAGAATTAATAATCTTAGTATCGCCGCTCCTTATTGCTTCTGCCTTAATTTCAACCGCCTTTTTTAATTTCCTTAAAGCATTATTTGCTTTAACCTCCTGAAAATAACCAACAATAGTATTGAGAATAATAGCGGCGGAAATAACAATAGCGTCGGTAAATTCCTTAAAAAACAAAACAATAACGTCGGCAATTACCAAAATATAAATTAAGGGGCTTTTAAATTGCTCCAAGAACAATTTTATTTTTGGCAGAGATTTTTCCTGAGGAAGCAAATTTTCCCCGAACTCCCGGCGTCGT
>Ga0307431_1002136_pt1 | contig 10496 bp, 8 predicted proteins | sample SalMarWE160170MG_FD_202155 | JGI IMG/M metagenome (GOLD analysis project Ga0307431, IMG submission 202155) | Salt marsh sediment microbial communities from the Plum Island Ecosystem LTER, Massachusetts, United States - WE1603-170 | ecosystem: Environmental > Aquatic > Marine > Intertidal zone >... | reverse complement strand
ACACAACTGCACTTCTTATGCCCAAAAAGGCTGTTGACTACCACGTCAGTAGATTGTGATGTGCAGCTTCCCACAAATCTTGTGAATTTCTCTTGCTGTCTTGTGAGCATTTCTTTATGGACTCCATAATTGTGTTTTCATCCTTGTTTACTAATTATTACTAATCTCACGGCCCCATAAGAGTAGGCAAAAAAAGAGCAATTTGAGGGAAAGCTATCAAAATAACTGCTGCTATGAGGTCTATAAGCACAAATGGGATAACACCCTTAAAAATTTGCTCGAGAGAAATATCGGGCGCTACTCCAGCAACCACATAACAGTTAACCCCGACTGGCGGTGTGATGAGGCCTACTTCGCACATAAGCACAGATATAACCCCAAACCATATGGGGTCATAGCCGAGCGCCACGACTGTAGGAAATAGCACAGGGATAGTAAGCGCTATCATGCTTATGGCATCGAAAAACATTCCCAAGAATAAGTAGAATATCAGTATTAAAGAAAGGATCAGGAGGGGGCTAACCGGCAACCCGGTGAGAAACGTGGATACGACAATGGGTACCCGGGATAAGGTGAGGAAGTGGGTAAAAAACATAATGCCTACAATGATAAACAGAACCATAATAGTTGTCTTAACTGCACTCAACAGAATAGCCTTCAAATTATTCCATGATAATTTCCTCAACATGAGGAAAAAGGCAGTAAGAGCACCTGCACCACCAGCTTCAGTCACGGTAAAGGTCCCAGTGTAGATACCACCAAGAATTACAGCCGCAATCAAAACTATCTGCCATGCATATCGAAGGGATGCAAAACGGCTTTGCCAGGATACTGGCTCATCCATAGCTGGCGCTAGTTTGGGGTTTAAGGAAACCCTGGTAACGATCATGACCGAAAAAAGTAAAATAATCAGCAACCCTGGCAGTATGCCAGCAATGAACAATTTACTTAAAGATTGTTCAGTAAAGATGGAATAGACAATCATCAGCCCGCTTGGAGGAATCATTGATGAAAGATTAGCACATGAAGCTACCGATCCTGCTGCTAGAGATTGATCGTAACCTAATTTTCTCATTTCAGGAATACATATTTTTCCAAGCACTGCTGAGGACGCCACACTAGCTCCACAAACAGCTCCGAACCCTCCCCCACCTAATATTGTTGCTATAGAGAGCCCGCCAGGGAAACCGCTTAACCATTGCCGTCCAGTCCGATAGGCACCTTCGGCATATCCTCCATGATAAGCAAATTCGCCCAAGAGTATATAGAGCGGTAAGGTAGTGTAAGCATAGTTGGCCACTTCACTGTAAGGGCTGGAACCTAAGAAATGAAAGGTGACGTCTATCCCCCCTATTACAAATAAACCAATAATCCCCACGAACCCCCCGGCGAAAGCTATAGGTACGCCGAGGACAATGATTCCCAGCAACACGATAAAACCGACAAGGCCGATGACAAAGCTATACATCCTACTCCTGACTATCCTCTTTCCTAAGCCTTAAAGAAGCCATTACATGATTGCTGATTTGAATGATAATCGTAAGAGATAGAAGTGCGAATCCAAAAGTCACTGCACATCTGCCGGGCCACACTGGAAAAGCTATTACACCGGTTATAAACTCCCTCCCCAGTACAGAGATACGAGCCTGCTCTGCAGTTGCCCATAGCATCAACACCGAAACGATTAAACTTAGAAAAAGAGATAGTGCCTCCACTAATTCTCGCTTTTGCCCTTTTAGTCGAGATATAAAAACCTCCACCCTTATATGACCTCGTTCCAGCTGAGTGTAAGCTACCCCTAAGTAGAGAATAAGGACTAAAGATAATATTGCTGTCTCAACTTGACCTGGTATTGGACTCCCAAAAACGCGGCGCCCAATGATCTCCGCAGTAACCAAAAACATTAAAAGAAACACGAGCACCTCTGCTATAATTCCACATATCCTATCAACACGCTGGATGATGTTGCCAAAAATGCTCATGATTCCCTCATCTGTTTGAATTAAATTGAACTGAAAGGGAGGTTCACTTCCCTTTGAATTTCGGCTTCCGTTTTTCCACGAAGGCAGCGACTCCCTCTTTGCAATCTTCGGAAGCGTTAAGCCACATTACCGAACCACGTTCAATGGCCAGGGCTGCCTCAATGCTGTCACAGGTAATGGAGTTGTTAATTACGTTTTTTGCAGCTCTGATGGACAGAGGAGGCTTTGCCATCATCTCGGCAACGATCTTCTCCACCTCTTCGTAAAGTACTTCCTTTGATGCAAGCACTCGGTTGACGAGACCCCACTGATAGGCTTCTTCAGCAGTGATAATCTCACCCCTATAGATCATCTCCTTCGCCCTATTTACCGGGATCTTTCTTGGCAGCCGCACAGTACCGCCCCAGCCGGGAAGCAAACCAAGGTTAATCTCAAGAAGCCCGAACTTGGCGCTTTGGCTGGCATAAATGAAATCACAACACAGGGCCAGTTCTAGACCTCCTGCAAAGCAATATCCGTTCACGGCAGCGATTACCGGTTTTTCCATATAGGTTATTAAATGCTGTATACTGTAGCCCCGGCTATATGAAAAATCATAACCGCTTACGATATCCAGGCTTTGAAAAAGCTTGATGTCACCTCCACTGGAAAATGCCTTATCTCCAGCACCTTTTAGAACAACGCACCGAATATCATTGTCAAATGCAATTGCCCTTAACACCTCAAGTAGCTCCTGCTGCATGGTGTCTGAGAGAGCATTCATCATCTTCTCATCGTTGAAGGTAATCCATAAGACCTCCCGATTCGGGCCCTTTCTCTCACAGATCATTGCCTTATATTCTTTCTCCATTGTTTCGCCTTCCTATTTCTCAGGTGCTTTGAAGAATCCCTTTGCTGTTTTTGACATAACTATTCGCAGATAGGACTCAGATGGAATAGTTCTTTTATCTTGTGACCGGTCTCCATTTTGGAAGAGTAATATCCTCGGTAACGTCCTCGAAAACTACCTCAACATCCATGCCGATGCTGACCTCATCAGGCTTACAGTTCACAATGTTGGTCATCATTCGCACCCCTTCCTCCAAATCAACTAAAGCCAAGACAAAAGGAAGATCTTCAACAAATTTATCTTCCACCCCGGCCATGGTGACCGAGTAAGAAAAGATTTTGCCTTTGCCGCTGGCTTCTGACCAGAATAAGTTCGGCGACCAACATTCCGAACAAACTTTCCTAGGATAAAAAATCTTAGCTCCACAGTCTCTACATTCCTGAATGAGAAGTTTGTGTTGCTTGGCGCCCTCCCAAAATTTTTTACTCCATGGTTGTATTTCAGGTAGCGGCTTCTTATATTCTTTCATGGTATATCCCTCCCCCATACTGTCATTAACGTATTCATCCCGGATCCGCCGGCAGCAGTGGCGAGGATATACTTACAGTCCGGGACCTGTCTTTCTCCGGCTTTTCCGGTCAACTGACGAAAGCACTCAATATAATTCGCCATGCTCACGCCTGATCCAGTGTGGCCTCTTCCACAAGCATCGCCTATAGTCGAGCAAGGGCATTTCCCCCCGGGCGAGGTATGACCTTCCATGACAAATTTCCCGGATTCGCCCGGCTCGGTAATACCAACCGCTTCAAGTGCTATAAGTTGATTAAAAGGGTAAGCAACATAAAATTCAAAGATGTCTATGTCATCCTTATCCAGCCCAGCTTCATTGAGTGCATCTCTGGCAGCGTCCTGCCAGCCTTCCCGCATAAAAAAATCTTTACGAATAGTATTGCAGGCTCCATCATATCGGCCACCGTGTCCAAGTTTATATACTGGGGTGTCGGTAATATCTTTGGCCATTTCAGCGGAGGTGACCAGCATGGCTCCCCCGCCGTCAGCCAGGACATTGCATTCCCTGCTGTGGAGTGGGGTGCTCACCATTCTTGAAGATAAAACGTCTTCAAGGGTTACCGGTTTTTGATAGAACATCGAATTGGGATCCAGGGTTGCCCATTTTCTGAGCGCTACAACCGTGGAGGCCATTTCTTCTGCGGTCGTACCCGTTTCATACATGTACCTCTGGGCCACCATGGCCAACATGCCGTTAAAGGTTGCCCCGAAAGGATATTCCCATTGCGTGTCAATTCCGGCTGTAGCAAAAAAGTTGATTACATCCTGAACAGGAATGGTGGAGTGCACGGTGACATGGGGAATCAATACAATTTTTGCCAGGCCGCTTTCGATCCATTGCTCGGCAAGCCTGAGGCAGTTTGTTGTAGAAGCTCCGCCTGCATTACACATACAAACGTCTTTACACCCGCTCAACCCAAGCTCTTCTGGTATCTTCCCAAAAGATATTTCCGATGTGAGCCTCGGTTGTGCCTGAGGAGCGACCGCAATCACGCCCTCGATATCCTTTTTGTCAATGCCGGCGTCTCTTGTTGCCTGCATGCATACATCATAAAGGATGTCCCATCGCCTTCGCTCTGGATATTTTCCAGTAGGAACCTCACCAACACCAATTATCGCAAGCTTTCCTTTGCTCATCATGTTCTCCTTTTATAGCGATGAAAAACTTATTAAACAAAATAACTGACTCATCAGTTTTTAAATTAACGAATATATAACAAATTCTAAAATGTCAAGAAAAAATTGTAAGATATTGATATTTGATATAAGTGCTCAAATATACAGATATTTTTCACCTTATTTTTTTTCTTGACAAAAATGACTTGATGTAATCAATTATTTAGTTGACTAATCAGTCATTATAATCATATACTTATTTTGTAATCTCGAGGCATAGAATTTAGTCGATTTTATTATTGATGCTTCGTTGGAAGCCCCTAATCGCCATGCCGGACTTGATCCGGCATCCAGAACCTAGTGAATTCACTGGATTCTGGCTTTCGCCAGAATGACAAAGAAAGTCAATTTTAGACTTCCAACGATTTTATCATTATTGGTAATGATATAGGTATAAACCTGAGATGGAACTTAAAGAATCGAAAGGAGCATCAGGATGTACGTGCTGGGAGATGTGCCTAAAAAAGGTGCGACCCTTTTTCCGGAAAAAACAGCCTTGGTATTTGAAGGAATAAGAATTTCGTACCGTGAATTGAACGAGAGGGTCAACCGTCTCGCCAATGCGCTTATCGACCTCGGATGTAAGAAGGGAGAGCGCCTGGCAATCCTTTCCGAAAACACACATAAGTACATGGAAGTCTATTTTGCAACCGCCAAAGCGGGCATGAGCGTAACTCCCCTGAATTTCAGGCTCTCGGATTCAGAGCTGACCCATATTGCAAACGACAGTGAGGCCGTTATTTGCATAGCGGGGGACGGTTACGAAGAACGCTTTCAAGCCTTACGCGATGACTTGAAAAATATCAAGATTTGGATTGCTTTAGACACCCATCACGAAGGGTATCTCTATTATGAAGACCTCATTAGGAATGCTTCTGGCGAAGAACCAGAAGTGGAAGTAAACGAGGATGATTTGATGGTCCTCATGTACACCGGAGGAACCACTGGCCTTCCAAAAGGAGTCATGCTGTCCCACAGAAACATCTTGAGCGCTATGTACGGACTCATCATAGGCTATTCATTGACCCGTCATGATATCGAATGCTTTATTCTCCCCCTCTTCCACATATCCCTCTGGCCGGTCCTCTGTATACTGATGGTAGGCGGGCGCGTGGTCATCGTGCGAAAGCCCGACCTTCAAAGCACGCTAAAGACCATAGAGGATGAGAAATGCACGCACATCGTTCTTGTGCCGACTCTTCTAGTGTGGATACTGGACCTTCCGAACCTAGATGAATTCAACCTGTCGAGCCTAAGATCAATAACCTATGCAGGGAGCCCGATGCCGCCCGAGGTACTCAAGCGATGCATCGACAAATTTGGAAATATCTTCAGCCAAGGATACGGTCTCACAGAAGCGGCGCCTCTTGTTACTGTCCTCTTTCCGGAAGACCATGCCCTTGAGGGACCCAAGTCCGGCCTTCTGAAAAGCGTCGGAAAAGAAGGTGCTACAGTGGAAATTCAGGTCGTAGACGAAAATGAAAGACCTGTAAAACCTGGAGAGGTAGGCGAGATTACAGCTAGAGGCAAGAATATCATGATGGGTTACTGGAAGAATCCGGAACTCACAGCTGAGGCCCTCAGGAGAAGATGGCTTCACACGGGCGATATGGGAACTATTGACGAAGAAGGTTATATCTATTTAGTAGATCGCAAAGCTGATATGATCATAACCGGTGGAGAGAATGTATACCCCAAAGAGACCGAAGACATCCTTTATGAACACCCTTCCGTTCAGGAGTGCGCTGTGGCCTCGGCTCCTGATGAGAAGTGGGGAGAACGGGTCCAGGCGGTGGTCGTACTTAAGGAAGGCCATACCGTCACCGAAGAGGAGCTGATCCAGCACTGCAAAAAAAGGCTTGCCGGATATAAATGCCCTAAAAAAATTGAGTTCTGGGATGAACTTCCTAAGACGCCTATTGGAAAGATAATTAGAAAAAAGGTCAAGGAGCATTATTGGGGAGGACAGGATAAATTGATCGGTTAAAAACCACAAATTAAGGAGAGCAAAATGGCAAAGAAGAAACTCGAAAAAAAGCAACTCAAAACCATCATAAGCCCTATCAAGGTAGGATATTTGGAACTGAAGAACCGCATGTGGATGGCGCCCATGAACGAGATTCTCTCCGGGCACAACAACGAAATGACCGAGCAGTGCCTCTCCTATTTCGCAGCCCGGGCCAAGGGCGGCGTGGCGGTCGTGAGCACAGGGGCCGTTATGGGGACTGAGAAGTGCTCCAAATATGTTTGGAGCCGAAATCTCGCCTGCTACCACCCAGGGCATATTCAGGGCCTTTCCCTGCTCACTGAGCGCATCCACTACTTCGGCGCCCTGGCCTCTATCCAGATGACCATAGGCTTTGGACGACAGGGGCACTCCCACCGCCACGACGAACTGGTGCCGGCACCTACCGCGGGGCTTCCCTATGAGATGGCGGTGGACAGACAGCCGGGTGGTGCGGTCATTAACTCTTTTAAAAATGAGTATCCGCGGCAGGAGATGATAGGCCAGCAGACCTATGAGATGACAATCAGCGAAATCCAGAGTGAGCAAAAGGAGTTCGCTCGCAGCTGCCAACTTGCGCTGAAGGCCGGTTTTGACATTATCGAGATTCATGCGCCACACGGCTACCTGGAGCATGAGTTCCTCTCTCCAATCACCAACAAGCGCACGGACATGTATGGGGGGGAGTGGCGGAACCGAAAGCGCTTCTTGAATGAAGTGGCGGAACAGATCCGTTATGCCTGTCCCGGCGTGGTGCTGGGCGTGCGTATCAGCAACCAGGATTATTTTGAAGGCGGGCTCACAAAGGAGGAAATGATCGATGTGGCCCAGGACATGGAAGAGAGGGGTCTTGACTATATCAGCCTTTCATCAGGGGGTGGTTACGAGGAGACTTTCCTCTTGACCCCCGATGCAGACCATGCTGCCCATCTGCCGGATATCTCAAAAGATTTCAAGAAGGCTTTAAAGGTGCCCGTGCTCGTAGCTTCCCAGCATGACCCTGTCAAGGCTGACAATGATATTGCTGACGGCAAATTCGACATCTCCGCATTGGGGCGCCAGCTTTTCATCGATCCTGAATATCCAAACAAGGTGATGAGGGGAGACCTTGATGAGATAAAACTATGCACACGCTGCAATACATGCCTTGCGCGCTGTCTTGCGGGTATAGGGCCGGCCTGTCCTTTTAACCCCGAATTGGGGCGCGAATATGCAAATCCTGACTACATGATCGGCCCACGGCAAAAGCACGAAAACATCATGCCCCCGGCCATGACCAGGGTGCCCATGCCGGCTCTCGATCGACCCTGGTGGAAGTCGGAACTGCCGGCGCTGAAGAAACATTGGCGAAAATTCCGAGGGCCCGGCGCCAGGGACGTTTAGAACAGCACTTCATTACTACTTTGCCCGGAGGACTGAAAGTGTCCCTGTAAGAAAAAACGGTTTTTAAGGTTGATCCCGCCTTGTTTGGGATCAACCTTGATGGACCTGCAAAAGGTCGGCGTGAGGGCGGTAAAGCAAAAAGTTCTCATGCCGACGTGGGACAGAGCTTACGAATCTTGAGGAGAGAGGCTTGGGTATTCCCATTCCATCAGCAGCGTAATGATGAAAGAAGACTCACATCCAGACCGAGAGGTGCTGGTGGGCTTTTTGTCCAACTGTCAGTATTTTGAAAGTATTGGAGGACTAAATGGATTTTGAATTCACAAATGACCAAAAACTATTAAGGTCTAGCATCCGGGAGTTCGTAGATAAGGAGATCAAAGGAGATTATGCCCGGGACCTGGATCAAGACCCCGAAAAGATGTTCATCGATGACGATATGTGGCAGAAGATAAAAGATCTCGGTATATTTGCCGCATCGGTACCAGAGGAATATGGTGGGATAGGCGGGAGCTTTATAGATGACGTGATTATCACTGAGGAATTTGCGAGGGGGTCTTGTGCTGTTGCAATGGCTTTTGGTGCAACGACCGGTTTTGGTGCCCGATCCATCCTTTTTAGTGGAACGGAAGAACAAAAAAGATATTTTCTCCCCAAGATAGCCGAGGGGGAGATTAAATTTGCAATGGCTGTCACAGAGCCAGCGGGAGGTACTGATATTTTGGGATCTATTAGCACCACAGCCAGGCCTGATGGGGATGATTTCATAGTCAATGGCCAAAAGATATTTATTACCGAGGCTCATGTGGCTGACTATCTTTTAGCGCTTGTGCGTACGGACGAGACAGCTATCAAAAAATCGAGGTCTTTATCCACCTTCCTTATTCCTGTAAGGGATAATCCCGGCATAGAAATCATTCCCTTAAAGAAAATTTCTATCAAGGGTGCCTCAGCCTGCGAGATCTTTTTTAGCAATGCCAGGGTGCCTGCCAAAAACATGCTGGGCGAACTCAATAGAGGCTGGTATGAACTAGTTAAGACTCTTAATCATGAACGAATTATGGTAGCTTGTCTAACGAATGGGCTGGGTCAAGCAGCTTTAGAAGACATGATTGCCTATGCAAAGAAAAGGGAGGCATTTGGCAGACCGATCGGACAATACCAGGCGATTCAACATAAGGTCGCTGATACGGCACTTGAACTTGAGTTGGCAAAGATGATTACTTATAAAGCCGCGTGGTTATTGCAAGCCGGTAAGCCTTGCCACCTTGAGGCGGCGATGGCTAAACTGTATAGCTCTGAAATGGCATTTAGGGCCAGCACAAGGGGGCTTGATGTGCTTGGAGGTTACGGAGTGACTATAGACTATGATATGCAGCGATATTTCTTGGACTCTCGCCAGTGTACTTTTTCACCGATTTCAAACGAGATGTCACGCAATTTTATCGCTGAGCAATTTGGCCTCCCCAAGTCGTATTGATGGAGAGAATAGTAAGCTACAAAACAGGGGACAGTCATTCCATCAAGTGAAATCTTTGCACGTTCCTGCTTTTCCTGAATTCCTAGTAGATGGCTCCTAGATTTGAAACTAACAGGGCAATGTATTGGCGGTTCTTTATTGGCATTTCAAATACCCAAATTAGATGTTGCGTTATGTAATGCTTGGAAAAGGGATGCTTGTGCTTATTCCCCTGGCAATATTTAAAAAGCATATTTTGCTGAAGTAAAGGCAAGGGCTAATGGAGTTTATTAAGCTTTTCGAACCTATTGTCATTAATCGTCTCAGAATAAAAAACAGAACCGTCATGCCGGCAATGGGTCTTGCCTATACTGACGACTATTCTTTTTCTAGTCGCTACAAAGCCTTTTATAGGGAGAGGGCGAAAGGCGGGGTCGGTTTAATGATTATTGGCCCCTTGGCTATAGACAGACTGGGAAGTAACCCTTTCATGCCGGCCATCTTTGATGATAAATATATTGATCCATTTCGAGAGTTTACAAACGAGCTTCATGGGGAGACAGATACTAGAATTGGAGCTCAACTCATGCATATGGGGCGTTTTGCTGTATCCAATTATACAGGAACGACCCCCATAGCTCCCTCAGCTATACCAAGTAAGCTTACCAATGAAATTCCCCGGGAGATGACAAGAGATGACATCGAAGAGGTTAAGGAGACATATGCGGAAGGAGCAAGGCGTGCCATAGAGGCGGGATTTGACTACATTGAGATCTTAGCAGGTGGTAGTTACCTCATCGGCGAATTTTTGTCTCCCATAACAAACCACCGAACAGATGAGTATGGTGGCCCTATAGAAAACAGGATGCGCTTCGGGCTGGAAGTGGTAGAAAAAGTGAGGCAGGTAGTCGGCAAACATTCCGCCATGGGGATTCGTGTCTCCGGGCATGATTTCATGAAAGGAGGTCACACAAACCGAGAATCCGCTTTTTTCTGTGCCGAGGCGGAGAAAGCCGGCATAGATTGCGTTAATGTCACCGGGGGATGGCATGAGACCGATGTCCCCCAGGTTACGACCAATGTCCCTCCCGG